>Ga0209698_10000978_pt1 | contig 32895 bp, 28 predicted proteins | sample LitLauG_LLR_2012_FD_187203 | JGI IMG/M metagenome (GOLD analysis project Ga0209698, IMG submission 187203) | Freshwater sediment microbial communities from Pennsylvania, USA - Little Laurel Run_MetaG_LLR_2012 (SPAdes) (version 2) | ecosystem: Environmental > Aquatic > Freshwater > Creek >... | reverse complement strand
GTGGCGTTGATTGGCTTCGGCACGTTCTCCGTGTCGCAGAGAAAAGCGCGGAATGGGCGCAATCCACAAACCGGTGCGACGATCAAGATTGCTGCACGCAAAGTCGCGAAGTTTACCCCGGGAGCCGAACTCAAGAAAGCAGTCAATAAGAAATAACTCAAGCTAGAAAGGTTTGCGAAGACGGCAGGGGGTCGGCCCTGCCGTTTTTTGTTGGAGTGATCCGAAGTCAGACGTGCGAACCTTACGTTCCAACCCCATCGCTTTCTGGCTGCTGCTGGCGATCTTTGCGACCGTATCAGGGCAGGAACGTCGTCTGCCGTTCGGCGCAATGCGTCGCGTCTCCGACGTTCCTATTATTTCTCCGCGTGGGGACGGGTGGGAATCGGCGGGGACTTTTAATCCAGCTGTCGTGGAGCGCGGCAACAAGATGCTCATGCTCTATCGCGCTCAGGATAAGCATGGAACATCCCGACTGGGGTATGCAGAAAGTTCGGACGGAATTCACTTCACCCGCAGAGACGAGCCAGTCTTAAGCCCCTCAGAGCCGTACGAAAAAGACGGTGGCGTGGAAGACCCGCGACTGGTGCAATTTGGCGATACCTACTATTTGACCTACACCGGCTGCAACGAGACCGACGCGCAGCTTTGTCTTGCAACCAGTAAAGACTTGATTCACTGGGAGCGAAAGGGCGTGATTATCCCCGCGAAGAAGGGGAACTGGAACGTGAAGTGGACAAAGTCCGGGGCCATTGTTCCCGAGAAGATCGAAGGCAAATACTGGATGTATTTCCTGGGCACGAGCGCCGACGGCAAGGATCAGGCGGGACTCGCATCATCGGCGGACTTGCTCCACTGGACGGAGGCTACACAGACGCCCGTGTTGCCCGTGAAAACCGGGAAGTTCGATTCACGGGTCGCGGAACCAGGTCCGTCGCCAATCGTAACGCCGGAAGGAATCGTTCTCATCTACAACGGAGCCGATGACAAACTCGTCTACCGGACGGGTGTAGCGATCTTCGAACGCAACGACCCCCGAAAGCTGCTTTGGCGAAGCAACACTCCCGTTTTTTCTCCCGAGAAGGAATGGGAGAAAGTTGGGGAGGTACCCAACGTGGTGTTCGTCGAAGGCATGGTCCGCCAGAAAGGTCGATATCTCCTCTACTACGGCGGGGCCGACAAGTACGTCGGCGCGGCAGAGGCCTCAGCTCTGAAGTGAAGTTGCCGCGCTTGACCATGGGCCAAGCCCGCCCTAACATCAACTTGTGCACGAATTGGGCCATCTGCTGTTGCAGGAACGTTCGCAGTTCACACTCTGCAGCGATAAGAATCTTGTGCCTTTCTACACAAACAGCCCTGATGAATTGGAAAGGAGCACCTTCGCTTCAGCTTTAGTCGAATCGACCTTTTTGACATCTTTGCTGATCGAATGCTAGCGTCACTGGTTTGTTCCCGGGAGAAAGACATGAATCGAACGTTGGTTGCAGTGGCACTCTTGTTGTCATGGGCAAGTGCGGCAACGGCGCAGGACAAGCAGCAACCGGCCGCTCCCAAGGCGAGCACGCCTCCACTCGAAGCCAAGGTGCGCAAAGTTTGGGACATGTTCAAGACCAAAGATAAAGCGACACTCGCCTCAATGCTGGACGACCGCTTTTGCGAGGTCGAGGAAGGCGCCACAGGGGTCGGCGACAAGAAAGCCGAGATCGCGATGGTCGACGAATTTGAGATCACGACCTACACGCTAAAAGACTTCAAGATCACGCCGCTCGGTCCGAACAGCGCACTGGTCACGTACCTGGCGCACTACGAAGGCAAGGCCGGCAACGAAGCCGTGAACGCGAACAGTGCATTCGGCGAAATCTGGGTGCGAACCGGCGGCGAATGGAAGGGCCTGTACGCGCAGGAAACGACGATCAAACCGCAGTAGCGGTTCTTTCTGGATCAGGTGGAGAAATGGCCGTGACGATTCGGGTTGAACTTCCACAACATCTTCGCACATTGGCGCACGTCGGGCACGAAGTCGAAGTCCAAGTTGAGGGTCCGGTGACGCAGCGCTCGGTGCTCGATGCAGTCGAAGCGGCCTATCCTATGCTGAAGGGCGCGATCCGCGATCACGCCACAAAACAACGGCGCGCATTCCTGCGCTTCTTTGCCTGCCAGGAAGATCTGACCCACGAGTCTCCGGATGCGCCGTTGCCTGAGGCGGTGGTGTCGGGGAAAGAGCCGTTTCTGATTATCGGGGCGATCGCCGGAGGGTAGTATTAGCCGCGGGCAATCTGAATCAGTTTCGGCAGCACTTCGCCGAACGGCGCACGCTCGGGGTACCCGAATTCGAAATAGATCTCCCGGTAGAGCTCGTACAGAGCAGCGTAGGTACTCTGTGCTTCGGGCTGTGGTTCGTAGACGGTGTGCTTCGGGCAGATCTTGTCTTGGGCTTCGCCAATCGTCTTGAATGCGCCGGCGGCCATGAAGGCGAAGATGGCTGAGCCAAGGCCCGTCACCTTGCCGCTTGGAACCAGCACGGGGCGTCCGAGGACGTTGGCATAGACCTGATTCAGGACCGGATTGTTTTGCGGGACGCCTCCGCCGTTGATCACTCTCTGCGTGGGCGCGCCGTACTCGCTCATGCGGTCGAGAATGACGCGCGTGTGAAACGCCGTGCCTTCTATGGCGGCGAAGAGTTCGTCCTGTGCGGTATGCAGCAGGTTCCAGCCGAGTGTCATTCCGCCCAGGTTCGGATTCACCAGCACGGTGCGATCGCCGTTGTCCCAGGTCATGCGCAGCAAACCCGTCTGGCCGGCGCGATATTTCTCGAGGCCCTTACTGAGTTCTTCCACTGTCGTGCCCGCCCGGCGCGCAATCGCGCTGAAAGTATCGCCGGTTGCGGAGAGGCCCGCTTCGATTCCCGTGAACTTCGGATGTACGCTGCCTGGCACGACTCCGCAAACGCCTGGGATCAGTTGCGCCTTGGGCGCATACGCGATGATGCAGGTAGACGTGCCGACCACGTTGACAACATCGCCCTCTTTCGCGCCTGCGCCGATTGCATCCCAGTGAGCGTCGAAGGCTCCGACCGGGATCGGGGTTCCGGCTCGCAGGCCAAGTCTTTCGGCCCACGGCGATGTGAGGGTTCCGGCAATCTTGTCGGAGGTTGCGTACTCGCCTTCGAGTTTCTCACGCGCTCCCGCGAGCAGCGGGTCGACCTTGGCCAGGAAACTCTCCGGGGGCAGTCCACCCAGCGATGCATTCCACATCCACTTGTGTCCCATGGCGCAAACGCTGCGCTTTACACGACGGGGATCCGTGATCCCACACAGCGTCGCGGCGACCATGTCGCAGTGCTCGAAAGCACTCACGAACTTCTCACGCTTGTCGGGATTGTGGCGGAGCCAATGCAGCAGCTTTGCGAATCCCCACTCAGAGGAGTAGATGCCGCCGCACCACTCGATAGCTTGGAGCTTTTCGATGCGGGCGAGTTCGGTGATCAGCGCTGCCTCGAGCTTGGCGCGGTGATCGCACCAGAGGTAGTAGTCGTCAAGTGGAACCATGCCTGCGCCGACAGGGATGACGCTTGAACCCGTCGTGTCGAGCGCAATGGATGCGACCTGGTCGCCTGAAATGCCGGCCGACTTGACCGCGTGGCGAGTGGCCTCGGCCAACGCACGCATGTGGTCTTCGTGCGATTGCGTGGCGAAGTCGGGGTCTTCGCGTTTCCGGTGAAGCGGATATTCGGAGACGGCGGACGCGAGAAGGCCGCGCTCGCTGTCGACGATCGAGACGCGGACGCTGAGGGTGCCGAAATCTACTCCCGCTACGATGGCCATGTGGTCCTAATACCGGGGCTGAAGCCCCAACTCATTTTGCCCGTGTGACGCGGCCCTAAGGGCCGCTCTCTACGGTGCTGCCTGCGGCTGCCTATCGGCAAGCAGTTTTCGTTCACCACAGAGGACACAGAGGAACTTCTCTGTGAAACTCTGTGCCCCCTGTGGTGAAGCAGAAGCATCCTTCGGAATCCGGATTCTATGCCTGATTTCCGTGCCAGTACATTTGCCAGCTGAGGTAACGGACGGCGGCTTCGTGGACCGCACCCGCCGTAGTGGAGAAGTTCGCCGCTACGTGGTGTTCGAAGCCGTTTTCGCAGATGTAGTGGAGCAGCTTCTGCAAGTGTGGAATGTGCACGACACCTACACCGCCGAAGGTGTTCAGCGAATCGCTGGTGAATTCTCCCTGGCCGACGTAACCGCGCATCACACCGGCGGTGTCGTCGGTCGAGAAGCGGGCGAAGCTCATGGCGCCCGGCTTCACGCGTCCCACCACGGTACCGAAGGTATTCTCTTTGCCCACCGTCCCGGCGATGATTTCCTGGAAGTCCATGCGGACATCCTGGAAGAAGTGTTTCGGCAGGTTGCTGCAGTGGAAGCAGACGGCCTTATTGGGATCGTCGCCGTAGTTGTTGTTCCAATCGAGCAGAGCGCTCGGTGTTTCGGACGCCAGCGCGAGGGCGTGCATGCTGAGCGTGCCGCAGACGTCGACTTCGCACGCCGCGGGCAGCAGTTTGTTGCTCATCATGCTCATGATGGTGCAGGGAACGACTCCAAAGTACTCTTCCATCGAGGTCCAGCACTGCACGGCGGTGATCTGCACGTCGGTCTGCTTCATCCATTCGTCGACGACGTAGCCGAGCTTGGACATTTTTATCAGCGCGGCATCGGGGACGCTTTGAGTGGTGACATACTTCTTGATTTCAGCAAGCTTGCCCTGCACGCCGGGGTTGTCGTCTTTCAATTTGGCGATGCGGCCGAAGACCTCCGACAGGTCGAGCGTCTCGACTGAAATTCCGTTGTTTTCGAGCAGTTTCTCGCTGTAGCGGACGGTATTGAACGCAGTGGGGCGCGCACCGATGCTGCCGATGCGCAGGTTGCGGAAGCCGTTTACGATGCGACACACGGCGGCGAACCAGGCCAAATCGTTCTTGAAATCCTGCGAATCAGGGCTAACCGTGTGCAGACGGGTTAGAGAGTACGGAATGCCGTACTGACGCAGGTTGTTGCAGGCCGACATCTTTCCGCAGAAGCTGTCACGGCGATGCAGAATGGTCATCTTCGAGGCGTCATCCGGTGTCGCCTGAATCAGCACGGGAACATCAAGACGCGCCAGGCGTAAGGTGTCGGCGATGGCGCGCTCATCACCGAAGTTCGGGAGCGAAACAATCACGCCGTCGATTTTGTCGCTGTGCTTCCGGAATAGCGCTGCGCAGCGCTTGGCTTCTTCGTGCGTCTCGACTGCGCCGTGTTTGCTGTCCTCCGGGCCGAGGACGATGGAATCCATGCCGGCCTTGGCCAGCGCCTGGATCATCTCCTCGCGTCCTGACTTCGCCAACTGATCCGGGAAAAAACCGCGGTTCCCGATGATGACGCCCATCGTTACTTTCTTTTCAGACATATGAGTTCCTTTTCTGGATCGAGTAATTCGATTAGGAATTGCCAGCCATGCGGGCGCGCTCCTTGGCGGGAGAGAAGCGCAGACTAAAAAATAAACCGAGAATCAGCAGCACTGCACCCCACCAGATGTTCGCGTGCAAGTTATAAAGCACAACCTGATTCGCTGGCGGAGACATCAGCTCGTAAATTCCCGTGCCGCAGATCACTGCGCCATTCACTGCCAGAGAAATGCCTATAAAGAACCAGATTGACAACGATCCGCCAGATTTCATCGTTTCCCCCTACCAGAAAATAATTTGCAAGATGACAAACACGATCGCGACCACCGAGCCCCAGAACAGCGGGCTATGGAAGACGCTTACGTGCTCCTGTTTCGGAATCGGTGTCAGCCCATACACCAGATCTTTCAATTCCGCATCGGACTTTGGCTTGGTCATCAGGCTGACCACAACCGTGACGATCACGCAAATCAACCAGCACCACAGAGCGCGGAACATGTTCTGCGCCTGATCCTGAGCCTTGTCCGAAAGGGCAAGATATTTCACAGCTCCGGGATCGAGCTTTGCCCACGTGTACATTCCTACCGATGAGAGCGTGCCTGCCAGCAATCCCCAAAAGCCGCCGGCTTTCGTCGCGCGTTTCCACAACATTCCCAGAATGACTGTGCCGAACAGAGGCGCGATGAAGAAGCTGAAGAGGGCCTGCACGTAGTCCATGATGCTCTGTGCGTTCATTACGAGATACGCGGTACCGATACTGATTGCGACGCCAATGACGGTGACCCAGCGGCCCATCTTGACTTTCCCTTCGTCAGTCGCGTTCTTGTTGATCAATGCGCCGTAAATGTCGTAGGTCCAAACGGTGGTGAAGGCGCTGACGTTGCCGGCCATTCCGGACATGAATCCAGCGATCAGCGCGGTGATGCCGAGACCAAGCAGGCCCGGTCCGCAGTAGCGCGCTAACATCAGTGGTAAGACTTCGTCATAGCCGTGCAACCCCTGCGCCTGTCCAGCTGGCGACCACGCAAGGTCGGCTGGCACCAGCCGCAGGAGATTGCCCTGCGGATCGCGCAGCAGAGCCAGTCCCAGAAGGCCCGGAAGGATGACGATAAACGGAACCATCATCTTGAAAGCGGCTCCGATGATGGGCGCGAGTTCGGCTGAACGCAGGTCCTTCGCCGACAAAACGCGCTGCACAACGAGGAAGTCGGTCGTCCAGTAGCCCATGGAAATAACGGCTCCCAGACCGAAGACAATGCCGACCCAGTTGATGCCCATCGGATTATCTGAAAAATTGCCCAGCGTCGACCAAGCGTGCGTGTAGGCGCCGGGATTGGCCACGTGCAGCTCGGTCAGGTTCGTGAGGATCTTTGCTTTGAGTCCGGTCCAGCCACCGGCTTCGATCAATCCTAGAATCGGAATCAGCAATGCACCCGCCCAGATCAAGAAGAACTGCAACACCTCATTGAAAATCGCGGAGCGCAAGCCACCGAGCGCGACGTAAATTGCCACGGTTACCGAGGACACCAGGATACTGACATGAATGTTCCATCCCAGAACAACACGCATGACGACGGCCATGGCGTACATATTGATGCCGCTCATCAGAACCGTCATGAACGCAAAGGAAATCGAAGATAGTGCCTGACTGTCCTGACCGAAACGCAGCTTCAGATAACCGGGTACTGAGTGCGTCTTACACACGTAATAGAAGGGCATCATCACCAGTGCGAGAAAGAGCATCGCAGGGATGGCGCCAATCCAATACCAGTGGGCAGCGAGAATTCCGTACTTGTAGGAATTGCCGGCCCAGCCCATCAATTCGAGTGAGCCCAGGTTCGCCGACAAGAATGCCAGCCCGGCCACCCAGGCCGTCATCTCACGTCCAGCCATGAAGAAGTCTTCACCGGTGTTGGCTTGGCCTTTCAGGTAGAGCCCGATGCCCAGCACCAGCGCAAAGTAGAAAACGATGATGACCAGATCGACTGGCGACAGATGCACCAGCGTGGATGAACTCAGCAGCAGAGCAAGATTCATTGTGTCTTGACCTGTCCGTAATAGGCGTTGCGGCCGTGCTTCCGCAAGAAGTGCTTGTCGTGAAGTGCGCGGGCGAGCGGCCGGGATTCAGCGTTGATCAGAAGCGTGTGGGCTGCCATGCGGGCAACGTATTCGAGAATGACGGCATTGTGAGCGGCATCGGCGGCGGTCGGTCCCCAACAGAACGGGGCGTGCCCAGCGACCAGAACGGCGGGAATCGAATCAGGATCGATTTTTGCAAACTTCCGGCAGATGGCCTTGCCGGTTTCGAGTTCGTAGTCGCCGGCAATCTCCTCGGGAGTGAGAGACTCCGTTACCGGAACCGATCCGTGAAAATAATCGGCGTGTGTGGTGCCAAAGCACGGGATGGGAGTCTCGGCCTGAGCCCAGGCGGTGGCGAATTCTGAGTGTGTGTGCGCGACACCGCCGATGTTCGGGAAGTGTTTGTAGAGCTCGAGGTGCGTGGCGAGATCGGAGGACGGGCGAAGCTTGGTTTCCACTACCATGCCCTCAAGATCGCAGACGACCATGTGCTCGGGCTTCAGTTCGTCGTAGGGAACTCCACTCGGCTTGATGGCGACGAGTCCTTCATTGCGGTCGAAGCCGCTGGCGTTGCCGAAGGTGTAAACAACTAGGCCCCGACGAACCAGTTCCAGATTTGCCTCGAGCACCTCTTCGCGGAGTGTCTTCAGCAGCATGGGGGAAAATTGGGACTTTACGGCCTGCGATTGATCAGGAGCACTTTTCCCGTAAACGTTTACGCAGGGAACATTAAACGGGCGTGCCTGTCTTTGTCAAAGATTTCCGGACGCCAGTTACGCGATATCCCCGCGGCATGAAACAGGGGTGGCTGATGAAAACTCCAGCTTCCCCCACACCGTCAAATTTCAGGGACAGAAACTGCTTCCCTCATTTTCTGAAGATGCTCATAACGGTGGAGAGAACGCCTTAGGTATCGTTCCAAACCGGCGGAAACGAGTTGACCAACCAATTTGTCGCTGATTGCCGCCAAGTGCGAGTCCACCGCCAATGCGCTATTTAGCGCTAGCTCCGCTGCGGCGGGGCCCGACACGGCCTGAGAAATTGCGTTCACAGCTCGATTGATGGAGTCGACCGACTGAGAGCTCAGCCGAAGTGTCTCAATCTGCCCACTCGTTTCCCATTCCGTTAGCAAGAAGAGGACTCGCCGGTCCCAAAAAGCGAGGTGACAAAGAGAGGTTGATACGGTCCAGTCAGCCCCGACCGGGCACTTGAAATAGCGCGCGTCAAGGCTGGCGATGAATTTGCTTAGTTCGACGCGCGCTGCTTCGTTTTCAGCAACAAAGCTACGGTCGCTCATCCTTCCTCCTGACACGCGTTATGCGGAATTGTTCGGAGTCGAGTTGCTGGCGTAGCTCGTCGATCGACTGGGCTGGTTTCGGCTTCTCGTCTTTCTTGTCAGAGGCGACGCAGGTTGAAATGAAGAGGAAGAAGAAAACGGCGGAAATGATCTTTCTCATAGTGCGATCCTCCGCGGGAGATGGACGTCACGGACGGATCATCTTACGTCCGTGCGCCTAAATCTGGTAGTCGAGATCGTCCATCAGACGCTGCAGGGATTCCGGCACAGGCTCTGTGGTTTGCTCCGCGCCTTCCAGTCGCTGGACTCGCTCACGGAGTTTGTTCACTTCATTTGCCACTGACGCCAGGGCTTCGGAGAGAGGATCGTTGATCTGCTTGGGATCGGTGATGACGACACGCTTGCCTTCCCGGAAAACGATGTGGCCGGGGACGCCAACGACGGTCGAGTTGTCGGGAACATTGCGCAGCACGACGGAACCGGCGCCGATGCGGCAGTTCTTGCCAACGGTGATGTTGCCGAGGATCTTCGCGCCTCCGCCGACGACCACGTTTTCTTCGAGCGTGGGATGACGCTTGCCGTGTTCCTTGCCGGTGCCCCCGAGAGTAACTCCCTGATAGAGGGTCACGTCATCGCCTACGATCGAGGTCTCGCCGATGACGACGCCCATCCCGTGATCTATAAACAAGCGGCGACCGATCCTCGCGCCGGGATGGATCTCAATCCCGGTCAGCCAGCGGGCAACCTGAGAAAGCCATCGTGCGACCAGGAAGAGACCATGATTCCAGAGCCAGTGATTCATGCGGTAGAACCAGACGGCATGCAGGCCTGAATAGCAGAGAAAAACTTCCAGGCGGGACTTGGCCGCGGGATCGTGATCCATCACGTTGCTCACGTCTTCGCGGATTAGCGATAGCAGGTGAGGCATGAAAATTCGTCAAGCCGGCGGCAGTTCCGCGGTTGGAATCTGCAGCGCCTTTTCCCGCAGTTCCTGGAACAGAATGCTGCTGAGATAGCGCTCGCCAAAGGAAGGAATGATCACGACGATCATTTTTCCCGCGTTCTCCTGGCGCTTTGCCACCTTCAGAGCGGCGACGACCGCAGCTCCGGAGGAGATGCCGACGAACAATCCTTCCTCCAGCGGGAGTCGGCGGGCCATGGCGATGGCCTCGTCGTTGGTTACAGTGACCACTTCGTCGATGTAGTCGCGGCGAAGAATGCTGGGGACAAAGCCCGCACCAATGCCTTGTATTTTATGCGGCGAGGGCTTGCCGCCGGACAACACAGGACTATCGGCGGGTTCGACCGCGACGGCTTTGAATGATGGCTTCTTCGGCTTAATGTACTGGCAGACGCCGGTGATGGTGCCGCCGGTGCCCACGCCGGAGATCAGGATGTCGGCGCGGCCATCGGTGTCGTTCCAGATCTCAGGGCCCGTAGTTTCGAAGTGAATCTTGGGATTGGCCGGATTGTCGAATTGCTGCAGCATGTAGCCGTTGGTAGTGTTGGCCAGGATCTCCTTGGCCTTTAGGATGGCGCCGGTCATTCCGCGGGGCCCGGGAGTGAGAATAATTTCCGTGCCGAACGCTAGCAGCAGGACGCGCCGCTCGAGGCTCATCGTGTCAGGCATGACGATGACGAGCTTGTATCCCTTGACCGCGGCGACGAAGGCGAGACCGATCCCGGTATTGCCGCTGGTAGGTTCGATGAGCACCGTTTTGCCGGGCTGGATCTTGCCGGCGCGCTCGGCTTCTTCAATCATGCTGACGCCGATGCGGTCCTTGACGCTGTCTAGAGGATTCTGGCTCTCGAGTTTCGCCACAACCTCAGCAACGCAGCCCTGTGTGACTTTATTCAGCCGGACCAGCGGGGTGTTGCCGATCAACTCTGTCACGTCTTTCGCGATCTTCATGTCTGCCTCGTTCGGTTCAGAATAACTGATCCGCTAATACTACCAAGATGGGTGGGAATCCAATATGAAAGGCGAGAGGCTCGCTGGGATTATCGGTGCGCCAGCCCATAACCGACGGCACCGGCGGAAGAGCTGATGTTTACGACAGAGACCCAGCGCTCAAGCTTGTGGTGACCCGTCTTGTGAAAGAAATAGCTCAGGGACACGACTCCCGCCGTTTCTCCTGCAAAGTTGACGAGGAGCCCTGGAGTCGAACGTCCAAAAATCCGAACTACGGGATTCAATTCCCGCCCTCCGCTTTGCAGATTGGAGCGGGTGACGGCGAAGTCAGCCCCGTTCAGGGCGACAGCCGTGAAGAAGAGCACCTTGTTCTCGCGATCCCAGAACTTGTGTTCGCTTGCCCTGGGGTGAGGCAGTGAGACGAACGTCGACGCGTGTTCAATAGCTGGAACCGCCATTGGCGCATCAGGCAGCGGACCTTGGGCAACGGACGTGGGGCAAATGCCGAAGACAGAAAGGAGAACTGCAATTAGCAGGCCAGAGGATTTGCCAGGAATCATACCGTGCTTGCCGGGGTCAGGCGAACAATGTGGAGGGGGGCAATCCAGCAGCCAATGGACCGATTTGGGAATCGCTCCAAGCTACTCAGGAGGCGATGTTTAGATTTTCTTTCTCATTAAAACTGCCGGCGATTGTGCACTCTTTTGCGGGTAAGTGCCGAACGTTTTCTATTTCGGGAATGACTTACTTCTTGTAAATAACCCCACCTTTCATCACAAAGCCGACATTGTTGACCGCTGATATGCCTTCGAGCGGATCGCCTGTGATTGCGATCACATCTGCCAGATAACCCGGCTCGAGCGAACCGATCTGTCCTTCCCATCCGAGGAGCTTCGCTCCATTCAGCAGATCTGCCCGCAAGACGGCGAGTGGAGACATGCCGTACTTCACCATCAGCACGAGTTCACGCGCTTGCGTTCCGTGCGGAAACGGGCCCACGTCCGAGCCGACTGCCATCGGAATCCCGGCAGCCATTTGCTTCTTGAACTCTTGCACCTTCAAATCGAGGACCTGATGCTCATGCGCACTCTGCTGCGCTGTGGCAGCATGTTCCGCGAAGTATTCGAAGATCGTAAACGTGGGGACGGCAAAGATCTGCTTTTCTTTCATCAGACGCATGGTTTCTTCGCTCAGCTGGTCGGCGTGATCAATAGAAACCACGCCTGCTTGCGCGGCAAAAAGCGTTCCGGGCTCGCCTGTCGCATGAACCGCTACCTGTTTGCCGAGGCGGGCAGCTTCCTTCACTGCCGCTTCGAGCTGAGGCTCGGTGTACTGATATGGGGTTGAGAGCTTGCCGTCACGAACCGAATCCGCCCCGCTTTCGTAGATCTTGATGAAGTCGGCGCCCTCCTTAAATTGCTGGCGCATGACTGCGACGAGTTCGTCGGCGTTGTTGGCGTAGTTCGCGTTGGGAAGAATGTGCTGATCGGGGTTGTATCCGATGGCGTCTTCGTGGCCACCGAGGATGTTGATCGCGTTTCCACTAATGCGCAGACGGGGACCGGGGATACGTCCCTGGTCGATGGCGTTGCGGACTGCGGTGTCGGCTGAACCGGCGCCCTCGGTGCCCATATCGCGCTCGGCCGTGAATCCGGCCATGAGATCGTCGTGAGCTGCCAGTGTCGCCATGATTGTGCGTTCCGGGACGGATTCCTGCACGGTCTGCAGGTCTTCAGCACCGGGATGCAGGAAAAGATGAATATGGGCATCGATGAGCCCGGGCAGGAGAGTGCGATCGCCCAGATCGATGACCTCGGCTCCGGCGGGATGTTTGACGGTAGATCCGACCTCGACGATTCGATCTCCCTGGATGAGAAGTTCGCCCGGTTTGACCAGCTTCCCCGCCTTGATGTCGAGCAGGCGTGAGGCATGCAGCACGATCGGATGAGCTGAGGGGACCGGGGACTGGCCGGCCGCGATCAGACTTAGTGCTAGAGAACAAGACAGAGCCAGGGGAGAGGGTCGGTTGGCCATATGGCCCGCGATGGTATCACTGAGGAATGCGCGGATTCCAGGAGAACACTACCCCTTCAGTGATCACGATCACAGGAATTCGTGCGATGGGTCACGCCAGATTCAGGGAATGATCAGTCAGACTAGGTTCTGGTTATGAACGACTTTGGGGTTCTCACCAATCGAAAGCGCGCCGTGATCGCTCTCATTCACTCGATTGTGTTTCTGGGGATCGCGTTTCAGGGATTCGTTTCGCCAAAGGCGGGAGTTTTGCGCCACTCGGGAGCGACGGGAGACTTCATCCTGATTGCCATCTACGTGATCGTGGCCTCGATCCTCGCATGGCTAATGAGCATTTCCCGCGGCCTCGCGGAGCGCGCTTATTTCGCGCTATGCGCGATCAGCGCAACCTCCGGACTCCTGCGCACAATCTTCGGAGATCATGTGGTGCCACCAGCACAATATCTGCGGGTCCTAATGCTGAGTTCGGCAGTCGTCATCGGCATCTTGATCGTCCGTTCTCATTCGCGATCAGCCACTGGCAACGAGACGGCGCCTCTACCCTCAGAGGCTTCCCCAGAATAAAAAGGCCGCCCGGGATTTTTCCCGGGCGGCGATTTCACAGGAGGTTGGGCGAGGCCGATCCTCGTCCTGGGTCTACGAAAGGAAGAACTCTTTTGTCAGCGTGGCCCAGTCTTCATTGGGCAGGTGCGCGGTGATGTCGTCCACCGCGACTCCGCCATCCTGGGCAAGCGCTGCGGCCATGGCTACCGGCATTCTCTTGCGCAGCCGCAGTGCGGAATCTTCCGTCCACATGCGCGCCAGCGCTCCGCCTAGAAGGTTGCGGAAGTTGAGCTTCGAATCCGGGGCCTGCACGGTAACGATCCAGCCTTCGCCATAGGGGTCCTTCAACGCCAAGCTCGGATCTTTCACCACCGCTTCATTGACGTCGCTGACTGTGCCTTCGATCGGCGAAACCATGTCGACGGACTTGCCACCGCGGAAGATCGTCCAAATCTTCTGACCTTGGCGTACCCAGCGTCCGCGCTGCGGCAGAGCGATGCTCTCGATCTTGCCGACGAGTTTCGATGCGAAATCGTCCATGCCGACGCGCACCAGTTCGCGGCTCTCGCTGAGCGCCCACGTATGCCCGGAGTGATAGCGAACATTCTCCGGCACCTGGAATCCGGCAACCAGAGCCGGTACCACGTGGGAAGGAACTTCACGAATGACCGGCTGCACTGCCGGTTGTTTTACCAACTGTTTCTGACTGCGGACATAATCGATCAGTAAGAAGATTGCGAACGTCGCTAATACCATGATGACTGTCATAACTCACCTCGCCCGGAGTAGGTGCTTACGTCTCGTCCACTTCCAATTTTGTAAAGGCAATTGCCGTGCCAATACGGATCGCGTGCATCAGCCGCCATCGGTCGAGGTCGTATCTTGCGGTTGGGCAAAGAGATGCGTTGATGCTTACTTGTGATGGCACAAGACTGCGCAGAATCGCAGCAGTGTGCTCCCGTTAAAAATCACAACATCGAAAAAAGCAACGGCGAGTGGATTGTCGAGCCTGAAGTGCGCATTTTATAGGGCTTTCAATGAGTTACACCGATTTCAATGGGGAGCTGAATTCTGCATCAGCACTTTGATGCAAAACACAACCATCCTGGCGCCGAAGCTGGACAAAGCCTATTGACCACCATCACGCCCAAGGGTGATACCGGTCACGGCTGAGAGTTTGTTAATCGTTAACACTCTTAGATGTCTGAAGCTGCTGAATTTCGCGACAGTCTCTGATCCTGACGGGGTAAGCAGCTTGCGGTTCTCGCGGTGGTTACGCTGGTAATCGCCCCCTGCTTTCCTCATTCAGCTCAGGCGCCGGTCGAAAGGATTGCGGACGGCTTTGTCTGTGCCGTCAATCCGTCCGGAGAGATCATTCATGAGTAAAGCACTCTTATATGATTCGACTCTTTGTATAGGTTGCAAGCAGTGCGAACAGGCATGTGCTACCCAGAACAATCTTCCCTACAACGATTCAGTTGCCGCAGAAGAATTCTCGTCCGCCCATAAGTTCACAGCGGTCCTGACCCATGGCGACAAATTTATGCGGCGGTTGTGCATGCATTGTGAAAACCCCGCATGCGCTTCGGTTTGTCCCGTGGGAGCCTTCCATAAGACGAAAGAAGGGCCCGTCGTATACGACGTGTGGAAATGCATTGGGTGCCGCTATTGCATGGCGGCCTGTCCCTTCAGCACACCGAAGTACGAATGGGGATCGCTGAATCCTCGCGTCCGCAAGTGCATCATGTGCCCGGATCGAGTGGCCGCCGGCAAGCAGACGGCATGCGCGGAGATCTGCCCCACAGGCGCGACCAAGTTCGGCGAACGCGACGATCTGATCCGGGAAGCACAGGACCGGCTCCGGCAGAATCCATCCAACTATTTACCGCGAATTTACGGGCTGCATGAGGTTGGGGGCACTAGCATCTTGATTCTGGCCGCCGTGAAAGTCGAAGAATTCGGCTACCCCAGCTCTGAAAAGATCGGCGAAACGCCGCTGCCCGAGTACACGGGCAGGGTGATGGAGAGAATTCCAGACTTCATCCCGATATGGTCGCTGGTGCTGGGAGGCATCTATTGGATTTCTCATCGCCGCGCCGAAGTAGCAGCCGCGGAAGCAGAGGAGAAAAAGAACGGGAGCGCGCGATGAAGATCAGGCTTACGTTTTGGAAGGTCGTATTCCTGGTGATCATGGCCCTGGGACTGTACTCCACCTATGTTCGCTACCTGCACGGACTAGGCGCGGTTTCGAACATGACGGATCAATTCCCCTGGGGTTTCTGGATTGGATTCGACTGTCTGTGCGGCGTGATGCTGGCGGCCGGCGGATTCTGCATGGTTGGCGCGGTGTACCTGTTCAACGTGGAGAGCCTGCACAGCGTGGTGAAGCCCGCAGTGCTGACCGCATTCCTCGGCTATCTGCTTTTCATCGTTGGGCTGATGTTTGATCTGGGGCGACCGTGGTTCATATGGCACCAGCTGATCTACATGAATCCGCACTCGGTCATGTTCGAGGTCGGTTTCTGCGTCATGACCTACACGACCGTGCTCTTCTTTGAATTCCTTCCCAATGTCTTCGAGATACTCAATCTGAAAACACCCATCAAGTGGATTCACAAGGTCTATCCAGTCTTGATTGTGCTGGGCATTTTGCTGTCCACGCTGCACCAGAGTTCGCTCGGATCGCTGTACCTGATCATGCCGAGCAAGCTTCATCCGTTCTGGTACTCGCCGGCGTTGCCCTTCTTCTTCTTTGGCTCAGCAGTAGCGGTTGGGCTGGCGATGACCATCTTCGAATCCACGCAGAGCGCTAAGGCACTTGGACGCCATCTGGAACTCTCAGTGCTGGTTCGCCTGGGTGGCGCCTTGCTGGTCGCCCTATGGGTGAATGCGCTTCTCCGCTTCGAGGATTACTTCCATCGCGGACTTGTGCGCCAGCTCCTTCAGCCCAGCTATGAAGCGTATTTTTTGTGGCTCGAACTTGCGCTGTCGTTCGTGATCCCAATAACGTTGCTCAGTTTCAAGAAAGTGCGGCTTTCGCCCAACTGGCTTTATCTCGCGTCAGTGATCAGCCTGTTCGGTTTCATCACCAACCGCTTGAACGTCAGCCTGATTGGGTTCGAGACGTACGTCGGCCATCATTACGTGCCCAAGTGGACGGAGTTCTCCGTCACACTGATGATCATCGCGCTTGGCTTCGCGCTGTTCCGGGTCGCCGTGCAGCATTTGCCGATCTTCCCGAAGGACGACCTCGTCGCGCAGAAGGTGTCTAACGTGCACTCTGCCGTTGCGCTAGCTGCGCCGGTGCTAGAGCATGCCGGAGACTGAACCAACCCGGGCTCGCTTGTTGCGGGCAACGCAGACCCTGAGCGCCAAGCTCAACATACTTTTGCTTGGAGCCATGGTTCTGATCTTCGCACTGTTGGGATACCTCAACGTTCGACTGCACCGGCAGCATCTTGAGCAGAACACTCTGCTCTCGGCCGAGCGCATCAGCGACGTCATCAAGCAGGGCACTACCGATTACATGCTGCGGAACGATCGGGAGGGCCTGTATCGCTCGATTCAGACGATGGCAGCCGAACCCGGCATTGAGAAGATTCGCATCTTCGATCAGGAAGGCAGAATCACCTACACGACGAACTCGGCGGAACAGAATCATGTGGTTGATAAAACCGCCGAGGCTTGTTACGCGTGTCACGCACAGTCTCAGCCCTTAGCGCGGCTAAACCGGCCCGACCGGTTCCGGATCTACCGCAACGCGTCGGGAACCCGCGTCCTGGGCATCATTTCCCCCATCGAGAATCAAGCGGCGTGCTCGAATGCAACCTGTCATGCGCATCCCGCGGAACAGCAGATTCTTGGCGTTCTCGACACGAACCTCTCACTCGCCAAGGCCGACGTGCAGCTTGCCGAGAGCAGCCGGCGCATGATCGCCTACACGGGCTGCGCTCTTCTGCTGATTGCGCTATTGAGCTGGTTCTTCGTGTGGGAGGTGGTAGGACGGCCGGTGAAGGCCCTGGAACGGGGCACGGAGCATCTCGCGGCGGGAGAACTCGGATATCAGATCGCTGTGCGCTCCAAGGACGAAATCGGAGAGCTCGCGCACTCGTTTAACGCCATGAGCAATCAGCTCAAGGCGGAGCACAACGAAAACGTTGCCTGGACGCGAACCCTGGAACAGCGGGTCGAACAGAAGACGCGTGAGCTGAAGCGAGCACACGAGCACGCCCTGCATACCGAAAAGATGGCGTCCATCGGCAAGATGGCCGCCGTGCTCGCCCATGAAATCAACAATCCGCTGTCCGGCATCCTCACCTACGCCAAGCTGCTGCGCAAATGGATTGACAACGAGGATGGCGGGAAGAACCGGCGCCGCGACATCTGTGACTCGCTCGACTTGATCGCCAGCGAAAGCCGCCGCTGCGGCGATCTGGTCAAGAATCTGCTGACGTTTTCGCGCACCACGCCGATGAACCTGCAGGCTACGAACCTGAACCAGGTGATCGATCGGGCGCTGCGGTTAATCCAGCACCAGCTTGATCTCGCGGCAATACAGGTTGAGCCCGATCTCGACCCCGAACTTCCACTGGTCCTTTGCGACGGCGCGCAAATCGAACAAGTGCTGCTCGCGCTGATGATGAACGCTCTCGATGCCATGCCTCAAGGTGGCAATCTGTGGGTCACAACCAAGCTGAGCCGGGAAGATAACGCGGTCCGAATCGTGGTGCGCGACGATGGCTGCGGTATTCCGCCCGAGATTCTCCCCCGGCTCTTCGAGCCTTTCCTCACGACGAAAGAGACTGGACGCGGCGTCGGACTTGGACTCGCGATCAGTCGCAGCATTCTGGAGCGCCACAACGGAAACATCGAGGTCCAATCCGAAGTCGGGCGCGGAACCACATTCACAGTAACCCTGCCATGGGATGGAGACGCCGAACTCACTCCGGCAAAGGAAGTTACCGCTGCACTCAGCGGGAGGTGACGATTCGTGGAATCACAAGGAAAGTTGCTGATCGTCGACGATGAACTCAGTGTTCGCGATTCTCTTGGAAAGTGGTTTCGAGAGGAAGGATACGAAATCGGGACGGCCGAGAGCGCCAGCGATGCGCTGACCCGCATGGCCGAGAACAAGTGGGACCTGGCCCTGCTCGACATCAAAATGCGCGGTACGGATGGAATCGAACTGCAACGCCGGCTGCACGAGATGGACCCTGATTTGATTGTGATCATGATGACCGGCTACGCCTCGGTGGAGACTGCGGTCACGGCGCTGAAGAATGGCGCCTACGATTACGTGAGCAAGCCGCTGGATCCCGATGAAATCGCACATCTCGTCAAGAAAGCGCTGGCGCACAAGCGTGCCGAGAAAGAAAACATACGCCTGCGCGAAACTGTGGCCGAAGCGACCCGTCCCGGCGATCTTGTAGGACAGAGCCCCGCCATGCGCAGGGTCTTTGAGGCCGTTGAGACCGTCGGCCCCACAGACGCGAACGTGTTGATTACCGGCGAGAGCGGCACGGGCAAAGAGCTCGTGGTGCGCGCCATTCACGCCGCCAGCATGCGCCGCTTTCACCCTCTCGTGGCGATTCACTGTGGCGCATTAACCGAGACGCTGCTCGAAAGCGAATTGTTTGGGCACGAGAAAGGAGCGTTTACCGGCGCGCAATACAGGAAGAAAGGGAAATTCGAGATCGCTGAGGGTGGCACGGTTTTTCTCGACGAGATCGGCGATATCAGTCTGAAGACGCAGACCGATCTCTTGCGAGTACTGCAGGAGCGCGAGATTACGCGAGTGGGAGGAAATCAGGTCATCAAGGTTGACTTCCGTTGTGTCGCTGCTACGAATAGGAATCTTGAGGCGATGATCGAGGAAGGCACGTTTCGGCCGGATTTGTATTACCGGCTGAATGTATTTCACATTGAGTTGCCGCCACTGCGTGAGCGGCGCGAAGACATTCCGCTGCTGGTCGAACATTTCGTCCGTAAATTCGCTTTGGCCATGAACAAGCACATCACGCGGATTGCGCCGACCGCGATGAATCAACTGCAGCAACAGCCGTGGATGGGAAATGTGCGCGAACTCGAGAATGCAGTCGAGCGCGCCATGGTGGTCGCCCAGGAGCCCGAACTGCGCGAGCAGGACTTCATCTTCAAACAGCAGAGCACCACTACGCCGGGGGTGACGGGCAAGAGTCTGGATGACATCGAGCGTGCTCACATTCTTCGGGTGCTGGAGGAGTGCGGTTTTAACCAGAGTCGAGCCGCCGAAGTGCTTGATATTGACCGCGTCACTCTGCACCACAAGCTGAAGCGTTACGGCTGGACTCGTGCGGTTGCGGAAACCAGAAACTAGCATCGGCGCCGGCGGGCCTCCATGAACCTTGTTCATCTGCTTCCGGTCGGATCCATTTCCGCTCACCTGCTGGAGGACCTGTGTACGGCGATTCCCAAAAGGCTGCCAGTTCGCTGTGAGATCCTTCCCCTTACTCTCGACCCAAAACCTTCTTATCATGCCGAACGCCAGCAGTTTCACTCTTCTGAAATCCTGCAGCGCATGCAGGGCCTGGTTCGGCCTAAGGACTGGCGCTTTCTGGCCGTGGCAGAGGTCGATCTCTACATCCCGATTCTGAAATATGTTTTTGGCGAGGCACAAATGGGCGGACCCTGTGCCGTCGTGTCGACGTTTCGCCTGCGGCAGGAGTTTTATGGTCTGGATCAGGATGATTCGCTGCTGAGAGAGCGGTTGCTGAAGGAGTCCATTCACGAACTTGGGCACACTCTTCACCTGCGTCACTGCCAGGACTATCAATGCGCGATGGCATCGTCTCACTCGGTGGAGTGGATCGATCTGCGCGAGAACCGAATGTGCGACGCCTGCCGGTATGAATTGGAGGCAAATGGGGTTCTACTCTGACGGCATGATGTTTCGCGCACGTCACAAACAGGACTTGCCGTAGTACACTCTTCGCCATGATCCCGAGACGCAGATTGCGTACGTACGCTCTTGTTTTCATCGCCCTCACCGGCGGATTGCTCTTCGCACAAACTTCCTCGAAACAGAAGTCCGGAGTCCAGCAACAGGACTTCGGCACGCGGGACGGGAGGCCCGTCATCTTGTACACGCTGACCAATTCTCACGGTGTTGAATTCCGCGCCATGAATTATGGTGGCATCATTCTTTCGCTTCGCGTACCTGACCGCAAAGGACAGCTTGCGGACATCGTTCTCGGCCACGACAAGGCCGAAGGCTACATGCCGAATCCGCCATTCCTGGGCGCGATCGTCGGACGTTACGCCAACCGCGTTGCCAACGGAACGTTCACACTCGACGGCAAGACTTACACGTTGCCGAAGAATGACGGACCGAATACGTTGCACGGCGGCACTACTCGGACGTTTGACAAGGTAATATGGGACGGCGAACCTCTCAAAGGCAAGAATGGCGTCGCTTTCACCTATCTCAGCAAAGACGGCGAGGAAGGCTTCCCCGGCAATCTTAAAGTCACGGTCACTTACACTCTGACCGACTCGAACGAGCTCGTCATTGATTACACAGCCACCACGGATAAGGCCACCCCGATCAACGTGAGTCAGCACAGTTATTTCAATCTGAAGGGCGAAGGGAACGGCGAAATTCTGGATCATGAAATCATGATCAATGCCGATAAATTCACGCCAGTCGATAAGAATCTGATTCCGACCGGAGAACTCCGCCTGGTCAAAGGCACCCCGTTCGACTTCACCACGTCGACTAAAATCGGCGCCCGCATCGAAGACTCGTACGAGCAGATGGTCCTAGGGCACGGCTATGACCACAATTTCGTCTTAAACCGCAAAGGTCCTGGGCTTAGTTTGGCGGCGCGCGTCTACGAACCCACAACCGGACGTGTACTCGAAGTTTCAACCACGCAGCCGGCGGTACAGTTCTATACAGGGAATTTTCTCGACGGCTCGGTCACGGGTAAGGAAGGGCACGTCTACAAGCGCCGCTATGGTTTCTGCCTGGAGACGCAGCACTATCCGGATTCGCCGAATCATCCGGATTTTCCGAGCACGATCCTGAGGCCGGGAGAGAAGTTTCACCAAACGACGGTGTTTAAGTTTTCGGCGAAGTAACCCGCCTCGCTTGATAGAAAAAAGTGGCGAGAAAGCCGTACGCTTTTCGCTGTCCCGTTATTCGCCCTTCAACTCGGCTAGCAACGCCTTCTCTACCTGCGCCTGGTGCTCAGGCGAGAGCTTGTTCCCGCTCGACGTGAGATAAAACGTATCGATCGCCATCTGCCCCTCGGTATCGATGAGGGCGATTTCGATATTGCACTTCTGCTCGGATAAGCACGAGGCGATCCGGTGTAACAGCCGCGGGCGGTCCTGGGCGATCACCTGAACCAGTGTCGTGGTTGCCGAACTGGCATCGTCGAATTCAATCTTCGTCTCCACCTTCACCTTGGCGATTGCGCCCTTCTCCGAGCGTTGCCGGTCCCGCAGCATCTTTTCGAGATCAGCCTCACCGAGCATTACGCTGACGATGCTGTTCTTGAAACGCGCCCACTCGGATAAATTCAATTCGAGCGTGCGAAACCGGTCGGTGAAGTGAAAAGTGTCGACGACGACGCCGGCCGCATTCGAGAAGGCGTTGGCTTTGACAATGTTCATCCCCCAGGCAGCCAGAACACCCGAAAGAGTGGCAAAGAGGAACGGGCGATCCTTCGTGAGCAGCGTCAAGTCGTACCAGTGCCGACCCCGCTTCAGGTCCACCAGTACCGGATCATTCCCGAGTTCCTCCGCCATCTGCATGTGGCGCATCACTTCTTCCGTTGTATGCACGAGGAGATATCTTTGCGGAAATCCTTCCAGGAATGCCTTGAATTTGCTGCCGGTAACAGGGGCGAGTGAGCGCAGTCGCGCCAGCTTTTCGTCATTGACCTCGGTGTGCACCCGCTGATCGGCGCTGCGGTTCAGGTAGTTCTCCGCAGCCATGTAGAGTTGCCAAACGTTCTCCGCCTTCCAGGGGGTCAGCGCCTCAGGATTCACCGCTTTGATGTCGGCATAGGTGAGCAGCGCGAGCATCTTCAATCGCTCTGGTGTTCCCATTTTCTCTGCGAAGGCCGCCACCGTTCCAGGATCGAAAATGTCACGCCGCAGAGCCGCCGACAACTCCAGATGATTTGCAATGAGAAACAGCACCTCGGCGCGTTCTTTCGGATCGACATCGAGCCGGTCCATGGCTCCATTGGCAATCTCCAGGCTGGCCTGCACATGGTTACCGTTCTGAACTCCTTTTCCAGTGTCGTGGAGTAAGAGAGCGAGGTAGAGCAGTTCCGGATCCTCGAGTTCACCCAGCAACTCGGCGTAGCGCTTGTCCCATTCCGATTGCGACGTCTTCAGCCGATGCAGGGACTCGATCGCGAGAAACGAATGCTCATCAACCGTGAAGCGATGATAGAAGTCCCGCACCACGAGCGAGTCGATCACTTTCAGCTCAGGCAGCAACAGGGTGAGCAGCCGCAACGAATGCATCGCCCGCAAAGCATCGGCGGCATAGGGCTGCAACAGTGTCTCCTGCAGATACAGCCACAGTTCCGCGCCCCGCGGCGGGGTCGAGGCGAGCGCTGGAAGGGCTTGTTCGATGCGGTACTCCGTAGTGGTGCTCAGCTTCAATCCATGGTGCGCCATGAAGTGAAACAACCGGAGCAGCACCTCGGGATCCTGCAGAGCGGATGGCTGTTGCAGAAAGATGAGCCCGTCGACGACAGAGAAGTCAGCCGTAGTAAGCCGGGACCGCCAGCTTTGGACCTGGCGATAGAGCGCCGACCAGGCTTCAGGAATCTCTTCCAATAATTGCGTGACAGTGCGTTGTACAGCGCGCGCATGCCCAAAATAGATTCGCATCCAATCGGCCGCTGAAAGTTCTTCGGCGCCCGGCGCTCCGATTTTTCGTGCGGCCGCCTCATCCTGGGCTTCCCAGCTCAGGGTGTTGTCATCGCGTCCGTGGCGGAAGTGAAGAAAGCAGCGCGCAGACATCAAAAAATCAAGAGCGGAATCGAGTTGCTTGCGCACCAGCGGACGCAGCGCACTGGCCTCGGGCCAGTCATGCAGCTTGTCCATGGCGGAAATCAGGGCGAGCCAGTTGGCGACATTGCAGTCGCGCAGGCCGCCCGGGGCCTCTTTCAGATTCGGCTCAAGGTGGTAAAGAGTCATCCCATGTTTGCCGTGGCGCTCGCGCGTCACTTCGGCCAGGCCTTGCAGCAGAACTTTGGATTCCTTCATGACCAGCTTGGGAATCACTTTGTCATGGAGCTTGCGGAACAGGTCGCGGTCTCCCGCCAGGTAGCGGCAATCGAGCAGGGAGATGGTGAACTCGGTATTGTTGGGATCGTAACGGTCGCACTCGGAGAGCGAGCGCGAAGCCGGACTTAACTTCAGGCGAAGGTCCCACAACTCCTGCGAGAAGCGCCGGACGGGATCTTTGAAGACTTGTTCTGCATCTCGATCATTGAAAAGGAACAGGAGATCGATGTCGGAAAACGGAAACAGCCAGCCCCGGCCAAACCCTCCCGTGGCGACGAGAGTGAAATTGGCGGGACGGGACTCGTCGGAGGAAACAATATCGCGCCACAGCCTGGCGAGAATGTCTTCCACCATGCGAGTGCGCTGGGTGACGCACGCGCGCCCGTCTCCAGTGGTGTCAAACTCTCGCTGGATGCGTGCTGATTCTTCGCTGATAGAACCCCGGAGTTCGCCGATCAATGAGGACGCTGCCACCATGAAAGATTCACCCCGCAGCGCCTGCTGCCGGGTGGGTTGCCTTTGAATCTCGTCCCGGCAAGATTCCTTGCACTGCTCAAGCGGACGCGAAGCCTACAGGGCCCCTTCCCCGCGCTCGTCATTGCGGATGCGGATGGCCTCATCGACGCGCGACAAAAAAATCTTGCCATCTCCGATTTTGCCAGTGCGGGCCGCTCCCAGAATGGCCTGCACCGCCTTCTCGACCAGGGCGTCAGCCAGCACCATCTCGAGTTTGGTCTTGGGGATGAGATCGACGCTGTACTCGCGCCCCCGATAGACCTCTGTGTGGCCCTTCTGGCGGCCGTGACCACGCACTTCAAGCACGGTCATGCCTTCGACACCGATTTCGTGCAACGCAGTTTTGACCGCGTCCAGCTTGGAGTTCTGAATAACCGCTTCGATCTTGGTCATGATATTTTGCAAGTCCTGTTTCGAAATCAGCTCGCCGCCTTCAGTTCTGGGTCGTCCGACTCTGCCAAAGCCTCAAGCTGGCGTTTCCCAATAGTAACCCTCTTCTCCGTGTTGCGAGAGGTCGAGGCCCTGCACCTCTTCCTCCTCGGAAACTCGTAAACCAATGGTCAAATCCACCACTTTCAAAATTGCGAGCGTCCCGACGATGGCGATGCTCCAAGCAATGGCTACGCCGGTCGCTTGATTTAATAACTGGTGCGCATTTCCCTCGAGCAAACCGGACGCAAGCGTATGCGCCTGCGCATCCTTAAAGATCGGATTGACGGCGCTCACTGCGAAAACGCCCGTCAATAGTGCTCCCAGCGTTCCACCCGCGCCATGAACGCCGAAGGCATCGAGCGAATCGTCATAGCCAAACTTGGCTTTGACCTTGGCGACCATCCAGTAGCAGAAGACGCCGGCGATGAGACCGATGAGCAGCGCCGGCATGGGCTTCACGAATCCCGCCGCAGGGGTGATGGCCACGAGTCCTGCCACCGAACCAGAAATTCCGCCAAGCACGCTAGGCTTACCGTTGCGGATCCATTCCGCCGCAGCCCAACCTACAGCCGCCGCCGCGGCGGCGAAATGAGTAGCAACGAACGCGCTTGTGGCCAGGCTGCCTGATGCCAGGGCGCTACCGGCGTTGAACCCGAACCATCCCACCCATAGCAGGCAAGCGCCGATGAAGCTGAGCACCACGCTGTGCGGCGGCATAGATTGCTTGGGGTATCCCAGGCGTTTGCCCAGGTACAGGGCGCAGACGAGCGCCGAGACTCCCGATGTGACGTGAACAACTGTGCCACCGGCAAAATCCAGGGTCGGGAAACGCCCGCCCAGCGAGGCATTCAGCAGGCCTCCTTTGCCCCATACCATGTGGGCCATCGGGTCATACACGATGATTGACCACAAGACCGTAAATACGAGCATCGCGCTGAACTTCATGCGCTCGGCAAATGCGCCTGCGATCAAAGCCGGTGTGATGATCGCGAACATCAGTTGATACACCATGAAGGTCTGCGCTGGAATGGTGGCCGCGTAATCGGGGTCGGGCGCAGATCCCACGCCTTTCAGGAAAAGGTTGTGAAAACCTCCGATGAAGCTGTTGCCGGATCCAAACGCCAGGCTATAGCTGAACAGACCCCATAAGACAGTAATCACCGCCATCAAAGCAAAGCTCTGCATCATGGTACCGAGCACGTTCTTTTTGCGCACCAGCCCGCTGTAGAACAGGGCCAACCCCGGGCCCGTCATCATGAGAACCAGAGCTGCGCTGGTCAGCATCCAGGCATTGTCGGCAGAACTCTTGGCTTCGGCGGTCTGTTGCTCGAGTTTGGCCAGCCGGGCTGCCGTATCGGTCGAGGGGCTTGGACTCACTCCACCCGTTTGTCCGCAGACCGCTTGCGCGAACATCAGGATCAAGACAGCTGTCACCGCCGTGGCGATCAGCTTTTCTCGCATAGACACTTTCGGAAAGTTCTCCTGTGGAACCGAAGTCGCGTCGTTGTACACCCATTCAACGACGCCTCACTGTAACGTCCGCGATCCCTTCCCGGAAATCGAAACTATTTATCGTCCCTATTAGGTTTTGTTATTGAATTTCGCGCTCAACGACGAACTTAGACTAGAACTTGAATTGAACATCAAGCTGCATGCGGCGGGGAGCCTGGGCGGCAACCGGCATTCCGAACAGCGGCGATGACATGGCTCCGATATAGGTCACATAGTTCGGATGATTCAGGACGTTGAACGAATTCAGCGACAGCGAGAGAACCTTGGCTTCCTTCTTCGCTCGCGAAAGCGGGAAATCATGCGACAGATTCAGATCGAGGTCGACCATGCTTGGGCCCGGCATCGTGTTTCTTGCGACTCCTGCGGGACGATCATTCAGAATCCCGTCATGATTGTCATCGCCACCCGTCGTAATGTTGACAGGCTTTCCAGAGTACGCCGATAAAGCAACTCCGAGAGTAAAGTACTTGATGGCCTGCGTAGATGCGAGAAGATCGAACTTGTGCAGCCGATCATTGTCGGATCGGCCCCAGTCCGCCGCGGCGTTATAGCTGTCAGCGGGGAAGTAGGTAATACCACTTGTATTGTTGTCGGTACGGCCGATTGTGTACTGCACCTGCCCAGAGAAATACTTGGTGAGTTTTCCGCGGAAGGTAAGTTCCACTGCATTCGCTTTCAGATAGCCATCCGACTGCATCTCGCGAACCTGTCCTAGCGTTGGATTAGGTCGGACCAGAGTACCGGGAAGCGCCGCATTGGCATCGATCGATCGAAAAACATCCATCCCCCGGTTGCCGATGTAGACGGCGCTAAGGGTGGTTTTGGCCGTGACCTGACGCTCGACGCCGAGGCTGAATTGCAGGGTGTATGGAATCCGCGTCCGCGGATCGAGTGTCACAATGCTGGTCGGGACCCCGGCAAGATCGCCCGGTTGCACGGGATAGTGGAAGGGCGAGTCGAGAAGGAACCGAAGCAGGTTGACGCCATTGAAGTGAAGCAAGTCCCCAATTGGACTCGGGCCGGTGCGGTCGTAAAAGATGCCGGCACCGCCGCGGATGACCGCCTTGCTCTTTACAGTGGGCGCATAGGCGAAGGTGATGCGCGGTGCAAAGTTGTCGGAATCGTCGTGAAAGTAGTTCTGCCAGTAATAGCGCACTCCCATGTACAGAGAGAAATTTGGCTTCAGACGGATGTTATCTTCCACGAAACCACAGAAGACCTTCTCAAGAAATGCAACGTGGCCCTGACCCGTCTGTACCAGATAGGTGGAGGGTACGGACGCAGAATATTCGGCGGCGCTGGCAAAGGTGTAGGTGCCACCGCGGTTGGTGAAGTCATCCAAGCCGCGGCGGCTGATATCTGGAATGTCGATGCCAAAACTGAGCTGGTGCTTGCCGTTGGCGTATGTGGCAAAGTCTGTCCCGTCGAAGTGGTATTCAGTGCGGCGCGAGTCCGCTTGCGCTCCGCCGGCAGTGAATAAGCCCGAAACAGCGATCTGGGCCTCGGCATTGACGCTTTGCACGGCATTGTCGAAATGCCCTCCCAGGAATCGAAGCTGGTTCAGCCAGTGTGGCGAGAACTGGTGCAGGTGGCTGACGTTGATCTCGTGCTCCAGAAAATGGGTGTCCGTTGCGGCGCCAGGAAGCGTCGTGCCCCCGACGTTCTGATTCTCGGAAGATCGATGTTCGTAGGAGTACCCGATCCAGAACTGGTCACCGTTAGCTAAATCATGAAAAACACGTCCCGAGCCAAAGAAGTGATGCGTGGGATTGGCAACTATCTGCGCCATGGGGCCAAATCCCAACGACTCCGCCGCGGCGATGGCACTAGGGTCGATGATGGCCTGCTGATCGTTCAGATCTTCGTCAAGCGACAGCAAAAAGCTCGTTCGTTTGCTGTGTCCAATCGGACCGGTCACCGAGCCTTCGTAGTACTGCCTCCGCTCCGGAGGTTTCACTAGTGCGAAAGCGTTACTCGCGTCAAAAGCGGAGTCGCGAAACAGAAAATTCAGTGATCCATGATATTGCTGAGATCCACCTTTCGTGATGATTTCCAGCCTCGCTCGTCCGGGACGCGAGAAGCGCGCTGAGTACGGATTGTTGTTAATTCTGACTTCTTGTACCGCCGACGGCGTTACACCCGGTCCGTTGGCTTCGATTCCATTCACCACCAGGCTTACACCGTTCGTTCCGATGGCATTGTCGTCGAGAAACCGCGACATTGCGCTGATGTAGTCCTGGTCGAAGACCGGGATGCGATCGAGCGCGTTCCGGTCGACGACATTCGTATTCTGATTGCTCTGAGAGTCCGTGCTGACGAGCGGAACATTGTCGCCGGTGGCGACGGTCACGTTTTCCGTCTGGACCGGGATCTGCAGAACGATTCGGAAGGCAGGCGTTCGCCGGGCGGTGATTGTCGCCGAAACGCGGGCATTGCGAAAGCCCTCCGCTTCCACCTCCAGGTCGTACTTGCCGGTGCAAACACTGTCGAAGCGGAATGTCCCGGCTGAGTCCGTTTTGGTCTCAAGTGGTGCGGTGGCCTCGTTCGTCCGAAGCACCACGCGGGCACCTGGAATGGCAGCACCCGAAGGGTCGAGTACAACACCCGACACAGAACGCACTGCGGCAAGCTCAGCGCTGGAAGCGGCCGGTGCATGGTCTCCTTGAGCCCTAAGAAGGCCAGGATGCACGAATCCGGCGAGGATCAGCAAAATGGGGAGCAGATGGCGCAAAGCAAGGTCCGAGTATGTTTTGCAATCGTTGACAGCCTTTCAAAGCATACCGAATCAACATCAAAATCTCCTGAAAGCGATCCGGCATATCGAACTCCCACAGACTTCCACCGATGTCGGATATACAGCGGGGCAGTCGGACGCACTTATGACGTGGTTACAGTCCTGAGTGAATAGGGGTTTCGACTATTTAGCCGGTTCCTTGGGCGGCTCTGGACTCGCGGCCGGCATGGCGAATTTGGCATCGTCCACCGGGATGTTCTGTTTCAACTCGTTCACCTGAATGGTGAACCGCCCACTCGGGCGAGCCAGGGTCCAGCGGTACGGGATCTTCACTCCGTCTACGTTGCGATAGTCGGCATAGTCGATCTGAGTCGGGAGCAAGCCCAGGGCCGTTTCGCCGAATCGTACGAGCCGCACGAGCAGTCCTGATTGCTTGTCGAAAAACAGGCGAATCGGTGGCTTGCCTTCCCGCTGTCCGACGACGACGTAAGCATCGTGATCGCCGATTTTCTCAGTCCCTTCGGTCCGTGTTTCCTTGAACATCTGCTTCAAGTGAGTGGCCAGGTGAAGGTCGGCATCGATGGCCGCGCCATCGAGATCGCTGCCGCGCATTTCGTGCAAAGGGTGGCCGGACATCGTCAGCCATCCTTCATGCCCATTGAATGCCGTGATGCTGTCTCCTTCCGCCATGTGGGTAAGCGAAATGCGCTTCTCTGGATCTTTCGCGTAGATGTCGATCGGCAGCGACCTGCCGCCGAAGTCGATGGTCCCTTTCATAACGCGGCTGCTGACCTTGTCGATGGCGGACGCGCCACCCGCGGCTTGCACATATTTGTCCAGCAACTGCTCCGCGGTTGGGCCCTCAGAACTCTTCGCCTCCGCCGACTTTGGCTCCGATTCCATCCCGTGCGGCTCCCCGGGCCTGCGAGCACCCTCATCGGCCATCACGGCCGGAATGGCCGCAGGATGGGCGCTCCCGCGATGACAGGAGTAGCAGGTTACTTCGCGATGGCCGTCGAAATTCTCTTTGTTGATGGCGAACATCATCTCCATCATCTTCCGCGCGGTCTCCTTTGGCTTCTTGTCGTCTTTGTCGAATGCATTCTGAACATGGCAGAACTCGCACTCAACTCCTAGGGACGCTGTAATGAATTGCATGGTCGGGAATACCTGCTCGGCAGGAATGCCCTTGAGCACCTGTATGTTCTTAAACTGCTCTTCCGCCTTCTTCGGAGCGGTGGCGCCAGCCTGGGGCCCGGGAACAAGCACAAGTGGTTGTGCTTTCAAAATGCCGATCACTGGTGCGCACAGGGCGATCAGCAGCGCAATCGTGGACACACGCGTTCGTTTCAGTTTCATGTTTGTTTGTCAGTCTCCCACAGAAAGTTCAGATTCTACGCGAATTCGCCTACTACCTGTTGCTGTATACATACTTTCCAGATTCCTCCGTAACGACGATACGGTTGGGCAGCAGAGCATCGACTTTGGCCTTCAGATGCGGGGGCACGAAGAGGAAGATCCGATTGCTCCCGTTCCAATCCCGCTGCAGATCAGCATTGGTGAGATAAATCTGAGGAGCATCCGGGAAGGTCGAGCCGAACCACATTGAAGTGGTCCGTCCCTCGACCAGTTTTATAGGCGTGTGCAGATAGAACAACAGCGATGAGCCGAACGCCTGATCGCCGTAGATCATGACGGAATCTCCCGGACGGTCTTGAGCGGCGATCCTTTGCGCTAGATCCTTCGACGAAAGATACGGTCCGAAGCGTCCCAAGGCGATATGCGCAGCGACGAGAAATAGAGCCATTCCCAAAGCTGTTGCCCACGTAGAAGCATAGTGCCGACGCTGAATTCTGAGCCGAAAGGAATATACGGGCACAATCAACAACGTCACAGCCGCGAGAGCGGCGGGCAGACGTAACGCCGCAAAGGACTCATAACTCAGATCCAGCATGTGGGACGTAGAAAGTGTATCTGTGTCCATGTTGTGCTTCGCGAGCACATTGCCGATATCCGGTTCAAACGGAAGATGTCGCGATTCCCACAGGAGAGTGAGCAGAACTACAGCTGCCGCAACGCCTAACACTCCCAGAGTTCCCGAAGAAATTCGAAGCCACCCTTTGCGGACGCCTTCACGGGTATCACTCCACTCGCATCGCGCCATTCCTTCTGCGACCAGCATCAACAAGGGGAGATAAGCGGGGAGTGTGTAGTACTCCTGATTGGTCGAAATGGCGAAGAAGACGAGTATGAGGCCGCCCAAAATCCAGCAAAGCAGGCGCGTACGCACGGAGAAGTCGTGGCGGGGTTCTTTCCGGACATCGATTATGGTTCGAATGGCTGCGGGCAGATACAGGCTCCATGGAAACAGCCAAACCAGATGCAGAGACCAGTAGAGCGACCAAGGAAGCTTGTTGTAGTCGCGCGGATAGCGCTTTCCGAGAAACCTGAGGAAATGTTCGTTGACAAAGTAGAACCAGAAGAAACCGTGGCCACTCTGCCCGCCAGTATTGCGAAGGCCGGCAAGGATATGCCACGGAGCCGCAATCAGCAAGAATAAGGCGAGTCCGGAAGCCGAGCGGAACTCACGCCAGCGTCGCCACTCCCCGGTAACCGCCAGGTATGTGAAAGCGGCGCCACCTGGGAACGCAAGTGCGATCAAGCCTTTCGTTAAAACTCCCAACGCCATGCACGAGTATCCGGCGTACCAGCGCCACGGGCGGGCGTTAGATTCGAGAGCGGTCAAGAAAAAATACAAGGACGCTGCGATCAGCACGCTGAGCAGCACGTCAGGAATCAGGATTCGCGTGAATAGAAAAACTCCCGCGGCTGTGTAGACGAACAGAGCGGCATAGATTCCAGCGCGCTCCCCAAACGCCCGGCGGCCCCACACAAGTGCCAGCACGCCGAGCAGAAGCACGGAAATCGCCATGGGCAGGCGCGTAGAAAATTCGTTGACGCCAAAGAGATGATAGCTGGCCACCACCAGCCAATACGGCAACGGCGCCTTCTCCAGATATCGAACGCCGTTTACATGCAGGGTCACATAGTCAGCCGTGACGAACATTTCGCGGGCGGCCTCGGCGTGCGTGCTATCGGCGTCGTCGAGCAAGGGTGGCGAAAACAGCGACCCCAAGAAAACGGCGGCGAAGACGATGGCCAGCATCCAATAGGACACGGCCCGCAATCCCGCCGGGACGCTGGCTTGCGTTTCAGTGACTGGGACTGTGGAGATGGCGACCAAATAGAGTGGACCCATTCAAGGGTACAGAGGATGGACGGCGCACCGCAAGCGTTAGAGACAACCTTAACGGCTCTTTGACTCTTCATTTCGCTCAAAAAACTTCCACTTGTCCATTCCGACGGGGACGGCCACATCGAAGAAACCGACCATCATCTCGTCGGAGGTCTGATCGCCCCACGTCACAGTCTTCGTGGGATCGGGATTGTGCGGATTGTTCTTCGAATTGTCATACCAGGCAATTGCGCGCAATTTCGTTCCCGCTTTCAGGAGTCGCGGCTCGGCCAGCCGGTAACTGAGTTGCCAATGGAAGTGATAGTTCACGCGCAGCAACACCTCCACGCTGCCATCATCGCGCACGATGTCATATTCAAAGCGTTTTCCGCGCAGATGCATGTGAGGAAAGAGACTGAGCAGAGTCGCGTCGTTGGGAAGAGTGCCCTGAACCTCCACCCGGAAATCATCGGCCCCGGGAGGGATGATCAGGGCGTGATTGTTTAATTGCAGCGTGATGACCCGTTGCTTGGGCGGAGTCTCTGCGAACACAACGCCGATGCCGGTTTGGTCCTGGGCTGCAGTGCCGTTGGTCGTGTAGTGCATTTGAAAGACCAGGTCAGAGCCTGCCGGAACGAATTTCGCCATTCCGTCTGGCCATTGATCCGGCGAACTGCCAGGAGCGTAAACCAGCAGCAGGTCGCTGGTCGTCTCGTGCGCCTCGCGCTGCTCCAGGGGATCCTTAAGCGTGGACGCCGTGAAAGGCTCGCCGATTGGGGCATGCCGAAGCCACGGCGAATCCGGCGGGCGGATGTACACAACCGCGTGGTGTACATGCGCCGGACTTCCCGGACGAAACTCCGACATCTGCACC
>Ga0209698_10000977_pt1 | contig 32905 bp, 34 predicted proteins | sample LitLauG_LLR_2012_FD_187203 | JGI IMG/M metagenome (GOLD analysis project Ga0209698, IMG submission 187203) | Freshwater sediment microbial communities from Pennsylvania, USA - Little Laurel Run_MetaG_LLR_2012 (SPAdes) (version 2) | ecosystem: Environmental > Aquatic > Freshwater > Creek >... | reverse complement strand
CCCCAGGGACAGGGGCCCCTTGGCCCCCGCCGCCGCCGGTCGCGGCGCTTAGGCTGGCGGGGTGAGCCGGCTGCCGCGCGTGCCCGACGCCGCGGTGGCGCTGTCCACCACCGCCACCTACCCGGAGCCGACCGAGGTCGCCTTCGAGATCGCGGCCAAGCTCGGCTACGACGGCGTCGAGCTGATGGTGTTCACCGACGCCACCAGCCAGGACGTCGACGCCGTCGCCCGCCTCGTGGACACCCACGGCATCCCCGTTCTGGCCGTGCACGCGCCCTGCCTGCTGCTCACCCAGCGGGTGTGGGGGACCGACCCGTGGGCCAAGCTGCGCCGGGCCACCGAGGCGGCGGAGATGTTCGGTGCCGCCACCGTGGTCGTGCACCCGCCGTTTCGCTGGCAGCGGGACTACGTGCGCGGGTTCGCGGCGGGGCTGGAGCGTCTGCGCGACGAGACCGACGTGGTCGTCGCGGTGGAGAACATGTACCCGTGGCGGGCGGCCGGCCGGGAGGTGGGCGTGTACGCGCCGGGCTGGGACCCCTCGCTGGAGGAGTACCCGGCGCTCACCTTGGACCTGTCCCACACCGCCGTCGCCGGCGTCGACGCGCTGGAGATCGCCCAGCGGCTCGGCCCCCGCCTGGCGCACCTGCACCTGGCCGACGGCAGCGGCTCCGGGCGCGACGAGCACCTGGTGCCCGGGCGGGGCACCCAGCCGGCGGCGGCGGTGCTGGAGCTCCTGGCCGCCACCGGCTACACCGGCGTGGTGGTCGCCGAGGTGTCGACCCGGCGCGCGTCCGGGCGGGAGGAGCGCGAGGCGGACCTGGCCGAGGCGCTGGCGTTCGCCAGGCTCAACCTCGCCGTGGCCGCCGGGGAGTAGCCCAGGGGGCCAGTGGCCCTGTCCGCGCCGCCGCGCGCGCCGTAGCCTGACGCGGTGATCAGGGACCTGCTTCGCACCGCCGCCGAGCACGAGCGGATCCACGCGGTGGCCACCGACCCGCGCCTGGCCGGTCCCGTGGTCGACCGCTACGTGGCCGGCACGGGTGTCGAGGACGCCGTCGACGCCGCCGCCGCGCTGGTCCGCGGCGGGCTGCTGGTCAGCGTGGACCGCCTCGGGGAGGACGTGGCCGACATCGCCGGCGCCCGCGACACCGCGGAGGGCTACCTGCGGCTGGTCGCCGCGCTGCGCGACGCGGGGCTGGCCGGCTCGGCGGACCTGTCGCTGAAGCTGTCCTCGGTGGGTCAGGCGCTGCCCGGGGACGGGCAGCGCATCGCCGTGGACCTCGCCCGCCGCATCGCGCAGGCTGCCACCGACGCGGGGATGACCCTCACCCTGGACGCGGAGGACCACACGACCACCGACGCGACCCTGGCCACGCTGCTCGCGCTGCGCGAGGACTTCCCGGCCACCGGGGCGGTCCTGCAGGCGATGCTGACCCGCACCCCGGGGGACTGCGCGGACCTCGTGGGCGTGGGCTCCCGGGTGCGGCTGTGCAAGGGGGCCTACGACGAGCCCGCCGCGGTCGCGGTCCGCGACCGCCAGGACGTGCGGCTGGCCTACGTGCGCTGCCTGGCGGTGCTGATGGCTGGGGCGGGCTACCCGATGGTGGCCACCCACGACCCGGTGCTGGTGGACATCGCCACCGCCCTGGCGGTGCGCCACTCCCGCGAGCGGGGGTCGTATGAGTTCCAGATGCTGTACGGGGTGCGGCCGCCCGAACAGCGCCGGCTGGCCGCCCAGGGGGAACGGGTGCGCGTGTACCTGCCGTACGGCTCGCAGTGGTACCGCTACATGGTCCGCCGGCTGGTGGAGCGCCCCGCCAACGTGGCGCTGTTCCTGCGCTCGGTGGTGGGGGCCCGGTGAGCGGGCAGCGGGTGGCCCTGCTCGGCGCGGGGGTGATGGGCGAGGCCTTGCTGTCCGGCCTGCTGCGCTCCGGGCACGCCAGCGCGGCGGACGTGCGGGTCGCCGAGCGCCGGCCGGCACGGGCCGCGGAGCTCGAGCAGCGCTACGGCGTCACCGTCACCGACCCCCTCGAGGCGGTGGCCGGCGCGGAGACGGTGCTGCTGGTCGTCAAGCCGCAGGACATGGGCGCGCTGCTGGCTGAGGTGGGTCCGGCGGTGCCGTCCGCCGCGCTGGTCGTCTCGGTGGCGGCGGGGATCACCACCAGCTTCGTGCAGGACCGGCTGCCCGCCGGCGTCGCCGTGGTGCGGGCCATGCCCAACACCCCCGCACTGGTGGACGCGGGTATGACGGCGCTGTCGGCGGGCACCCACTGCGACGCCGACCACCTGGAGCGGGCATCGGCGCTCATGGGCAGCGTCGGCGCGGTGGTGGTGGTGCCGGAGTACCAGCAGGACGCGGTGACGGCCATCTCCGGCAGCGGGCCGGCCTACCTCTTCTACGTCGTCGAGGCGATGATCGAGGCCGGCGTGCTGCTCGGCCTGCCCCGGGTCACCGCCACCCAGCTGGTGGTGCAGACCCTGGTCGGCGCGGGGCGCATGCTCGCCGAGACCGGTGAGCACCCGACGGTGCTGCGCGAGAACGTCACCTCCCCCGCCGGCACGACCGCCGCCGCGGTGCGCGCCCTGGAGGACCACAAGGTGCGCGCCGCCTTCCTGACGGCGATGGAGGCGGCCCGTGACCGCTCCGCCGAGCTGGCCGCCGGCGGGTGAGACGGGGCGCTCCTTCTTAGGATGGGGGGGTGCGACGACGGGGAACGGCGGGCGCGCTCGCCGTCGCCGTGGCGCTCGGGGTGGGTGCCTGCAGCGCCAGCGGGCCCAGCGGGGTGGTCGTCGCCACGGTGGGCCCAGGCGTCGTGCTGGCCACCGTGCAGGCGCCGGCCACCGTCGCGGCCCGCGCCAGCGCGCCCGTCCTCGCGCCGGTGACCGGCACCGTCGCCGCGGTGGTGGTGGTACCCGGACAGCGGGTGCGCGCCGGCCAGCTGCTGGCCCAGCTCGACAGCCCCGGCGTGGACGCCGCGCTGGCGCAGGCACGCGCACAGCTGGGGGCGGTGGCGACCACGACCGTCCCCGCGCCTGCGGCCCCCACCGGTGGGGACGCGGGCTCCGCCGCGCTCGCCCGCGCCGACGCCACCGCGGCGGCCGCGTTCGCCACGGCGCGCGCCGGGGCCCGCGCCGTCGGCGTGCCCGCGCTGCGCGCCCAGGCGCTGGCGGCGGTCGCCACGGCGCAGGCGCAGTACGACGCGGCCGCGGCGCAGGCAGCCGTTGCGGCCGCCCAGGCGCAGGCAGCCGCCGCTCAGGCGGCCAGCGGGCTGGCGAGTGTGTCCGCGGCAGCGGACTCCCTGCTCGCGGCGCAGAAGGCGCAGGCAGCCGCCGCCCTGGCCGCCGCGCAGACCGCCCAGGCCGCGCTGAGCCTGCGGGCGCCCATCGCGGGCGTGGTCGAGCCGGGCGGGACCGCGACCGCCACCGCCGGGCTGGCGGCCCTCGCAGCCGGGGGCGCCAGCGCGGGGGGCGCCTCGCCGTCCGTTGTCCCCGGCACCCCCGTGGCCGCGGGGGCCGTGGTGTTCACGGTCACCGACCCGACCCGGCCCACGCTGGTCGCCACCGTGGACGAGACCGGCATCTCCACGGTCGCCGCCGGGCAGGGCGGCCAGCTCAGCCTGGACGCCGCGCCCGACGCGAGCTACCCGGTCACCGTGCTGCGGGTGGGCCTGACGCCGTCCACCGGCGCGGGCGGGTCCGTGACCTACCCCGTCATGCTCAGCGTCGGCGCGGGCAGCGGCCCGGGCGCGGTGGCCCTGCGGGCCGGGATGACCGGGCTGGTGACCCTGGACGTGGCCCGGGCCCGGGCCGCGGTCGTGGTGCCGGCCGCGGCGGTGCAGCCCGACGGGTCCACCCCGTACGTGTGGCGGGTGGTGGGCGGCGTGGCGACCCGCGCGCCGGTGGTGCTCGGTGTGCAGGGGGACAGCACGGTGGCGGTCCGCGACGGGCTGTCCGTCGGCGACCGGGTGGTCACCGCCGGCGCCGACGCCGTGCATGACGGCCAGCGGGTCGGGTGAGCGCACCCGATCCGCCGGCGGGGCGCGTGCCGGTGGTGGAGGCGGTGGACCTGACCCGGTCCTACCGCCTGGAGGGGGAGACCGTCGAGGCCCTGCGCGGGGTCAGCCTGCGCATCCACGCCGGGGAGATGGCGGCGATCGTCGGGCCGTCCGGGTCGGGCAAGTCCACGCTGATGCACCTGCTGGGCTGCCTGGACCGCCCGACCACCGGTCGCCTCGCCGTCGACGGGCGCGAGGTCGCGGGCCTCGGCGGCGCCGAGCTCGCGGCCCTGCGCAACGACGCGATCGGGTTCGTGTTCCAGTCCTTCCAGCTGCTCGCCCGCACGTCGGCGCTGGACAACGTGGCGCTGCCCCTGGTCTACCGGGGGGTGGGGCGCACCGCCCGGCGCGACGCGGCCGCCGCGGCGCTGGAGTCCGTGGGGCTCGCGCACCGACTGGGCCACCGCCCCGCGCAGCTCAGCGGCGGGGAGCAGCAGCGGGTCGCGGTCGCCCGGGCGCTGGTCGGCCGCCCGCGGCTGCTGCTGGCCGACGAGCCCACCGGCAACCTCGACAGCCGCACCGGTGCGGAGGTGATGGCACTGCTGGCCGGGCTGCGGGACCACCACGACGTGGCCGTGGTGGTGGTCACCCACGACCGCGACGTGGCGGCCGCGGCGCCGCGCCGGGTCACCATCCGCGACGGGCTGATCGCCAGCGACGTCGACGACACCGCCGGGCAGTCGTGAGGCTGCGCGAGGCGGCGTCGGCGGCGGCCACGGCGCTGCGCGCGAACGCGCTGCGCAGCGGGCTGACGATGGTCGGCGTCGTCGTCGGGGTGCTGGCCGTCGTGGTGCTCGTCGCGATCGGCTCCGGCGCGCGCCAGGAGGTCCAGGCGCAGGTGGAGGGGCTCGGCTCCAACCTGATCCTGGTGGTGCCCGGGCAGGTCAGCTTCGGCTCCGCCCCCACTGTCAGCCCGATGCAGCTGTCCGACGTCACCGCAGCGGAGCGTGTCGTGGGGGACCCGCGCTCGGTCGCCGCCACCGTCTCCTCCGGCGAGGTGGCCCGTGCCGGCACGGCGTCCACGTTCGTCAACCTGTACGGCACCAACCAGAACGTGCCGTACGTGTTCGACCGCCCCCTCGCGCAGGGCCGCTACGTCACCGCGGCGGACGTCGACGCCGCGGAGCGGGTCGCGGTGCTGGGCGCGCACGTGGCCAGCGCCCTGTTCGGCTCGGTCGACCCGGTCGGCCAGCTGGTCACCCTGGCGGGGGTCCGCTTCCGGGTGGTGGGGGTGTTCGCGCAGGTCGGCTCCACGTTCGGGGTGGACCGCGACGTGGAGGTCCACGTGCCGATCACCGCCGCGCAGCGGCTGCTCGGCGCCTACCGGGTGGACGCCCTGGCGGTGCGCGCGCCCAGCGCCGCCGCGATCGACCCGCTGTCCCAGGCGCTGGTCGCCCAGCTGTCCGCCCGCTACCCGCAGCAGAAGTTCTCCGCGGTCACCCAGACGCAGATCCTGGGCACCGTCGGGACGATCCTGGGGCTGCTCACCTCGGTGCTGGCCGCCATCGCCGCGATCTCCCTGGTGGTCGGCGGGGTCGGGGTGAGCAACATCATGCTGGTCAGCGTCCGCGAGCGGACCCGGGAGATCGGGCTGCGCAAGGCGCTGGGGGCCAGGGACCGCGACATCCTCGCGCAGTTCCTGCTCGAGGCCGTCGCCCTGACCACGGTCGGCGGTGCGATCGGCACGGTCGTCGGGGTCGCCGGCGCGGTGGCGCTGCGCGCCCTCACCCCCGTGCCCGCCGAGGTCGCCTGGTGGTCCCTCGTCCTCGCCGTGGGGGTCTCCGTCGGGGTCGGGGTGGTGTTCGGGGTGCTGCCGGCGCGCCGAGCCGCGCGGCTGGACCCCGTGGTGGCGCTGCGCACCGAGTAGCTCCGCGAGCCCGCCGTGCGCCCGGGGGTGGCCGCCAGCGCCGTGGGTCCGGCCGTCCAGCCGGGCCGTGCTGGGTATGTCGCCATGACGCGCGTATGACAGTTGGCCCGTCGTCGTCAAGGCCCATCCGTGGGAGTGCCGAACTGAATCAGGCAATCCCCGAAGGGGGCCAGGGATGTGACAGCACAAAGGACACCTGACATGAGCGACTGCCCGACCGTTTCGCAGCCGGCAGCGACCAAGCGCCCCCGCCGGGCGGTGGGCCCGGTGGCCGCGCCCGCCGGCGGGGCTGACGACGGCTTCACGCTGATCGAGCTTCTCGTGGTCATCATCATCATCGGGATCCTCGCGTCGGTGGCCATCCCGATCTTCCTCAACCAGCGCAAGAAGGCCGTGGACGCGTCGATGAAGTCCGACCTGCGCACAGTCGCCAACCAGATGGAGACGTACTACGTCGACAACCTCGCGTACCCCGGGGTGACCGCGGCCGGCAACGTGGCAACGGTGGGCGGGACGGCCGTCACCTTGTCGACAGGGAACACCGTCGCGACGGTCGCGGCTGCCAGCGCCGCCAAGGCGGCCTACTGCATCCAGATCACCCGAATCGCCGGCGCCCAGTCCGCCTCCCAGTCCGCCTGGGTGTACGAGAGCGACCACGGGGGGCTCCAGCCGGCAGGTACCACCTCCTGTGCCACCGCGGGCTACGCCACGTCCCTGCCCTAGCCCGACACTGCGGCTTCTGGCAGGGGGCGTCAGGGGCACCGGACCGGCGATCGGGCCCTCAGTCGTGCGCGAGCAGCCAGTCGAAGACCTCGCCGGTGCGAGCGAGCAGGCTGAGGTGACCGTCGGCCTCGGTGATCGACGCCTCACAGCCAGGTACGTGGCCGGCGAGCCACCGCCCGTGGGCCACCGGCACGAAGCGGTCCTGGCCGCCGTGCCACAGCCGCACCGGCACCGTGACCACGCCCAGCTCAAACCCCCACGGCTCCGCCAGCGCTACCCCGTCGTCCCACCAGCCCTGGTCGCCCGGGGCGAGGCCGGCGTGCGTGCTGGCCGCGAGGAACTCGGCGAGCTGCGCGGTCAGGAAGGCGCTGTCCACGGGGGCGAGCAGGCTTGCCAGACCCTCGCGCAGCTGCTCAGGCGTCGCCTCGGAAAACGCCGCCCACTCCTCCCGCGACCGCTCGCGGGCGGCGACGGGGTCGGCGCGGTACAGGGCGTCGGCCTCGACGTTGAGCGCCCCCATGCCGTCGTAGTAGTCCAGCCCCGCCGCGCCCCACGGGGCGGGGGAGGCGACCACCGCGACCGCAGTCGCCTGGTCCGGCAGCAGCGCCGCGCAGGCCAGAGCGTGGGGCCCTCCACCGGAGCTGCCGGTGACGAGAAGCCGGCCCAGGCCGAGCGCTGCGGCCACCTCCTGGGTGTCGCGGACCACATCGGCGACGGTGCGACCGGGGTGTGGCGACGAGCCTCCGTACCCGGGGCGGTCCCAGCTGACCAGGAAGGCGCCTCGCTCCCGGGCGGCGTCGACGTCCGGCGGGTACAGCTGTCGCGAGCTCGGGGTGCCGTTGTGCACCACGATGGGTCGGCCGGCCACATCACCCGCCACGTCGACGGTGAGCGTCCGGCCGTCGTTGAGCGTCAGGCGCGTCGTGCCCTCGTCGACCATGGCGGCCCCGCCCCTCACGTCCCCGTGCCCTGGCACCGCGGCCAGCGTAGGAGCGGTCGAGGCCGTCAGGTCAACCCGGGGGAGGGACCGGGCGCCGTGCGTGCCGTGGGGCGCCGTCGCGCAACCAGTCGTCCGACCCTGCTGCCGCGCGTGGTGGCGGGTTAGCCTCCGCGGGTGGCACGCGAGGGTGCGGCGACGGTGCTGGTCGTGCAGGGCGACGACCAGGCCGTGTACGACTTCGGGCCGGGCCACCCGCTCGCGCCGGTGCGCGTCGAGCTGGCGCTGCGGCTGGCCGACGAGCTCGGGCTGCTCGACCGGCCCGGCGTCGCACGCGCCAGCGCCGTCCCGGCCGACGAGTCCGACCTGCTGCGCGTGCACACCGCCGGCTACCTCGACGCCGTCCGCTACGCGGGCACCCACCCCGGCACCGTGGACCTGGGCCACGGCCTGGGCACTGAGGACGACCCGGTGTTCCCCCAGATGCACGAGGCGGCCGCCGCCGTGGTGGGCGGCAGCCTGGCCGCGGTGGCCGCCGTGTGGACCGGGCAGGCCACGCACGCGGTGCACCTGGCCGGGGGGCTGCACCACGCGATGGCGTCGGCGGCGTCAGGGTTCTGCGTGTACAACGACCCGGCGGTGGCCATCGCGTGGGCGCTGGCCCACGGTGCGCACCGCGTGGCCTACGTCGACGTTGACGTCCACCACGGCGACGGGGTGGAGCGGGCCTTCTGGGACGACCCCCGGGTGCTGACCATCTCGTTGCACGAGTCGCCCCGCACGCTGTTCCCGGGGACCGGGTACCCCCACGAGGTCGGAGGCGAGGACGCGGCGGGGACGGCGGTCAACGTCGCGCTGCCGGCGGGGACCGGTGACGACGGCTGGCTCCGGGCGTTCCACGCGGTGGTGCCCGCGCTGCTCGGACAGTTCCGCCCCGACCTGCTGGTCACCCAGCACGGCTGCGACAGCCACTTCCTGGACCCGCTGGGTCACCTGACGCTCAGCGTCGATGGGCAGGCGGCGTCCTACCGGGCCCTGCACGAGCTGGCGCACCGCTACGCCCATGGCCGCTGGTTGGCCGTGGGAGGGGGCGGCTACGAGCATGTCGCGGTGGTCCCGCGCGCCTGGGCGCACCTGGTCGCGGTGGCTGTCGGTGAGCCCGTGGACCCGACGACCGCGGTGCCGTCGGGGTGGCGGGACTACGTGGCCGAGCGGACCGGTCGCACGGCCCCCGGGCACATGGGGGACGGGCGCACCCCCGCCCCGCGGGCGTGGGCGTCCGGCTTCGACACCGACGCCGACCCGCTGGACCGGGCGGTGCATGCCACCCGCGGCGCGGTGTTTCCCCTGCACGGGCTGGACCCGCACCTGGACCTGTAGCCCGGTCACCGTCGGTCACGGGGCAGGCACACCCGTGGTCGGCTTCGGGGATCGGCTGCGAGGGTGGCGTCCCACTCACTAGCATTCGCCGCACACATCCGTGAGGAGTGCGCCGCTCTAGCCGGCGCCGCGGGACGAGGCGTGAGGACCGGTGGATCGATGGCCCCTGGACCGGGTGAGCGGCCGATGGCGGAGATGCGGTTCCTGACCGTGGCCGAGGTTGCCTCGATCATGCGCGTGTCGAAGATGACGGTGTACCGGCTGGTGCACTCCGGGGAGATGCCGGCGGTGCGCGTGGGCCGCTCGTTCCGGGTGCCCGAGCAGGCGGTGCACGACTACCTGCGCGACTCCTTCATCGAGACCGCCTGACCCGCCCGGACGGCGCTCCCCGCTGCGGCGGGTAGGGTTGGCGCTCCCGCTCGCACGTACGACGTAAGGAACCCCGTGGGATCAGTCATCAAGAAGCGCCGCAAGCGGATGGCGAAGAAGAAGCACCGCAAGCTGCTGAAGAAGACGCGCGTCCAGCGCCGTAACAAGAAGTAGCCCGCCGGTGGGCCGGGTCGTGCTGGTGACCGGGGTTGCCCGGTTCCTGGGCGGACGCCTGGCCCGCCGCCTGGCGGACACCCCCGGGGTGGACCGCGTGGTGGGCGTGGACGTCGTCGCACCGCCGGACGGCATCGGGGGCGCGGAGTTCGTCCGCGCCGACATCCGCAACCCCGTCATCGCCCGCGTCATTGACGATGCCCGGGTGGATGCCGTCGTGCACCTGTCGGTGCTGTCCGCGCCGCCCTCGGCGGGGGGCCGCTCGCTGATGAAGGAAGTCAACGTCATCGGCACGATGCAGCTGCTCGCCGCCTGCCAGCAGGCACCGCGGGTCACCCAGCTGGTGGTGAAGTCGTCCACCACGGTCTACGGCGCGTCGGCGAAGGACCCCGCCCTGTTCACCGAGGACATGGAGCCGCTCGCCCTGCCCCGCTCGGGCTACGCAAAGGACTCCGTGGAGGTCGAGGGGTACGTGCGCGGCTTCGCGCGCCGCCGCCCGGACGTCGCGGTGTCGGTGCTGCGCTGCGCCAACGTCGTGGGACCGCGCATCCACACCCCGACCACGGCGTACTTCGAGCTGCCCGTGGTCCCCACCGTGCTGGGCTTCGACCCCCGCCTGCAGTTCGCCCACGAGGACGACGTGCTCGACGTGCTCACCGACGCGCTGCTGCGTCCGCTGGTGGGCACCTACAACGTGGCCGGCGACGGCGTGCTGTCGCTGTCCCAGGCCGCACACCGCGCCGGGCGGGCGACGCTGCCGCTGCCCGAGCCGGTGCTCGCCGCGGTCGCCGGGCTGGTCCGCGGCACCGGACTGGTGGACCTGACCAGTGAGCACCGCCGCTACCTGACCTACGGTCGGGGGGTGGACACCGCCGCCCTGGCCGACGCCGGGTTCTCCTGCCGCTACACCACCGCGGGGGCGTTCGCCGACTTCGCCGCCGCGCGCTGCGGTGCGGCGATCGGCCCAGGCCCGGCACCGCTGCTGAGGCTGCTGGAGGCGCTGCGGTGAGCGACGCGGAGGTGATCCCGCTGCCCGACGGGCCGCGCCGTCCCACCCCGCGACGGGCCGCTCGCCCAGCCGCGCCGGGGGAGACGGCACCGGCTGACGGGCCGGTGGGCGACCCGCCGCGCCGCCGCGCGACGCGTGCCGGGGCCGGGGCGGCACCTGCTGCGCCGACGCGCGCCCCCCGCGCGCGCAAGCGCCCGGCTGACGAGCCGCCGACCGAGCCGGCGCCGGAGCCCGCACCGCAGCCCGCACCGCAGCCAGCGCCGGCGGGCGAGGCCACCGAGGGGGGTGGCCCCGACCTGGCCGCGCTGGTGGCGGGGGTCGAGGCGGTGGTGGAGGACGCGCTGGCGTTCCTGCACCGCCGGGTCGGCGGGGACTACGAGGTCGACGACTTCGGCTTCGACCCCGACTTCACCGACTCGGTGCTGCTGCCGGCGCTGCGCCCGCTGTACCGGCACTGGTTCCGGGTCGAGGTGCGCGGCCTGGACAACGTGCCCGACACCGGCGCCGCGCTGGTCGTGGCCAACCACTCCGGGACCGTGGCGCTGGACGCGCTGATGACCCAGGTGGCGCTCGCCGACGACCATCCCGCGCACCGGCGCCTGCGTCTGCTCGGCGCCAGCCTGGTGTTCTCCAGCCCGGGGATCGGCGAGCTGGCCCGGCGGGCGGGCGCGACGCTGGCCTGCGCGCCGGACGCCGAGCGGCTGCTCGGGTCCGGGGAGCTGGTGGGGGTCTGGCCCGAGGGCTACAAGGGCGTCGGCAAGCCGTTCAGTGAGCGGTACAAGCTGCAGCGCTTCGGGCGGGGCGGGTTCGTCACCGCGGCGCTGCGCGCCGGGGTGCCGATCATCCCCTGCTCGATCGTGGGCGCGGAGGAGATCTACCCGATCCTCGGGTACTCCAAGCTGGCGGCCCGCCTGCTGGGGCTGCCGTACTTCCCGCTCACCCCCACCTTCCCGTGGCTGGGGCCGCTGGGGATGGTCCCGCTGCCTAGCAAGTGGATCATCGAGTTCGGCACACCCGTCCCCACTGACGCCTACCCGCCGGGCGCCGCGGACGACCCGATGCTGGTCTTCAACCTCACCGACCAGGTGCGCGAGACGATCCAGTCCACGCTGTACCAGCTGCTGCTGGACCGGCGCGGGGTGTTCTCCTAGCTCCCGCGCCCGGCGGGCGAGACCCGCCGCGCACGGCGTCGGGCCAGCGCGACACCGCCTGCCGCCGCCGCGGCCGCCCCCGCCGCCACCGGCACGCTGACCAGGGCGACCCGCCTGCCGCGGCGCAGGTCCACCACCTGCCACCCGAGGTCGGTGGCGTGGCGGCGCAGCCGCCGGTCGGGGTTGATCGCCACCGGCCGCCCGACGAGGCTGAGCAGCGGGATGTCGTTGGCGGAGTCGGAGTAGGCCGCGCAGCGACGCAGGTCCAGGCCCTCCGCGGCGGCCAGCGCGCGCACCGCCTCGGCCTTGGCGGCCCCGTGCAGCGGCTGGCCCACCAGCTGCCCGGTGTACACGCCGTCCACGATCTGGCTGACGGTGCCCAGGGCCCCGGTCAGCCCCAGCCGGCGCGCGATGATCGTGGCCAGCTCGACGGGCGCCGCCGACACCAGCCACACCCGCTGGCCGACGTCGAGGTGGGAGCGGGCCAGGGCCAGCGTGCCGGGGTACACCTTCGCCGCGATCCGCTCGTCGAACACCTCCCGGCCGATGCCCACCACCTCCGCGACCGGGTGGCCCGCGACGAAGCCCAGTGCCACCTCGGTGACGTCGGCCATCACCGCGAGGTCCTCGCGGCCGGTGACCCGGAACCGCACCTGGGTGGCGGCGAAGCGTGCGACGTCGGCGGTGGTGACGAAGTGCCGCCGAGCCAGCCCCCTGCCCATGTAGAACATCGACGCCCCAGCGACCATCGTGTTGTCGATGTCGAAGAACGCGGCAGCGGCAGGGTCCGGGGTCACGGCCAGCGCGGACTCGATCTCCGCGACTGCCACTGCGGCTGCGGCCGCCCCGGCGACCAGCGCGCTGCCCGGCTCGCGCTCCCTCGTCACGCCGGGAGCGTATGGGAGACTCCCGACGTGGGCGGTGGGCTGGCGACGCTGGTCCGCAACGCCGCCGCGACGCGCGGGGACCACACCGGGCTGGTCAGCGGCGAGCGACGGCTGACCTGGGCCCAGGTGGACGCCGCGGTCGACGCGGTGGCCGCCGGCCTGGCCGATCACGGGTGCGGGCCCGGTGACCGCGTCGCGCTGGCCCTGGGCAACAGCATCGAGGCCGTGACCGGCTACTTCGGCGCCCTGCGCGCCGGGTGCGTGGCCGTGCCCGTCACCGCGGGCGCGACCGCCCCGGAGGTCGCCACCCTGCTCGCCGACTGCGAGGCCGTGGCCGTCCTCGCCGACCGCTCCGCGCTGGATGCGGTGCGGGCTGCCGCGGCCACCGCCTCCCCGGCGCCCCTGGTGGTGGTCGTCGGGGCCCCGGCGGCCCGTGAGGTCTCCCTCGGCTCCTTCGCCGGGGCGCACCGCCCGGTGGACATCCCCCCGGCCCAGCTCGCCGTGCTCGCCTACACCGCGGGCACCGCAGGGCGTCCGAGGGGCGCGATGCTGACCCATGCGTCGCTGGGCGCCAACGTCGAGCAGGTGGCTGCGCTGGCGCACCCGGCGATGACGGCGGAGGACGTGGTGCTGCTCGTCCTGCCGCTGTCGCAGCTCTACGCGCTGAACGGGACGCTGGCGCAGGCGGCCCGGGTCGGCGCCACCGTGGTGCTCGCCGATGTCTTCGACCCGGTGGCGACGTTGGCGCTGCTCGCCGAGCAGCGGGTCAGCGTGGTGCCCGGGGTGCCGAGCATGTTCGCCGCCTGGGCCGCCCGGCCCGAGCTCGGCACCGCGATGGCCGGGGTCCGGCTGCTGCTGACGGGCGGGGCACCCATGCCGGTGGCGGTGGCGCGCCGGGTGGGCGCGGCCACGGGGCTGGCGCTGCACCAGGGGTACGGGCTGACCGAGGCCGGCCCCGGGGTCACCTCCACCCTGGTCGGTGGGGTGGCCAAGCCCGGCAGCGTCGGCCGCCCCCTGCCCGGGGTGGCGGTGCGGCTGGTGGACGCCGACGGGGACGACGTCGACGAGGGCGACCCGGGGGAGATCTGGGTGCGCGGCCCCAATCTGTTCGCCGGCTACTGGCCGGACGCCGCGGACGGCCCGCGCGCCGACGGCTGGTTCGCCACCGGCGACGTCGCGGTCCTCGACGAGGACGGCGACCTGGCGCTGGTGGACCGGCGTACCGACCTGGTGCTGGTGCACGGCTTCAACGTCTACCCCCGCGAGGTGGAGCAGGTGCTGCTCACCCACCCGGGCGTGGCCGAGGCCGCGGTGGTCGGCGTGCCGGACCCGACGAGCGGGGAGGCGGTGCGCGCGTACGTGGTCGCGGCGCCGGGCGCGCGGCTCGTCGGGCGCGACGTCGCCGACTACGCCGCGGCCCGCCTGGCCCGGTTCAAGCGCCCGGCCAGTGTCGTGGTGGTCGACCACCTGCCGCACTCGGCGACGGGCGAGGTCGCCAAGGGTGTGCTGCGGGGGCAGGGGTGAGCACCCCGGACGCGCCTCGGGTGGTGGTGCTCACCCGGCCGGGCTGCCACCTGTGCGAGCAGGCGATGGTCGTCGTCGCGACGGTGTGCGCGAGCGCCGGGGTCGCCTACGCCGAGCGGGACATCGGCGCCGACCCGGACCTGTTGGCCCGCTACAGCGACCAGGTGCCGGTGACCTTCGTGGACGGCGTCCCGCACGACTTCTGGACCGTCGATGCGGCCCGGCTGGCCGCCGCTTTGGCCCCCTAGCCCATTCCGGCCGCGATCGCGACTTTGTGCCTTGCTTCACAAGTGACTTACCGTTAGCCGCCGGCCTGGTTCCAGGCCGGACCCTTGTCCCGGGAGCCTGGCGTGAGCGGTCAGCGTCTGGGGCCGGCCACACCCCGCCAGCGGCCGGTCCCTGAGGCGACGGTGGCCAGGCTGCCCGTGTACCACCGGGCGCTGGCCACGTGTGCCGAGCGTGGGCTGACCACGGTGTCCAGCAGCGACCTGGCGGCCGCGGCGGGGGTGAAGGCCGCCAAGCTGCGCAAGGACCTGTCCTACCTGGGGTCCTACGGCACCCGCGGCGTCGGCTACGAGGTCGCCCACCTGCTGGCGTGCATCGGCCAGGAGCTCGGCATCGCCCAGCAGTGGGCTGTCGTCATCGTCGGGGTCGGCAACCTCGGGCACGCCCTGGCCGGCTACGCCGGCTTCGCCTCCCGGGGGTTCCGGGTGGCCGCGCTCGTCGACGCCGACCCCGTCCGGGCGGGCGGCTCGGTGGCCGGCCTGGCGGTGCGGCCGCTGGAGGAGCTGGAGGACGCGGTCGTATCGTGCGGCGCCAGCATCGCCGTGCTGGCCATCCCCGCGCCGGCGGCCCAGGAGGTCACCGACCGGCTGGTCGCCGCCGGCGTCACCAGCATCCTGAACTTCGCGCCCACCCCGCTGGTCGTGCCCGCCGGGGTCGACCTGCGCAAGGTGGACCTCGCGCTGGAGCTGCAGATCCTGGCCTTCCACGAGCAGCGCAAGGCCGACCTGGCCCGGGGGGCGGCCGGGTGAGCGTCGTCGTGGTCGGCCTGTCCCACCGCACCGCCCCGGTGGGCACCCTGGAGCGCGCCGTGGTCGCCACCGACGCGCTGCCCGGTGTGCTCGCCGCGCCCGCCGTCCCTGACAGCCAGGTGCGCGAGCTGGTGGTGCTGTCCACCTGCAACCGGGTCGAGGCCTACGCCGAGGTGGGGACGTTCCACGCCGGGGTGGGGGAGCTGACCGCGCAGCTCGCGGCGCAGGCCGGCCTCGGCGTCGACGAGGTGGCGCCGCACCTGTTCGTGCACTACGAGGACGCGGCGATCGCGCACCTGTTCGAGGTGGCCTGCGGGCTGGACTCCCTGGTGGTCGGCGAGGCGCAGATCCTCGGCCAGGTCCGCGCCGCGCTGGGCGCGGCGCGCGACGCGGGCCGGGTGGGGCGCAGCCTGGACACGCTGTTCCAGCAGGCGCTGCGGGTCGGCAAGCGGGCGCACGCCGAGACCGGGATCGACTCGGCCGGCTCCGTGGTGGTCGACGCGGCGCTGGACAGTGCGGGGCGCAGCCTCGGCGGTCTGGCCGGCCGTCGGGCGCTCGTGGTGGGCGCGGGGGCGATGAGCGGCCTCGTCGTCGCCCGGCTCGCCCGCGCCGGCGTCGCGCAGGTCGTCGTGGCCAACCGGGGCGAGGACCGTGCCCGCCGCCTCGCCGCCTCGGTGGGCGAGCCGGCGACCGGGCGTGCGGTGGCCCTGGACCGGCTCGCCGAGGAGCTGACGCAGGCGGACCTGGTCGTCTCGTGCACCGGGGCGACCGGGCTGGTGGTCACCGCGGCGATGGTGGCGCCGCGCCCCGCCGGCCGGCCCCTGGTGGCGGTCGACCTGGCCCTGCCCCACGACGTCGACCCGGCCCTGGCCGAGACGGCGGGGGTGCAGGTCGTCGACCTGGAGACGCTGACCGCCGCCCTGGCCGGCAGCGGGACCTCGGTGGACGTCGCCGCGGTGGAGGGCATCGTCGCCGAGGAGGTCGTCCACTTCCTGGACACCCGGCGGGCGGACCGGGTCGCCCCGACCGTCGCCGCGCTGCGCCAGCGTGCCGAGGAGATCGTGGTCGCGGAGCTGGACCGCCTGGCCCACCGAGTGCCGGACCTGGACCCCGCCGCCGCCACCGAGCTGGAGCGCACCGTGCGCCGGGTGGTCGACAAGCTCCTGCACCAGCCCACCGTGCGGGTCAAGGAGCTGGCCGGGACCGGCCCGGACGGTCTGCGCTACGCCGAGGCGCTGCACGCGCTGTTCGACCTGGACCCGGCCCGCTACCGCGAGGTCGTCACCGCCGACGTGGCGGGCGACGCCGCCCGAGCGCCGGGCCTGCCCCCGACGTCCGCCCCGCCCGCACCGCCGCCCGGGTCGGGGGCCCGGTGAGCGCGCCCCTGCGCCTGGCGAGCCGGCGCAGCCCGCTGGCCCTGGCCCAGGCCGCCCAGGTCGCCGGCTGGCTGGCCGAGCACGGCCACGCCAGTGTCGTCGTCGAGGTGACCAGCCACGGGGACACCACCACGGCACCGCTGTCCCAGATCGGCGGCACGGGGGTCTTCGTGTCCGCGGTGCGGGCGGCGGTCCTCGCCGGGGACGCCGACCTCGCCGTCCACTCCGCGAAGGACCTGCCCACCGCGCCCGCCGACGGCCTGGTGCTCGCCGCCGTGCCGCCGCGCTCGGACCCCCGCGACGTCCTGGTGGCCGCGGCGGACCTGGCGGATCTGGTGGACCTGCCGCCGGGCGCGAGCGTCGGGACCGGGTCGCCGCGCCGCGCGGCCCAGCTGCGGGCCGCCCGGGCCGACCTGGTGGTCGTCGACGTGCGCGGCAACGTCGGCAGCCGGCTGGCCCTGGTCGACACCGGTCGACTCGACGCGGTCGTCCTCGCCCGGGCCGGCCTGCTGCGCCTGGGCCTGGCGCAGCGGGCGGAGCGGGTGCTCGACGTGGCGCTGATGCTGCCCGCGCCCGGCCAGGGCTGCCTGGCCGTGGAGTGCCGCGTCGACGACGCCCGGCTGCGCGCGCTGCTCGCCGGCCTGGACGACCCCGCCTCGCACGCGGCGCTGGCCGCGGAGCGGGGCCTGCTCGCCGGCCTCGGGGCCGGCTGCACGACCCCGGTCGGCGCCCTCGCCACGGTGGGCGAGCCGGCGTTCGCCGACCCTCAGATGTTCCTCCAGGCCGTGGTCGACACCGACTCCGGGCTGCTCCGTATGTCCATCACCGGCGCCGTGCACGACGCCGACGGTCTCGGTCGCACGCTGGCCGACCGTCTGCTCGCGCGCGGGGCCGGGCCCCGCCAGGAAGCGAAGGTCCCGTGAGCGTGTCAGGCACCCGCAGGAAGTCCCCCGCCCCGGTCCCGGGCAGCGTCTCGTTCGTCGGCGCGGGCCCCGGTGATCCGGAGCTGCTCACCGTGCGCGGCGCCGCACTGCTCGCGGCCGCCGACGTCGTCGTCCACGACGGCGGCATCAGCGCGGCGGTGCTCGCACTCGCCGGCACGGCGACGCTGGTCTGCGTCGAGCCGGGAGCCTCGCCGGCCGGGCGGGTCAAGCCGGCCGTCGACGCGGCCCGCGGTGGCGCGTCGGTGGTACGCCTGCTGGACGGGGACGCGGTGCTCGCCGGCGCGGTCGGGGACGAGGTGGCGGCCTGCTCGAAGGCGAAGCTCGCCTTCGAGGTGGTCCCCGGAGTCCCGTCGGCGACCGCGGTCCCCAGCTACGCCGGGATCCCGCTGCTGGGCACCCGGCACGGGGAGGTCCGCATCCTGGACGTGGCGCGGGGCGGTCTGACGGCCGCGGCGGCGGCCGGGTCGGCCACCCTGGTGCTCCTGCACGCCACCGAGGACCTGGCCGGGGTGACCGCCACGCTGAGCGCGGCGGGGCGCTCCGGGGACACCCCCGTCGCCGTCACCACCGCGGGCACCACCCCGGCGCAGCGGACCGTGGTGACGACGCTGGCGAACCTGGCCCGAGACGCCGCCGGTGCCGCCGGCGGGGTCGTGGTGGTGGGGCCACTAGTCGCCCAGCGGGACAGGCTGTCGTGGTTTGAGACCCGGCCGCTGTTCGGCTGGCGGGTGCTGGTGCCGCGCACCAAGGACCAGGCCGGGCCGCTGGTGGCACGTCTGCGCGGGCACGGCGCGGTCCCCGACGAGGTGCCCACCATCTCCGTCGAGCCGCCGCGGGCACCCCAGCAGGTCGACCGCGCGGTGCAGGGGCTGGTGTCCGGTCGCTACCTGTGGGTGGCGTTCACGTCGGTGAACGCGGTGCGCGCCATCACGGAGAAGTTCGCCGAGTACGGCCTGGACGCGCGGGCCTTCGCCGGGGTGAAGGTGGCCGCGGTCGGGGAGGCCACCGCGGCCGCGCTGCGGGCCACCGGCGTCGAGCCGGACCTGGTGCCCTCCGGGGAGCAGTCCAGCGCCGGCCTGCTGGAGGACTTCCCGGCGTTCGACCACTCCCTGGACCCCCTCAACCGGGTGTTCCTGCCGCGCGCCGACATCGCCACCGAGACGCTGGCGGCGGGCCTGGTGGCGCTGGGCTGGGAGGTGGACGACGTGACCGCGTACCGCACCGTGCGCGCCGCCCCTCCCCAGGCCTCGGTGCGGGAGGCGATCAAGACCGGTGGCTTCGACGCGGTCGTCTTCACCTCCTCCTCCACCGTGCGCAACCTGGTCGGCATCGCGGGCAAGCCGCACACCGCGACGGTGATCGCGTGCATCGGCCCGGCCACAGCGAAGACCGCGGAGGAGCACGGCCTGCGCGTCGACGTGCTCGCGGCCAGCCCGTCCGCGGACGCCCTCGCGGACGCCCTCGCCGAGTTCGGGACGGCGCGCCGCCTGGCTGCACAGGCCGCGGGGGAGACCGCGTGGCGCCCGTCGCTGGCCCGACCCGCCGCGCGCCGGCGGGCCCGCTAGCCGTGGGTGGCATCAGGGCCCGGCTGGCCGCCGCCGCGCTGGCCGCCGCGGCGCTGGCCGGGTGCGGCTCGGCGGCCCAGACGTCCCCGGCGCAAAGCGTGGGGCTGCGGGTGGTTCCCGTGGCACAGCGCGGCGCCCCGCTGGAGCTGGCCGGCACCACGCTGGGCGGGGGGCACCTGAGCCTGGCGTCGCTGCGCGGACGAGTGGTCGTGCTCAACGTGTGGGGGTCGTGGTGCACGGTGTGCGCGACGGAGTCCCCGGCGCTGGTCGCCAGCGCCCGCTCCCTCGGCGGGCAGCCGGTCACCTTCGTCGGCCTGGACGTGCAAGACGTGCGCAGCTCCGCGCAGGCCTTCCTGGCCCGGATCGGCTCGCACTACCCGCAGCTGTTCGACCCGTCGGGCAGCCTGTGGGCGACGCTGCCGGACGTGCCCCACGCGGCCGCGCCGTCCACCCTGGTGCTGGACCGGCAGGGCCGCGTGGCCGCGGTCGTGATCGGGCAGGTCACCGCGGCGCAGCTCCGCTCCGTCGTCGCCCCCCTGCTCGCCTAGGGCGCAGCGGCGTCCGCGCGCCTGCCACGGGCGGGTGCTCACCCACCACCGGCCCAGGCCCCGCGCGGGGCCGCCGGTGGTGGCCCGCCCGCCCCGACGCGGCTGTTCCACGGGTCGATCACGTACCTGTCCCCCGCTGGTCGTGGCGGTCGGCGCGCACGCCCTCGTGATGGGCCGTCGCTAGCGCCCGCGGCGTCGATCCGCCTGCGGCGCGGCCTAGGCTGAGGCATGGCCTTCCCGCGTGACCGCCCGCGTCGCCTGCGGACCACGCCGGCCCTGCGCCGGCTGGTCGCGCAGACCCGCCTGCACCCCGCGCAGCTGGTGCTGCCGCTGTTCGTCAAGGAGGGGATCGACGAGCCCGTCCCGGTCGCCGCGATGCCCGGGGTCGTGCAGCACACCCAGGCCTCGCTGCTCCTCGCCGCCCGCGAGGCGGTCGACGCCGGGGTGGGGGGGCTGCTGCTGTTCGGGATCCCCGCGCACAAGGACGCCGGTGGCAGCCAGGCCGACGCCCCCGACGGGGTGGTGCAGCGGGCGCTGGAGGGGCTCGCGGCCGCCGTCGGGGACGACTGCGTGCTCATCGCCGACCTGTGCCTGTGCGAGTACACCGACCACGGGCACTGCGGCCCGCTGGACGACGCCGGTCGGGTCGACAACGACCGCGCGATCGAGCGCTACGCGTCCGTCGCGGTGGCGCAGGCCCGGGCCGGCGCGGCCGTCGTCGCACCGTCGGGGATGCAGGACGGCCAGGTGGGCGCGATCCGGGCGGGTCTGGACGGCGACGGGCGCACCGACACCGCGATCCTGGCCTACGCCGCGAAGTACGCCTCCGCCCTGTACGGACCGTTCCGTGACGCCGCGGAGTCGACCCCGGCCAGCGGCGACCGCCGCGGCTACCAGATGGACCCGGCGAACGCCGCCGAGGCGCTGCGCGAGGTCGCCCTCGATCTCGCCGAGGGCGCGGACATGGTGATGGTCAAGCCGGCCCTGCCCTACCTGGACATCCTGACCGCGGTGGCGGGCGCGGTCGACGTGCCGGTGGCGGCGTACCAGGTGTCGGGGGAGATGGCCATGGTGGAGGCCGCCGCGGCGAACGGCTGGCTGGACCGCACCGCCGCGGTCGACGAGACGGTGCTCGCGCTGGCCCGCGCGGGTGCCGACGTGGTGGTCACCTACTGGGCGACGGAGGTCGCGCGCCGGCTCGGCTGAGCGTGGCCGGGCCCCGGTGCGGCGCTCGACGGGTCGTGATCGGCCCCGGGCTGAGACAATCCTTGCGTGAGCCTGCCGAGCACCGTTCGTCCTGACCCCGCCCGCGGCGCGCAGGGTGAGCCGCCGGCGTCGGCGGCGTGGTTCGCCCGCGCCTGCGCCGTCACCCCCGGGGGGGTCAACTCCCCCGTGCGGGCGTTCCGCTCGGTGGGCGGCACGCCGCGGTTCATGGTCGCTGGCCAGGGCCCCTACGTGACCGACGCGGACGGACGCCGCTACGTCGACCTGGTGTGCTCGTGGGGCCCGATGATCCTCGGCCACGCCCACCCTGGGGTCGCCGCGGCGCTGGTCGACCGGGTCGCCACCGGCTGGTCCTTCGGCGCACCCGGTCCCGGCGAGGTGGAGCTGGCGGAGGAGATCGTCGCCCGGGTGGCGCCGGTGCAGCAGCTGCGCCTGGTGTCCAGCGGCACGGAGGCGACCATGAGCGCGCTGCGCCTGGCCCGGGCGTTCACGGGCCGGGCGAAGGTCGTGAAGTTCGCCGGCTGCTACCACGGCCACGTCGACGCCCTGCTGGCCGCCGCGGGGTCCGGGGTGGCCACGTTCGGCCTGCCGGACTCCCCCGGCGTCCCGCCGGCTGTCGCCGCGGACACCGTGGTGCTGCCCTACAACGACCTGGCGGGCGTGGCGGCGGCGTTCGCCGCGCACCCCGGCGCGATCGCCGCCGTCATCACCGAGGCCGCGCCGGCGAACATGGGCGTGGTGCCGCCCGCGCCGGGGTTCACCGCCGGGCTCGCGGCACTGTGCGCCGAGCACGGCGCCCTGCTGATCAGCGACGAGGTGATGACCGGCTTCCGGGTCGCCGCCGACGGCTGGTTCGGCCTGGAGGGCGTGACCCCGGACCTGCTCACCTTCGGCAAGGTGATGGGGGGCGGCCTGCCCGCGGCCGCCTTCGGCGGGCGGGCGGACGTGATGGCGCTGCTCGCCCCGGCCGGCCCGGTCTACCAGGCGGGGACGCTGTCGGGGAACCCGCTGGCGGTGACGGCGGGGCTGAGCACGCTGCGCGCGTGCACGCCCGCCGTGTACGACCACCTCAACGCCACCGCCGACACCCTCGTCGCCGGGCTGGGCCAGGCGCTGTCCGCGGCGGGGGTGCCGCACACCGTGCAGCGCGCGGGGAACCTGTTCAGCGTGTTCTTCCACGAGGGCCCTGTGGTCGACTACGCCACCGCGCAGGCCCAGCAGTCCTGGCGCTACCCCGCGTTCTTCCACGCCCTGCTGGCCGCGGGGGTGTCCGCCCCGCCGTCGGTGTTCGAGGCCTGGTTCGTCTCCGCGGCGCACCACGACGCGGCCGTGGACCAGGTGCTCGCCGCGCTCCCGGCTGCCGCGGCAGCCGCCGCAGCAGCGACTGCGCCGGAGGCGGTGTGAGCCCCACCACGACGGTGGTCCACCTGGTCCGCCACGGCGAGGTCGACAACCCCCGCAAGGTGCTCTACGGGCGGCTGCCCGGCTACCACCTGTCCCCGCGCGGGCACCTGATGGCCGAGCAGGTCGCCGCCGCGCTGGCCGGGCGGGACATCACCTACCTCGCCGCCTCCCCGCTGGAGCGGGCGCAGGAGACCGCGGCGCCGCTGGCGGCGGTCCTCGGGCTGAGGGTGGTGTCGGACCCGCGGCTGATCGAGGCCGCCAACCACTTCGAGGGGATGCGCTTCGGCGTGGGGGACGGCGCCCTGCGCCACCCCCGGCACTGGCCGTACCTGCTGAACCCTCTGCGCCCGTCGTGGGGCGAGCCGTACGCCGAGCTGGCGCTGCGGATGCTGGACGCGGCGGCCGACGCCCGCGACGCCGCGCGGGGGCACGAGGCGGTGCTGGTCAGCCACCAGCTGCCGGTGTGGGTGGCGCGCTGCTTCGCCGAGGGCCGACACCTGTGGCACGACCCGCGCCGCCGGGAGTGCGCGCTGGCGTCGGTGACCTCCCTGACCTACGTCGACGACGAGGTGGAGATCGTCGGCTACGCCGAGCCGGCCGCCGCCGTCACCGCGTCCACCGCCGGCCCCGCGGGAGCCTGAGTGTCCCCGGTCAGGTCCGCCACCCGTGCGATCGCGGCACTGCTCGCCGCCCTCGCGGCGGTCGCTGCGCTGGCCGCCTGCGGGGCGCCGGCGGCGACCACCGCCACGGCCAACCAGAACTACGTCGCCGGTGACGCCGCGGTCTCCGTGGTGCCGGCGGGCGACCGCGTGGCCGCCCCGGCGCTGCGTGCGGCGACGGTGGGCGGGGGCACCCTCAGCCTGGCCAGCCTGCGCGGGCGGGTGGTGGTGCTCAACGTGTGGGCGTCGTGGTGTCCGCCGTGCCGGGCCGAGGCGCCGGGGCTGCAGGCCGTCGCGGACCAGACCGCCGCGCGCGGGGTCAGCGTGGTGGGTCTGGACTCCCGGGACAACACCGTCGCCGCGCAGGCCTTCACGGCGGCGCACGCCATCACCTACCCCAGCCTGGTCGACCCCAACGGCCTGCTCGTCCTGCAGCTGACCCAGCTGCCGCCCCAGGCGATCCCGTCCACCCTGGTGATCGACCGTGCGGGTCGGGTCGCGGCCCGCATCGTCGGCCCGGTGACCGAGCCGATCCTGCTCGGTGTGCTGCGCCCGGTGATCGCGGAGCACGCGTGAGCCCCCCGCTGGCCAGCGTCGGCACCACCTTCGCCGGCACCGTCGCGTCGGGGTCGCTGCTGCTGGCGCTGCCGGTGGCGGTCGCGGCGGGTGCGCTGTCGTTCCTGTCGCCGTGCGTCCTGCCGCTGGTGCCGGGCTACCTGTCCTACGTCACCGGCCTGGTGGGCGCGGACCTGCAGCAGGCCAAGCGCGGCCGCGTGCTGGCCGGGGCGGGGCTGTTCGTCGCCGGGTTCACCGTCGTCTTCGTCTCCGTCGGGGCGGTGTCCGGGGAGGTCGGCCGGCTGCTGCTCGCCCACCAGCAGGTGATCACCCGGGTGCTGGGGGTGCTCACCATCGCGCTCGGCCTGGCGTTCGTCGGCTGGCTGCCCGGGTTCGGCCGGGACCTGCGGGTGCACCGCTGGCCCACCTCGCTCGGCCTGGCCGGCGCCCCCCTGCTCGGGGTGCTGTTCGGGCTGGGCTGGACGCCGTGCATCGGGCCGACGCTGGCCGCGGTGCTCGCGCTGGCCGCGACCGAGAGCTCCGCCACCCGCGGGGCGATCCTCGCCGCGGCCTACTGCCTGGGGCTGGGGCTGCCGTTCGTCCTGGTCGGCCTGGGCCTGCGACGCGCCGCGGGCTCCCTGGGCTTCGTGCGCCGGCACTACCAGGCGGTGATGGCCACCGGCGGGGTGATGCTGGTCGCCATCGGGGTGCTGCTGGTGACCGGGGCGTGGACCGACCTGTCGGTCCACCTGCGGGTGTGGGTGTCCGGGTTCGGGACCGTGGTGTGACGACGACCGGGCTGCCCCCCTCCGCGCCGGCCGCGGGGATGTCCACCCAGCCCGCGCCGCCGCCGGCCCCGGCGTCGGGCTGGGGGTGGCTGCGCTGGGGCTGGCGCCAGCTGACGTCGATGCGCACCGCGCTGGTGCTGCTGTTCCTGCTCGCGGTCGCCGCCATCCCCGGCAGCGTGTTCCCGCAGACGGCGCAGGACCCCGGTGCCGTGGCCCAGTACATCGCCAGCCACGGCGCGGCCGGTCGCCTGCTGGAGCGCCTGGGGGTGTTCGACACCTTCGGCGCCCCGTGGTTCGCCGCGATCTACCTGCTGCTGTTCACCAGCCTGCTCGGTTGCGTGCTGCCCCGCGCGCGGCTGCACTTCCGCGCGGCCCGCGCCCGCCCGCCGCGCGCCCCCGCCCGGCTGGACCGCCTGCCCAGCCACGTGCGGCTGGCGACCACCGCCACCCCCGAGCAGGCGCTGGCGGCGGCCGCGGCGGTGCTGCGCGCCCGGCGGTTCCGGGTGGACACCGCGGCGTCGTCCGTCGCCGCGGAGAAGGGCTACGCCCGCGAGACCGGCAACCTGGTCTTCCACGTGGCACTGATCGGCCTGCTGGTCGCCGTCGCGGTCGGCGCGGGCCTGGGCACCAAGGGCCAGGTGCTGGTGGTGCAGGGGGCGGGCTTCTCCGACCAGGTCACCCAGTTCGACTCCTTCACCCCCGGCCGGTTCGCCAACGTCAACGGCCTGGCCCCGTTCGCCTTCACCCTCACCCGGTTCTCCGCGACCTACTCGCCCAGCGGGGAGCCGCTGACGTTCGCCGCGGCGCTGGCGCTGCGGGAGCGGCCCGGCATGCCCGTGCGCCCGGTGTCGGTGACGGTGAACCACCCGCTGGACATCGACGGCACGAAGGTGTTCCTGGTCGGCCACGGCTACGCGCCGGTGGTCAGCGTGCGGGACGGGCGGGGCCACCTGGTGTTCTCCGCCGCGGTGCCGTTCCTGCCCCAGGACGGGATGTTCACCTCCTCCGGGGTGATCAAGGTGCCGGACGCCCGGCCGACCCAGCTGGGCTTCCAGGGTGTCTTCACCCCCACCGCGAGCATCAGCGCGACGCTGGGACCGCGCTCGACCTACCCGGGGCTGAGCGACCCGGCGCTGTTCGTCTCGGTGTACACCGGCAACCTGGGCCTGGACACCGGGGAGCCGCAGTCGGTGTACATCCTGGACACCTCCCGGATGAAGGGGCCGCTGGCGATCACCGCGCTGCGCCCGGGGCAGACCTGGACGCTGCCCCACCACGCCGGCACCCTCACCTTCACCGGGGTCACCCAGTGGGCCTCCTTCCAGGTCAACCACGACCCGGGCACCGGGGTGGCGTTCGTGTCCGCGACCCTGGCCGTGCTCGGGCTGATGGGCTCGCTGTTCGTGCGCCGGCGCCGGATCTGGGTCCGCGCGACCGCGCAGCCGGATGGGCCTACCCTGCTGGAGGTGGCCGGCCTGGCCCGCTCGGAGGCGACCAGCGTCGACGAGGAGGTCGCCGCCGTGGCCGACCGGCTGGCCGCCGGCCTGCCCCCGCCACCGCCCGTGGCGTCCGACGAGGAGGAGCACGCGTGAGCAGCCCCGCGGCCGCCCAGCTGAGCAACTACCTGGTGAACTCCTCACTGCTGGTGCTCACCGGCGGGATGGTCACCTTCGCCGCCGCGCTGGCCTCCTCGCGCTCCCTGCCGGTCGAGGCGGAGGAGGGCGACGCCGCCGCCGACGCCGACGCCGACCTGGCCGCCCAGCCGCAGGCCGGCGTCGAGGTGCCCGCCGTCACCGGGGGCGGCGACCGGGTCCCCTCGGTCGGCGCGGTGGCCCGGGGTACGCAGACCGCCGTGGCCCCGACCGCCGTGGCCCCTCGGGGGGGCGCGTCCGGCGGCGGGACCGGTACCCCGCCCGCGGGCGCCGAGCCCGCCGCGGCGGACGTCGGCGGAGCGCCGGCCAGCCGCGAGGACCGGCTCAACGGCGTCGGCCTCGCCCTGACCTGGCTGTCCTTCCTGCTCGTCGCGGGCGGCGTCCTGGCCCGAGGGGTCGCCGCGGGGCGCGCTCCGTGGGGCAACATGTACGAGTTCTCGATCACCGCGTGCGTGGTGATCCTGGCGGTCTACCTGGGGCTGCAGCGCCGCCGCCCGAGCCTGGTCCACCTCGGCCTGTACGTGACGTTGCCGGTGCTGACGGTGCTCGGCCTGGCGGTCAGCCTGTTCTACGTGCCGGCTGGCCCGCTGATGCCGGCGCTGCACTCGGTGTGGCTGGTCGTGCACGTGTCCTGCGCGATCATCTCCGGCGCGGTGTTCACCGTCGGCGCCACCGCCACCGTGCTGTTCCTGCTGCAGGACTACTGGGAGCGCACCGGCAAGGCGCCCCGGGCGTCGCGCCGGCTGCCGACCGCGGACGCGCTGGACGAGCTGTCGTACAAGCTGTACGCGTTCGTGTTCCCGCTGTGGACCTTCGCGATCATTGCGGGGGCGATCTGGGCGGAGAGCGCCTGGGGCCGCTACTGGGGCTGGGACCCCAAGGAGACCTGGTCGTTCATCACCTGGGTCGTGTTCGCGGCCTACCTGCACGCCCGGGCCACCGCGGGGTGGCGCGGCAGGCGCGCGGCCTACATCGCCCTGGCCGGGCTGAGCTGCTTCGTGTTCGACTTCGTCGGGGTGAACATCTGGCTGACCGGCCTGCACTCCTACGGCGGGCTGCCGCAGCGCTGAGCGGCCGGGCCGGGCCGGGCCCGCGGTGCGTGCCTAGCCGGCCCGGGGCACCTCGAGGAAGCTGACGCGGGCGCCGCTCAGACCGCCGGTGAGGCTGAACGCCGTGATCGCCAGGTCGTGCACCCCGCCGAGCTGGGCCGGCATCCACGACGCCTCCCGCATCAGCAGCGGCTGGCTCGCGGTGGCGCTGTCGAGGCGGTACCAGTGACCGCCGAACCAGATGTGGACCGGTGCCGGCTTGTAGACCAGGGCCGTGAGGCGGTCCGCCCAGCTGGTCGCCAGGGTGATTCGAGCCACGACCGCGTCCCCGGGCAGGCGTGGCGCGGGCACGGTGACCCACTGGCCGGGTCGCAGCGTGGCGCTGGCCAGCGGCTGCGGCGTGCCGCACGTCTGCGGCCCGCGGGCCAGCACCTGCCAGCCACCGGCCAGCGCGGTCTGGACGTAGCGGCAGTCCAGCGCCAGCTGGTAGGCGGGGGAGTCGAAGAGTGCGAACCGGGCGTCGATCGAGCGCACCATGGTCGTGTCACGCAGCACGGTGTCGGGGGCCTGGGGCCCCGCCAGCGCCGCGGCGTTGAGGTCGTCCAGCGCGGGGGTGTACGCGGAGTACAGCTGGAAGACCGGCACCGGCGCCCAGTGCACGCCGCCCGGCCACAGCGCCGCCACCTCGAACGGGTCCACCTGCACCCCGCCGTGCAGCGCGGCGCGCACGGTCGCCGGCAGCGGGTCCGCGGCCGCGACAGCGGCGACCGTGACGGTGTGGAAGGCGGCCCAGCGGGACGGGACCGCGACGGTGGCCACCTCGCCGACCAGCAGCCGGGCACCGGTCAGCGGCGCCCTCATCTGCTGCTGGAACGTCCAGAACCTCTGCCCGTTGGCGGTCAGCACCACCATCAGCGCCCCCGCGACCACCGCCAGGTGTGCCAGCCGGGCACCAGGCCGCGGGGACAGCGCGGCGAGCAGCACCAGCGTGGCCAGCCAGAAGATCGACGTGTGGTCCGCGCGTACCAGCCCGTGCTTGAACTCCAGCACCACCACCGGGGCGACCACCGCCGCGACCCACCACCGCCGCCCGGCGGCGTAGCAGACCGCGAGCCCGCAGGCGCCGACCAGCGCCAGTGCCAGCGGCAGGGTCCACCACCGCTCCGCCGGGGTCGCCATGGCGGAGTAGCCGCTGGCCAGCTCGACGTTGCGTGCCAGCCAGCTGGGCAGCTCGCGCAGGGGCAGCCCGACGGCGGCCCAGGCGGACACGGTGACCACGGTCGCGGCGCCGACCACGACCGCCGGCCCCGCCCAGCGCGGGCGGCGCAGCGACGCGGCGGCGGCCAGGCTGGCGAGAAGCGCGATCAGGCCCTCGTTGGGTCGCCCGAGGACCAGCAGCCCCCCCACCGCGCCGAGCCCGGCGCACCACGCCCACGCCCGGCGGCCGCCCGGCGGCGCCTGGGTCAGCGCGACCGCCACCACCACGACGCAGAAGGTGGGCGTCGCGCCGCTGGCCGCCCAGGAGAAGGTGAGCAGCACCCACACCACGGGGATGGCGAGCACGCGCAGCGTGGGCTGCCACATCCGGCGCAGCAGCCGGTAGGCCAGGGTGGTCAGGGCGGCGGCCAGGACCGCCACCCCGGCGGCGGCCCAGGCCCGCGTCCACGCCTCGCTGAGCAGGGCCGCTCCCAGCGGCCCGGTGGGGAAGTCCACCGGGCGCCCGGAGGACTGCCCGGCGGCCCACAGCTGCACCCCCAGCTCCCAGGAGTGGTCCAGCCCTGGCCCCACCACGAAGCCTTGCGACCAGGTCGCCACCGTCGCTGCGACCGCCGCGACCGCGGTGACGGCGCGCGGGTGGCCGGCGAGCCAGGCGCGGGTGCGGCCCCCGCGCGGCGGCGCTGCCTGCTCGGGGTGGTCGGCGTCCCCCTCCCCAGCGGCGGGCACGGGTGGGACACCCGCGCGCGGCGTGGCAGCGGGGGCCCGACCGGGGTCGTCCGTCCCGCGCGCCGGCGCCCCCAGGTCGGTGGTCACCGGGGACCGGGCGGGGTGCGGGGTGCGCGGTGAGGTCGCGGACGTCCTCGAGCGCTGTGGTGCATCGCGGGTCCCCCGGGGTCGACCGACTGCCTGCTGGCGTCATCGACCCTGCGTCGGGAGGGCTTGAGGTGGCTACTCCCCGTCGTGCGGGTGGTTGCCCAGGCTGCGCAGGAAGTCGGGGTCGTCGTCGGGGGCGATCACGCGGCGGCTGCGCGGGCGGGGGCCGTCCGCGGCCATCGGGCGGCCGACCGCGAGCCACGCCACCGGGCCGGCCATCGGGACCAGGCACAGCGCCAGCCATGCCGCCTTGTTCGGTCGCAGCGCGCCCGGTGGGGTCTGGGCGGCGTCCAGGGCCGCCCACACCGACCACGCGGCCAGGGCGAGCACCAGCAGCGGCGTGAGCACGGGCCACCTCCTGACACGGCGCGGGGACCTCCCCACGGGTGGCCACCCAGCCTACGTCCGCCCCGCGCTCGGCGCCGGTCGGGCGACGGCACCCGCCGCTCCGCTGCCTCCCGGGTCCCGGGGGCGGCCCACGGCACAGCCGACGCACGGCGACGGGAGCACAATGGGGGCATGCACCGTCCGCCGCCGTGGGTCACCTACACCGCGATGCGGCTGACGCTGTTCCTGGCCGCGGTCGTGCTGCTGTCCTTCGTCGCCCACGGCGCCGTCCTGCTGGTACTGGCGTTCCTGGTCTCCGGCCTGGTCTCCATGGCGGTCCTGTCGCGCCAGCGCGACCAGATGTCCGGCTGGCTGTTCACCCGGGTCCGGGGCTTCAGCTCCCGGCTGGACGTCTCCGCGTCCGCTGAGGACGACGCCGACGACGCCTGGCGGGGCGGGCAGCCCGTGCCGCCGGGGGACCGGCCGGACGCTCCGCGCTGAGCCCGCTGCCGGCCCCGCCGGCAGCGTCGGCAGCGCCTAGTGCAGCGCCAGCCCGACCCCCAGCGTCAGGCCGTACACCAGGAGCAGCCGTCCGGTGGCGACGAGCACGGGGATCAGGGCCCGCCCGCCGGCCCCGGCCCGCACCGCCCGCACCGGTCGCACCGCCAGCGGCGCCGCCAGCAGGGCCGCCAGCGCGCCCGGGTGCCCCGTGATCGCCAGGACCACGACGAGGGCGAACGGGGTGCCCACGGCGCCCTGGTACAGCGCCCGGGTGGTCGGGGCGCCCACCCGCACCGCGAGGGTCGTCTTGCCCGACGCGGTGTCGGTCGGGATGTCGCGCAGGTTGTTGGCGAGCAGCACCGCGCAGGCGAGCAGGCCGGCCGCGACCCCGCCGACCCACGAGACCGCGGTGAGGTGCCGCAGCTGCACGTACGTGGTCCCGGTCACCGCGACCAGGCCGAAGAACACGAAGACGAACAGCTCCCCCAGGCCCGCGTAGCCGTACGGGCGCGGGCCCCCCGTGTACCCCCAGGCGGCCGCGATCGCGGCCGCACCCACGGCCACCAGCCACCACGACGTGGTGGCGGCCAGCACCAGCCCGACCGCCGCGGCGACGCCGAAGGCCGCCACGGCGGCCCGGCGGACCGCGGGGGGGCTGGCTGCGCGCGACCCGACCAGGCGGAACGGGCCGACCCGGTCGTCGTCGGTGCCCCGGATCCCGTCGGAGTAGTCGTTGGCGTAGTTCACGCCGACCTGCAGGGCCAGCGCGACGACCAGCGCGGCGGTGGCCCGCCAGGCCACCGCGCCGGAGGCCGCGGCGGCCGCGCCCGTGCCGATGGCGACCGGTGCCACCGCGGCCGGCAGGGTCCGGGGGCGCGCCCCCGCCCACCACTGCGACGCCGTGGCCATGGCGTCCTCCGGGTCCGGGGGGACGGCGCGGCCGTCCGCTCTGCTCAGCCCGCCGCCGGCGGCGGGGTCTCGGCGACGAGCCTAGCCAGGGCGGCCCGGTCGGGCTTGCCGGAGCCGAGCAGCGGCAGCGCGTCCACCAGGAGGACGTGGCGGGGCAGCGCCGCCGGCTCCAGCGCACCGGCCGCGTGCGCGCGCAAGGCGGCGGGGGTGGGCGACGCGCCGGCGGCCGGTGCCACGACGGCGACCACCCGCTCCCCCCACACCGGGTCGGGCACCCCCAGCACGGCGACGTCGGCGACGCCCGGGTGGCTGGCCAGGGCGGCCTCCACCGCCGCCGTGGCGACGGTCACCCCGGCGGAGATGATCGTGTCGTCCGCCCGCCCGACCAGCTCGAGGCGACCGTCCGCGGCGAGGCGGCCGAGGTCACGGGTGACCAGGGTGGCGTCGCGCAGCGCGTCCTGCGTCGCGGCGGGGTCCCCGCGGTAGCCGCTGAACAGGGTCGGGCCGGACAGGACCACCCGCCCGTCGGGGCGGAGCGCGACCCCCACCCCGGGCAGTGCCCGCCCGTCGTACACGCACCCCCCACAGGTCTCCGTCATCCCGTAGGTGGTGACCACCCGCACGCCGGCGGCGCGGGCGCGCTCCAGCAGCGCCGCGGCGGGGGCGGCGCCGCCGAGGAGCACCGTGGCGTAGGCGGACAGGTCCACGCCCGCGTCCAGCGCCGCGGACAGCTGCGGGGGGACCAGCGAGACGTAGCGCGGCAGCCCGTCAGCGCCGCCCTCGGCGGCGGCTGCGAGCGCGGCCGGGTCGAAGCCGCCGGCGAGGTCGACCACCGTGGCGGGGACGCCGGCCGCCGCCGCCCGCACCAGGACCATCCAGCCCGCGACATGGGTCAGCGGCAGCGCCAGGACCCAGCGTCCCGGGCCGCCGAGCGCCGCGTGCGTGGCCGCCGCCGAGGCCCGCAGCGCCGCCGCGGACAGCTCGACCGCCTTCGGCGTCCCGGTGGACCCCGAGGTGGGCAGCACCAGCGCGGTGTCGTCGCGCACCGGGCGGGCCGGGTCGTAGCGGGCGAGCAGGGCTGCCCGCAGCGCGGGCGGCCCGCTCGGCAGCGCGCCCAACGCGGGGCCGCTGCCCGCCAGCGCGGCCACGAGGCGGGCTGCCACCGCCGCCGCGGCGTCACCGGTGGGGGCGGTGACGGGGTCCAGCGGCCGGGGCACCTGCCCACCGTAGGCAGGCGCGGCGGCGCCGCGCGCGCCCCCCTGCGCGTCGGCGCCTACGCTTGCGCCCCGTGACCTGGACCGACCCGCCCCGCCTGGACGACCGCGGCGACCCGGCCGCCACCACGATCCGCCCGGGGGCGGCGTGGGTGGCCGAGGGGGACTACCGCGACATCACCTACGCCACCGCCGAGGGCATCGCCAAGATCACCATCAACCGCCCCCACAAGCGCAACGCCTTCCGCCCGCAGACCCTGGCGGAGCTGACCGTGGCGTTCAGCGCTGCGCGCGACGACGACGCGGTGGGCGCGATCATCCTGACCGGCGCGGGGGACTACGCCTTCTGCTCCGGTGGGGACCAGGCGATCCGTGGGGACGACGGCTACATCGGTGACGACGCCGTCGCCGCGAAGGGCATCGGCCGGCTGAACGTGCTCGACCTGCAGGTGCAGATCCGGCGCACCCCCAAGCCGGTGGTGGCCATGGTCGCCGGGTACGCGATCGGCGGCGGCCACGTGCTGCACCTGGTCTGCGACCTCACCGTGGCGGCGGACAACGCGCGGTTCGGCCAGACCGGCCCGCTGGTCGGCAGCTTCGACGGCGGCTACGGGTCGGGCCTGCTGGCCCGTGCGGTGGGCCAGAAGCGCGCCCGGGAGATCTGGTTCCTGTGCCGGCAGTACGACGCCGCGACCGCCGCGGACTGGGGCCTGGTCAACGCGGTCGTCCCGCTGGCCGACCTGGAGGTCGAGACGGTCGCCATGTGCGCCCGGATGCTCGAGCTGTCCCCCCTGGCGCTGCGGATGTTGAAGGCGAGCCTGAACGCCGCCGACGACGGGCTGGCCGGCATCCAGCAGCTGGCCGGGGACGCGACGCTGCTCTTCTACATGACCGAGGAGGCCCAGGAGGGCCGCGACGCCTACGTGCAGCGGCGCCGCCCGGACTTCTCCCGGTTCCCCCACCGGCCGTAGCCCCCTGTGCCCCCTGTGTCC
>Ga0209698_10000976_pt1 | contig 32909 bp, 30 predicted proteins | sample LitLauG_LLR_2012_FD_187203 | JGI IMG/M metagenome (GOLD analysis project Ga0209698, IMG submission 187203) | Freshwater sediment microbial communities from Pennsylvania, USA - Little Laurel Run_MetaG_LLR_2012 (SPAdes) (version 2) | ecosystem: Environmental > Aquatic > Freshwater > Creek >... | reverse complement strand
CGGGGGGCCCGCCGACTCGTCGCTTTCGCTCCTCGCTGGCGCGCCCCCCGCATAGCCAAGGGCGGGCGCGGGGCGAGGACGCGATTGCGAGGGATCGGGCGTGGGTTCGTGCCTTCGCGGTCTGGGCCTGCGCAATGCTGCTCTTGCGCCGGGTGCACTTCGTGGAACCATGCCCTTGTCTACCCGGGGGACGCGCCGACTCGTCGCTTTCGCTCCTCACTGGCGCGCCCCCCGGATAGCCAAGGGCGGGCGCGGGGCGAAGACGGCTTGCAACGGTTCGGATCCCCCTCTCCCACGGCAGTGGGAGAGGGCGGGGTGAGGGTCGGCGCAGAGTGTTGTTCTACGCGGCTTTGAGGCCGGCGGCGTCGCGCAGCGCGGCGGCGCGGTCGAGGCGCTCCCAGGTGAAGTCGGGTTCGTCGCGGCCGAAGTGGCCGTAGGCGGCGGTGCGGCCGTAGATCGGGCGCAGCAGGTCGAGCATCTGCACGATGCCTTTGGGCCGCAGGTCGAAGTGCTGGTCGACGAGGCGGGCGAGGACTTCGTCGCCGACCTTGCCGGTGCCGAAGGTGTCGACCGTGACATTGATCGGCTTGGAGTAGCCGATGGCATAGCTCACCTGGACCTGGCAGCGTGTCGCCAGGCCGGCGGCCACGAGGTTCTTGGCCACGTAGCGCGCGGCATAGGCCGCGGAGCGGTCGACCTTGGACGGATCCTTGCCGGAGAAGGCACCGCCGCCGTGCGGGCAGGCGCCGCCGTAGGTGTCGACGATGATCTTGCGACCGGTCAGGCCGGCATCGCCGTGCGGCCCGCCGATGACGAAGCGGCCGGTGGGGTTGATCAGGAAGCGGGTGTTCTGCAGCCAGGCCTTGGGCAGCACCGGCTTGACGATCTCTTCGATCACCGCCTGCTCGAGTTCGGCATGGCTGATGTCGGGATCGTGCTGGGTCGACAGCACCACCGTGTCGACCGACTGCGGCTTGCCATTGACATAGCGCAGCGTGACCTGCGACTTGGCGTCCGGACGCAGCCAGGGCAGGCGCCCGTCGCGCCGCAGGTCGGCCTGGCGCTCGACCAGGCGGTGGGCGTAGTAGATGGCGGCCGGCATGAGTTCCGGGGTTTCGTCGCAGGCGTAGCCGAACATCAGGCCCTGGTCGCCGGCGCCCTGGTCGAGATCGAGGCCCTTGCCTTCGTCGACGCCCTGGGCGATGTCGGGGCTTTGCCGGCCGTAGCAGACCATGACGGCGCAGCCGCGGTAATCGATGCCGTGGTCGGTGTTGTCGTAGCCGATGCGCTTGATGACCTCGCGCGCGACGTTCGAGTATTCGATATTGGCCGAGGTGGTGATCTCGCCGGCCAGGACGACAAGACCGGTGGTGACCAGGGTTTCGGCGGCGACGCGCGCGCGCGGGTCGTGCGCCAGGATGGCATCGAGGATGCCGTCCGAGATCTGGTCGGCAACCTTGTCCGGATGCCCTTCGGAGACCGATTCGGAGGTGAAGAGGTAATCGCCCGACATGTAACGCTCCCGGGTCAAAACGCCAGGACCGCAATGCGGGTGACGCTTTAGCAGATATTGCCGCCGGCAGCTCATGCGGCCGGCCCGGACGGCCCTGCAAGTTGACCATTAAACCGACTGTCCGTAGGCCTAGTATAAGGCAGGACGGGCGGGCCGGGCAGGTGCCGATCCTCAGTACTATCCCGCATTGCCATGGCAACTCCCTCCTCTCGACGGCGGACCTGGGCGGCGGCGCGCGGGGCGGGTAGGCCGCCGTGCTGATGTTCGCCTTTGGCCTGCTGGCCCGGCTGCCGCTGGGTGGCCTGCATGCGCTGGGCGCGGTGCTGGGCTGGCTCGCCTACCTGGGCGCGCCGCGGCTGCGCGCCCGGGTGCGCGCCAACCTGCCACCGGCGCTCGCCGGCCAGCCCGGCCTGCTGCGCCGCTCGATCGTCGAGAGCGGCAAGCAGCTGCTCGAGCTGGCCTGGGTCTGGTCGCGGCCGATGGACCAGATCTTGGCCCGGGTGCAGACCGCCAATCCGGAGGTGCGCGATGCGGTCTTGCGGCAGGACCGCGCGGTGCTCATGCTGACGCCGCACCTGGGCTGCTTCGAGGTCATCGCGCAAAGCTACATGGCCGGCCCGGCCGGACGGGCGCGGCCGATGCTGGCGCTGTACCGCGAACCGCGCAAGGCGGCGCTGCGCCCGCTGTTCGCGCAGGCGCGCGCGCGCAGCGGGCTGCAGCTGGCGCCGGCCGACCTGCATGGCGTGCGGCAGATGCTGCGCGCGATGCGCGCGCGCGGCGTGGTCGGCCTGCTGCCGGACCAGGTGCCGTCGCGCGGCGAAGGCGTGTGGGCGCCTTTCTTCGGCCGCCCGGCCTTCACCATGAGCCTGCCGGCCCGCCTGGCGCGCAACCACGACGCACTGGTGCTGCTGGTCTATGCGCAGCGCCTGGCGCATGGCGGGGGCTATCGCATCCACTGGGAACCGCTGGCCCAGCCCTTGACCGGCGATGCGACCGAGGATGCCGCGCGCATCAACCGGGCGATGGAGCAGCTCATCCTGCGCTGCCCGGAGCAGTACCTGTGGAGCTACAACCGCTACAAGGCGCCGCCCGGCGCCGAGGCGCCGCCGCCGGCACGACCGACCGATGGCGGATTGGGAAGCGCGCCGTGAACGCCGCCATCGCCCGGCTCTGGGTCGCGCTGGTCGACGCCACGGCGCGCTGGCCAACCCGTGCGCGGACCCGGCTGGGCGCTCTCATCGGCGATCTGCTCTGGCTGGTGGTGCGGCGCCGGCGGCACATTGCCGAGGCCAACCTGTGCGCCTGTTTTCCGCACATGCCGGCGGCCGAGCGCAGCGCGCTGACCCGGCGGTTGTTCCGCCGCGTCGCGCGCGGCGTGCTCGACTACGGCCTGCTGTGGAACGGCAGCCGCGAGCAGATCCGCGACTTCGTGCGGGTCGAAGGGCTGGCCTACCTGCTCGACCGCTCGCAACCGCTGATCCTGCTCGCGCCACACTTCCTCGGGCTGGATGCGGGCGGCATCCGCATCGCCACCGAATACAAGGCGGTGTCGATCTACGCCCGCCAGTCGAACCGGGTATGGGACGCCCGCCTGCAGCAGGGCCGCGCCCGCTTCAACGAGCCGGTACTGATCGCGCGGCGCGGCGCCGACCTGCGCACGGCGCTGCGCGCGATGCGCGGCGGCCTGCCGTTCTACTACCTGCCGGACATGGACAACGGCGGGCTGAACTCGATCTTCGTGCCCTTCTTCGGCGAGCCGGCGGCCACCCTGCCGATGGTGTCGCGCCTGGCGCGCACGCTGGGTGCGCGGGTCGTCATGACCGTGACCGAGCAGACCGACGACGGCTACGTGCTGCACGTCGAGCCGCCGTGGCAGGACTTTCCCGGCGCCTCGGTCGAGGCGGACACGCTGCGCATGAACCGCGAGATCGAGCGCTGGGTGCTGCGCATGCCCGACCAGTACCTGTGGACGCACCGGCGCTTCAAGACGCGGCCGCCGGGGGCGGCGCCGATTTACTAAGTCCGGGCCGGCGCGAAGCGGGCGTCGGGCCGGCCCGGAAGATTCCCTGGGGGCCCGAGTGCGTGCGGCATCGGCGGGGTGCGGCACAACTTTGACCACGGCGCATTGACCACGGCGGCAGGTCCGGATAGATTCGTCGCGCGTGGCCGCCAAACGCATAACCGTTCCCGCCAGGAGCCGTCCGTATCCCCGTCTGCCCGCGCCACCGGTTTGATCCTGCTCGGCGCGCTGGCCGCAAGCGCCCCCGCCCGGGCGACATCCGAGCGCACCTTTGTCGCGTCGTATGGCGCCGACAGCAACCCGTGCTCGGTGGCCGCGCCCTGCCGGACCTTCGCCGCCGCGCTGGGTCTGACCGCAGCAGGGGGCGAGGTCGTGGCGCTGGACTCGGCGGGCTATGGTTCGGTGACGATCACGCAGTCGGTGTCGATCAGTGCGCCGGCGGGAGTTTACGCCGGCGTCACGCCGCCAACCAATGGTAGTGGTGGCGTCCTGATCAATGCGCCGGGGGCTACGGTTGTGCTACGCGGCCTCGAATTCGGCCCGACAGCAGCCGGCGCGTACGTCACGCACTTGGGTACCGGCATCGAAGTTCTGGCGGCCCAGTCCGTGACGGTGGAGCGCTGCAGCTTCATCGGCAACCTGTCGTACGGCATCTCGACGTTGGATCCACCGGCCGCACAGGCGACCGGGCTGACGATGAGCATCTCGAATAGCAATTTCGTCGGTGTAAGCCGCGGGATCAACCTAAACGCGTACTCATATCTAGCAGGCGCTTCGGTAACGGCGAGCATCCATAATGTATCGATGAACGGCAGCGGGATTGTCAACCCGTCGACCGCTGGCGACGTCGGCATACTGGCTGGGGACGGCGTGACGGCCAGCGTCGATGGATCTCGCATAATCGGTTATGGGGCGGCCATCTCGCTCGGTTCCGGCATCGCTCGATCCGTTCCAGGGCAAGTCTCCGTGAATGTCACGGCAATCAACAATGTCCTGACCGGCGGCTGGCAAGGGGTGGCCGCAGTGAACCTTACCGCCAACGTTGTCGCAGTAACTCTTCGGGGCAACGTCATTTCCGGCGCGACATCGGCTGGCGCAGTCAATCAGCCGTCGGGGTCATCGGCTGGCGTTTACGTGTCGGGCAACGTCGAGGCATCGCTCGACGCGAATTCGATCACCGGGAATACCGTTGGTGTTTACAACGGCGGCGGCAACGCCGTGATCCAGTCCTACGGCAGCAACCAGCTCGAAGGCAACGCGACGGACGTCGTGGGTACGCTGACCCCGGCCGTCACCCAGTAAGCGCGGGACGGCTCGAGACCGCGACCATGAGCCTATCCTCAGTTTTGTACCTGTCGGTGCGGCACCGATGCGCAGCGGCCGTGACTTTGCGTCACAGCATTGACCACGCCGGCCGGGCCGGATAGATTCGGCTGGCGTGGCTGCAGCATGAATGCCCGTCTCGCCAGGAGCCCTGCGTGTTCTTCTCCACCCGCGTCGCCGTGTTGTTCCTGCTTGGCGCCCTCGTCGCAAGCGCCCCCGCGCGCGCGGCGTCCGAGCGCACCTTTGTCGCTTCGTATGGTGCAGACAGCAATTCCTGCAGCGTGGCCGCGCCGTGCCGCACCTTCGCCGCCGCGCTGGGCTTGACCGCCGCAGGGGGCGAGGTCGTGGCGTTGGATTCCGCCGGCTACGGGTTGGTGACCATCACTCAGTCGGTTTCGATCAGCGCGCCGGCGGGCATCTATGCGGGCATCACGGCGCCCATCCTTAACGGTTCTGGTGTGCTGATCGACGCTCCTGGGGCGACGGTCGTACTGCGCGGCTTGACCATTGCCTCGTCAGCCGTCACCTTTGGGACCGGGCTCACCGTCCAGGCGGCGGCACAAGTGACCGTGCAGCGTTGTACTTTCGAGGGCGGCCTCCTTAACGGCATCCGGACCTTCACCTCGACGTCGGCCCAGACCGCTCCGCTGACGATCAGCGTATCCGACAGCGACTTCGTTGGAAGTGCGGCCACTGAGATCCTCTTGGGCAGTCCGCCCACCGGTGCAGCCGTGACCGCGAACATTCATAACGTGCGGATGATCGGCACCGACCCGCACGGCATGCCAGGTATCGAGGCGATCGCGCTGTCCGATGGCGTCAACGCCACGATCGATAGTTCACGCATCTCGGGGTATTCGACGAGCATCGTCCTGCAGTCCATCGGTATGCCATCCTTTGCCGGAAAGGTATCGATCAACGTCACGGCATGGAACAACGAGTTGACCGGGGGATACGTGGGTGTGGATGCGGTAACTCTCGCGACCAGCATGATCGTCGCGAACCTGCGCGGCAATGTCATCAGCGGAACCTCATCGGCGTTTCCCAGCCATGGATCTCCATCGCCTTCGAGCGCGATCTACGCTGGCGGCATGGTCAGCGTCGTGCTCGATGGAAACACCATTTCCGGAAACAGCGTAGGTGTCACCAACAAGGCGAGTAGCGCGACGATCCAGTCCTACGGCAACAACCAGTTCGAAGGCAACGCGACGGACTTCGTGGGCACGGTGACGCCTGCGACCCCGCAGTAGCGCCGGACCCGGGCAGATCATCGAGCCGCTGTTCCGCCGCCGACTTCAGGCCGACCCCACCTACCGATTGATCACCTGCCCGCCGCAATCCCGGAGAACCACGTGTGCCATCCCCGTCGCGTCGCCCTGCCCCTGCTGATCCTCGGCCCCCTGCTCGCCGCCCCGCCTGCGCAAGCGGCCGCGGAGCGCGTCTACGTTTCCGCGCAGGGAGCGGATTCGAACCCCTGCTCGCTGGCGGCGCCCTGCCGCACCTTTGCCGCGGCGGTGGGCGCGGTGGCCAGCGGCGGCGAGGTCATCGCCCTGGACAGTGCCGGTTATGGCACCGTGACGATCACCCAGTCGTTGTCGATCACGGCGCCGCCGGGTGTCTATGCGGGCATTGCGGTGCCACCCGGCGGCGACGGGGTCTTGATCAACGGGACCAATGCCACCGTTACGCTGCGCGGCCTGGTGATCGGCCCGGCGGCCGCTTCCGGCGTCGGGTTCACCGGCAGCGGGGTCAACGTGCGGGCCGCGGCGGCACTGACCGTGGACCGCTGCGTGATCTCCGGCATGCCGTACGCCGGCATCGAGACGCTGGCTGCGCCCTCGACCCAGGCGACGGGGCTCACGCTGAGCGTGGAGAACACGCAATTCGAGGACGACGGCTACGGCGCGGCGCTGTTCCTCGTTCCGGCGCAATACGCCACCGGCGCAACGGTGACCGCAAACATCTACAACGTGACGATGAACGGCGGTGGCAATTTCGCGACGAGCGGCAATACCGCGCTCTATATCGCCAACGGCGTCACGGCGACGATCGATGCCTCGCATATCGTCGGCTACTGGGCCGGCGTCTGGGTCACGTCCGTGGGTACGAACGCGAGCGCCGCGCCGGGAACGGTCCAGGTCACGGCGACCAACAACGTCATCAACGCCGGATTCTGGGGTGTCATCGGCGGCTCCGCGACCGGCAGCACAGCGAGCGTCACGCTGCGCGGCAACGTCGTCGGCGGCACCGCGTCGGCCAATTACGCCGCAATCCAGGGCGTCACCGCGAACCAATCCGGCGGCGTCTTTGCCTACCCGGGGGCCGGGCTCACGGTCTCGCTGGATGCCAACACGATCACGGGCAACACGGTTGGCATCAACAGTGGCGGCAGCGGGGCGATCGTGAAAACCTACGTGAACAACCGTCTGTCGGGCAACGGCACGCCGGTGGTGGGCCCGCTGACCAGCGCCACCTTGCAATAGGTCCCAGCCGCGCGACGCGCCGGGCACGGCGGGCGCCGATCGCCGCGCTGCGATGCCGGCGCGGCGGGACGTGGCCGTCGGCGTGCCGGGCGGCGGCAGGTCATGGGCGATAATCGGCCGCATGAACCTGCGCTTCACCAAGATGCAGGGCGCCGGCAACGATTTCGTCATGCTCGACGGGATCGGCCAGCGCCTGGACCTCACGCCGGAGCGGCTGCGCCGGCTGGCCGACCGGCGCTACGGCGTCGGGGCCGACCAGATCCTGGTGGTCGAGGCGCCGCCCGACGACAGCGTCGACTTCCGCTATCGCATCTTCAATGCCGACGGCGGCGAGGTCGAGCAATGCGGCAACGGCGCGCGCTGCTTCGTCAAGTTCGTGCACCAGCTGGGCCTGACACGCAAGCGCACCATCCGCGTGCTGACCGCCGGCGGCCGCATCGAGCCGCGCCTGGCGGACGACGGCGAGGTGAGCGTCGACATGGGTGTGCCCGACTTCGATCCGGCGGCGTCGGGCCTTGCGGTCGATGGCCTGGTGTCGGTGGATTGCGGGCAGGCACGCTGCTGGACGCTGCCGCTCGATGGCGTCGTGCCGGGGCCGGCCGTTGCGCTGTGCGTCGTCTCGATGGGCAACCCGCATGCGGTGCAGATCGTGGCGGACACCGAGCGCGCGCCGGTTGCCGAGCTCGGCCCGGGCATCGCGCAGCACCCGCGCTTCGCGCGCGGGGTGAATGCCGGCTTCCTGCAGGTCATCGACCGCGGCAGCGTACGGTTGCGCGTCTGGGAGCGCGGCGTCGGCGAGACGTTGGCCTGCGGCACCGGGGCCTGTGCCGCGGTGGTCGCCGCCATCCGCATGGGCCGGCTCGATCCGGTGGTGCGGGTGCAGGCGCGCGGCGGCCGGCTGCAGGTGGCCTGGACGGACGACGTGCCGCAAGGCGCGGCGCGCGGCCGCGCGCCGGTCATCATGACCGGGCCGGCGGAGAAGGTCTTTGACGGACAGATCGAACTGCCATGACAGCCGACGACGTGGTGCAGTACCTGCGCGACCATCCGGACTTCTTCCAGCAGCGCATCGGGCTGTTCACCGAGATGCTGCTGCCCAACCCGCACGAGGGCAATGCGCTATCGCTGGTCGAGCGCCAGTCGGCCCTGCTGCGCGAACGCGTGCGGGCGCTCGAGGCCCGGCTGGCCGAGCTGCTGCAGATCGGGCGCGACAACGACAACCTGGCGCGCGTCCTGGTCGACTGGACGCGCATGCTGCTCGCCGAACCCGACCGGCGCGCGCTGGTCGGCACGGCGGCGGCCGGCCTGCAGCGGCTGTTCGGCGTGCCGCTGGTCGAGATCCGCACCTGGACGCAACCGCCCGCGCCCGCGGTCGCCGAGATGGCCCGCTGGGCCTCGGCGATGCGCGGCCCGGTCTGCGGCACCGAAGTCGACCTGAAGGGCATCCCCGGGCTCGATCCGGCCTGGTCCAAGGCGCGCTCGGCCGCACTGGTCGCGCTACGCCATGGCGACGGTTCGGGCGCCTTCGGCCTCATCGCCCTGGGCTCGACCGATCCGGAGCGCTTCGATGCCGGGCTCGGCACGGCCCTGCTGGTGCGGGTCGGCGAGCTGGCCAGCGCGGCCCTGGCGTCGCCCGCGCCGGCCGCCACCGGCCTGGCGTAGGCCGGGCACCATGGCCGCCGCCGCGCTGCTGCTCAAGCCGGGCAAGGAGCGCTCGCTGCTGCGCCGCCACCCCTGGGTCCACGCCACCGCGGTGGCCCGCATCGAGGGCGAGGCCGCGCCCGGCGACCTGGTCTCGGTGCGGGCCAGCGACCGGCGCTTCCTGGCCTGGGCGGCCTATTCCCCCGGATCGCTGCTGCGCGCGCGCTGCTGGAGCTTCGACGAGGCCGAGCGGATCGACGATGCCTGGTTCGCGGCGCGCGTCGCCGCCGCGGTGGCGCGCCGCGCGCCGCTGCGCGAGGCGAGCAACGCCCTGCGCCTGGTCTACGGCGAGGCCGACCGGCTGCCCGGCCTGGTGGTCGACCAGTACGACGACCAGCTGGTGGTGCAGGTCCAGGCGGCCGGGGTGGACGCGCGTCGCGAGCCGCTGCTCGATGCACTGTGCCGCGCCACGGGTTGCGGCAACGTCTACGACCGCTCCGACAGCGCGCTGCGCGAGCGCGAAGGCTTGACGCCCGGCGGCGGCGTGCTGCGCGGCCGCGCGCCGCCGGCGCACCTGCGCATCGTCGAGCACGGCGTGCAGTTCGACGTCGACGTGCGCCGCGGGCACAAGACCGGGTTCTACATCGACCAGCGCGACAACCGCCGGCTGGCCGCGGAACTGGTGCGCGACCAGCTCGCGCGGACCGGCCGCGGCCCGCGGGTGCTCAACTGCTTTTGCTACACGGGGGGTTTCAGCGTCGCTGCGGCACGCGCCGGCGCGGCCCGGGTCGACTCGGTCGATTCCTCGGCCGATGCCCTGGCGCTGGCCCACGCCAATGCACGGCTCAACGGCCTGCCCTCGGCGGCGCCCGGCGCGCCGGACGACGGGGCCGGCGGACTGCACTGGACCGCCGCCGACGTGTTCGAGCACCTACGCACGCTGCGCGACCGCAACGCGCGCTACGACCTGATCGTGCTCGATCCGCCCAAGTTCGCCACCAACCAGCATCAGGTCGAGCGCGCGGCGCGGGCCTACAAGGACATCAACCTGGGCGCCCTGCGCCTGCTCGAGCCGGGCGGCCGGCTGCTGAGCTTTTCGTGTTCGGGCGCGATCGAGGTCGACTTGTTCCAGAAGATCGTCGCCGGGGCGGTGTTCGACGCCGGCGTGGACACCTTCCTGCGCGCCCGCCTGGGTGCGGGAGCCGACCACCCCACCCTCATGACCCTGCCGGAGGGCGAATACCTCAAGGGCCTGCTGCTCGAACGGGTGTAGCCTGCCCGGCGTCCGGGCGGGATCGATGGCGCAGCGCGAAATGCGCGGCAACGATCCATTCCGGTCAAATTGGACTACACTTCGCGCCCCGCAAATTTGCCGTTTTGCCGGACACCCCCACGACCCGCGTCCGGCCCGGGAACGCCCCGGGCCGCCGACGGGAATCCCCGGCAGGGCCCTGATTGGGCAGAGGAAAAGCAGTGAACAGGCCTATCCAGCAGGAACAAGTACCGGTAACCATCCTGACCGGCTTTCTGGGCGCCGGCAAGACCACCCTGCTCAACCGCATCCTGGCCGAGCAGCACGGCCACCGCGTCGCGGTCATCGAAAACGAGTTCGGGCCGGCCGGCATCGACAACGAGCTGCTGGTGCACGAGGACGAAGAGCAGATCGTCGAGATGAACAACGGCTGTGTGTGCTGCACCGTGCGCGGCGACCTGGCGCGCATCCTGATCGAGCTGCGGCAAAAGCGCGACGACGGCCGCATCGCCTTCGACCGGGTGGTGATTGAGACCACGGGCCTGGCCAATCCGGGACCGGTGACCCAGACCTTCTTCGTCGACGAGGACGTCGGTCGCGCCTACCGGATCGACGGCGTGATCACCGTGGTCGACGCCAAGCATGGCCACGCCACGCTCGATGCGCAGCCCGAGGCCCAAGGCCAGGTCGGCTTCGCCGACCGCATCCTGATCTCGAAGACCGACCTGGTCGACGCGGCGGAACTGCAGTCGCTGCGCGAGCGCATCGTGCGCATGAACCCGCGTGCACCGATCCGCGCGGTGCACATGGGCCAGGTCGCGGTCAGCGAGATCTTCGACATCGGCGGCTTCAATCTGGATGCCGCGCTCGACATCGATCCGGCTTTCCTGGCGCCCGAGGAGCCCGACGGCCACGATCATGCCCACGGCCATGATCACGACCACGATCATGGCCATGAACACGATCATGGCCATGACCACGACCATGGGCCCGGTGCCGACTGCGCCGCCTGCGCCGAGGAATCCGCGTCGGCCCATGGCGACGCGCACGCCCACGAGGCGGCGCACGGGCACGGCGCGCGGCGCCACCGGCACGACGACGCGATCAAGGCCTTCGTGTTCCAGTCGCAGCGGCCGTTCGATCCGGCACGGCTCGAGGAGACGATGAGTTCCCTGGCGCAGGTTTACGGGCCGGACCTGCTTCGGTATAAAGGCGTCCTTTTCGTGCGCGGCAGCGGCCGCCGCATGGTCCTGCAGGGCGTGCACATGCTGATGGGCGTGGAGCGCGGGCGCAGCTGGGAACGCAACGAGACGCCCTCGAACAAGCTGGTCTTCATCGGGCGCAACCTGCCTCAGGAAATCTTCATCCAGGGCCTCGAATCGTGCCTGATACGCTGACGGCCTTCCGATGACGACGAGCTCTTCCACCCGGCGCGGTCCGAAAGGTTGATCCATGGCGACGAAATCCAAGGCCGCGGCGAAATCGCCCGCAGGCCACAAGGCACCGGCCAAGGCCGCGCCCAAGAGCGCGTCCCGCGCCGCGGCCGGATCCAAGGCGGCGCCGAAACCGGCACCAAAGCCGGCGGCCAAGCCGGTGGCCAAGGCGCCGGCCAAGGCACCTCCCAAGAAGGCCGCCAAGGCGGTTGCCGCGCCCCCCAAGACCTCCGCCAAAGCTCCGGCCGCCGCGAAAGCCACGAAATCCGCCGAATCCGGCAAATCGATTCCCGCGAAATCGAGCACAAAGTTGTCCAGCAAAGACCATCTGCACGCCGCCACCCTGCCCGTTGCCAGCGCCCCGTCCACCCTGTCGCCCTTGCCGCCGCCCAAGCCGCCGGTGCGGACGATGCAGATCGTCAGCCCGAAGGAACTGGCCTCGGCTCACGAGTACCTGCTGACCCGCTCGGCCAGCCGCAGCGGCGAGGCGGTGATCGTCGACGGCAAACCGCTGCTCACCGAGGAACAGCTGCTGGCGATGCCCGAGTCGGAGTACATGAACGCCGATCAGCTGGCCTTCTTTCGCCACCGGCTGCAGCAGATCGAGCGCGAACTGCTCAGCAATGCCGACGAGACCACCGAGCACCTGCGCGAGACGGTGATCGTCCCCGATCCGGCCGACCGGGCGACGATCGAGGAAGAGCACGCGCTCGAATTGCGCACCCGCGACCGCGAGCGCAAGCTGCTCAAGAAGGTGCAGGGTTCGCTGGCCCAGATCGAGGCCGGCGAATACGGCTACTGCGAGGAAACCGGCGATCCGATCGGCATCCCGCGCCTGCTCGCCCGCCCGACCGCAACCTTGAGCCTGGAAGCGCAGCAGCGCCGCGAGATCAAGCAGAAGCTGTTCGGCGACTGATCTTCCCGCGCCGCCGCCGGCCGTAGCGCGGGCCGGGCCCGACCGCGGCAGACTGCGGCGCATGCTCGCGCACCGCACCCGATCCGAATGGATCCCTGGCCGACGGCGGCGCCGACGCGGCCTGCTCTTCCTGTTGCTTGCAAGCGGGTTTGCCCCTGGGTTTGCGCCTGCCGCAACGGCGCCGCGCCGCGGGGCGCCGGGCGGCCTGCAACAAGCGCTGCAGGCCGCGGCCAGCGCACGCGAGGGCTGGGCCGGAGTTCGCGTCACGGTGTTCTTCGATTGGAATTGCCCGGCCTGCGCCTGGCTGTACCGGCGCAGCCGCACAGCGGTTCACGCCGGACGGCTGCGCTTGCAGTGGATCCCGGTGGCCATCCTGGGGCCGGGTTCCTTGTTGCGCGCGGCGCAGTGGCTGGCCGCGGCCGACGGCCGGCCCACATTGGCCCAGGCCTTCGAAGGCCGACTGGCGCCGACGGCCAGCGGCGCGCGGATCGAGGAAATGCTGATCGCCGTCGAGGGCAATACCGCCCTGCTGCGCTGGATGCTCGGCGCCGGTCCACATACGCCGACCCTGGTTACCGCAGACCGCGATGGCCGGCTGCACCTACTGAAGGACTTGCCGGCCGAAGGGCCACCGGATTGATCCGCCCGCCGGCCCGGGATCGTGTTGCCCGGGCGATGGGCCGCACGCCAGAAGCTGGTTGGGTCCGCCGGGCGCCAGGCCGCGGCAAGTGTCACGAATACGGGCGGCAACCGCGCCGCCGGGCGGGCGCGCCGCTCAGTGCTTCGCGGCGGCCTTGGGCGCCTCGGGCTTGGCTTCTTCGGCCGCCGCGACCTTGTCGTGCAACTTGGCGACCTCGACCGGCGCACCCTTGAGGAAATTCATCGCCTGCTTCACCTGGAAATCTTCCGCGCTGCCGAACTCGTAGCGGCGCAAGGCGATCGGGGCATGCTCGGCCGGCTTGTCGGCGTCGTGCGGCTTGTCCGATTTGTCGGTCTTGTCCACCTTGTCGGTCTTGTCCGCCTTGTCGGCCGCTTCGGCCGGGACGTTCGGATTGCTCAGGTGGTTGGCCAGATCGGCCTCGCGGACGCTGAAACCGGCAAAATTGCCTTCCGGCGTGTCCTCGACCAGCATGTCGGGGACGATGCCCTTGGCCTGGATCGAACGGCCGCTGGGCGTGAAGTAGCGCGCCGTGGTGAGCTTGATCGCCGCCGGGTTGTCGCGATCGTTGCGGATCGGGATGACACTCTGCACCGAACCCTTGCCGAAGGTCTGGGTGCCGATCAGCTGGGCGCGCTTGTGGTCCTGCAGCGCACCGGCGACGATCTCGGAGGCCGAGGCGCTGGCCCCGTTGACCAGCACGACCATGGGCACATCCTTGATGCCCGCCGGCAGCTGGGCGAGCGGATCGTCGCCGCCGCCGCGCAGGTAGTCGCTGGGCGACGCGGCAAAGCGGCGGTGGGCGTCCTCGGTGCGGCCCTCGGTCGTGACCACCGTGGCATCGACGGGCAGGAACACCGCCGAGACGCCGACCGCGCCGTTGAGCACGCCGCCCGGGTCGTTGCGCAGGTCGAGCACGAGGCCCTTGAGCGGGCCGTTCTTGTACATGTCGTTGATGCGCTTGACCAGATCCTCGGTCGTGCGGTCCTGGAACTGCGAGATGCGCACGAAGCCGTAGCCCGGCTCGATGAGGTGCGCCTTGACCGACTGCACGCGGATGATGTCGCGGATGATCTTGACCTCGATCGGCTGGGGCTCGCCCTTGCGCGCCAGCGTGAGGTCGATCGGGGTCTGCGGCTTGCCGCGCATGAGCTTGATGGCGTCGCCCAGGTTCATGCCGCGCGTGAGCTTGTCGTCGATCTTGATGATGAGGTCGCCGGCGCGGATGCCGGCACGCGCCGCCGGCGTGTCGTCGATCGGCGCGATGACCTTGATCGCGCCGTCCTCGGAACCGACCTCGATGCCCAGGCCGCCGAATTCGCCCTGCGTGCCGATCTGCAGGTCGCGGTAGCTTTCGCCGTCGAGGAAGGCCGAATGCGGATCCAGGCCGGCGAGCATGCCGGTGATGGCCTCCTGCATGAGCTTCTTGTCCTCGACCGGCTCGACGTAATTGGCCTTGATCGCGCCGAACACGTCGGAGAATTCGCGGATTTCCTCGACCGGAATGGGTGAGCGGGTCTCGCGGAAGGCGTAGGCCGTCACGCCATAGCTGATCGACACGCCGGCGATCACACCCACGCCGACCAGGCTCCAACTGCGCAAACGACCGCTCATTTCGCCTCCATCCTGCCGCCGGCCGGCACGGCCCAGCACGCCGCGAACGGCCGTCCGTCCACTGCGCCGACCCTCACCCTACCGGGCGACCGCCCAGCCGAGGGGATCAAAAGGCCGGCCTTGATACCTCATTTCGAAGTATAGGCCCGAATGCGCATTGCCCCCGGTGTTGCCGACCGAGGCAATAACCTCGTCGGCCCCGACCTGGTCGCCGACGCCATGCAGCAAGGTCTCGTTGTTGGCGTAGACGGAAAGAAAGCCCTCGCCGTGATCGACGATCAGGAGGTTGCCGAAGCCGCGCAGCCAGTCGGCGAAGACGATCCGCCCGCTGGCCACGGCATGCACCGGCGTGCCGACCGCGGCGGCGATGAACAACCCCTTCCACGATGGCGCGCCCTCCTGGGGCCGGCCGTCCTCGTCCAGGCGCGGCGCGCCGAAGTGCGAGCCGATCGGACCCTGGACGGGAAGCACCAGCTTGCCGCGCAGCCGGGCAAAGGCGGTCGCCGAGGCCGGCAAGGCCGGCTCCGCGCCGGGCGGCGGGCCGCTGCCGCCCTTGGGCACCGGCGCGCCGTGGGCCGGCGGCGCGGCCCGCCGGCGGGCCTGCTCGGCGAGCAGCCGGCCGATCTGGTCGATCAGCGAACCGAGCCGGGCGTCATCGCGTTCCAGCCCCGCAACCGATTTGCGCTGGCCGGCGATCTGCTTGGCGAGGCGCGTCAGCGCGGCCTTGCGCAGGGCCTCCTGCTTGAGCAGCTGGGCCCGGCTGGCGCGCTCGTCGGCGTCGATGCGGGACAGTTCGGCGCTGCGCTGGTGCGACTCGAGCTCGAGCGCCGCCAGGCGGGCGCGCCGGTCGTCGAGTTCGCCGATGCGATGCAGGCGCTCGCGCACGATGCGATCGAGGTAGGCGCTGTCGCGCCCGTCCTGGGCGGCCTGCGCCGGATCGAGCACGCCGGCCATGGACGGGCGGACCTGCAGCTCGAATTCGCGGCGTGCCACGCCGGCCAGGCGCGAGGCGTGCGCGTTCTGCGCGCTGGCGGCCTCGCTCTGGGCGGCCTGCAGTTCGGCGATGCGCTGTTCGACCTGGCGGCGGCTCGCCGCCAGTTGCTGCAGGCGTCGATTGGCCGTGGAGATCGCGGTCTCGGAGGCGGCCAGCGCATCGGCCGCCTCGGCATGGGCGGATTCGCTCTGCGCCAGGGATTTCTTCAGCTGCGCGAGGCGCGCCTTGAGCTCTTTTTGCTCGGTCTGCAGTTCCTTGCGGCGCTGGGCCGACGGCGCCGCTGCCGCGTCCTCGCCGGCGGCGCGGCGCGGCTCGCCCCAGCCCGGGTTCGGGACCAGCATGGCCAGGGCCAGAGCCAAGGCCAGGGCCCGGCCCCGCGCGGCGGCCGGCCGCGGCAAGCCGGTCAACGCGGGGCAGCCCGCCCCTGCGCGGCCACGGCTGCCGCCGCGCGGGCAATCTCCTCGGCATCGCCCAGGTAATAGCGGCGCAAGGGCTTGAGCCCGGCGTCGAACTCGTAGACCAAGGGACGGCCGGTCGGGATGTTCAGGGCGACGATGTCGTCATCGGAGATGCCCTCGAGGTGCTTGATGAAGGCGCGCAGGGAATTGCCGTGGGCGACGACGATCGGCCGGCGCCCGCGCTCGAGCGCCGGCGCGATCGAGTCGGACCAGAACGGCACGACCCGGGCGACGGTGTCGCGCAGGCTTTCGGTACGCGGTATCTGCTCCGGCTTGAGATGGCGATAGCGCGGATCGTGCCCCGGCCAGCGCGGGTCGGCGAGGTCGAGCGCGTCGGGCGCCACGGCGTAGGCCCGCCGCCAGAGCAGCACCTGGGCCTCGCCGTACTGCGCCGCCGTCTGCGCCTTGTCGAGGCCCTGCAGGGCGCCGTAGTGGCGCTCGTTCAGGCGCCAGCTGTGCACGGTCGGCAGCCACATCCGGTCGAGGGCATCCAGCGCCAGCCAAAGCGTGCGGATGGCGCGGCGCAGGACCGAGGTGTAGGCGATGTCGAAGACGTAGCCCTCGGCGCGCAACAGCTCGCCCGCCGACCTCGCCTCGGCGCAGCCCGTGTCGGTCAGGTCGACATCGGTCCAGCCTGTGAAGCGGTTCTCGCGATTCCATTGGCTCTCGCCGTGGCGCAGCAGCACAAGCTTATGCAGGCTCATCGTCAGTTTCCGGTGGCATCAGGTCCTGCCGGACGGCGCGCCGCAGGGCCCTCTCGGCCGTCATTCTATAATCGCGCTCCTGGCGGGCCCAGGCCGCCGCGACGCACGAAACAGGACGCCGCGGCGCCGTGGCCTGCCGCTACGCGGGGTCGCCCCGTCGACCGGGGCCGCCGCCGCCAACCGCATGGATTTCCTACTCGCCAACCTGCCCATCGTCGCCATCGCCCTGATCAGCGGCGCCATGGCGCTCTGGCCCCTGCTGCGCGGGCGCGCCGGCGGCCCGACGCTCGGTACGCTGGCCGCGACCCAGCTGCTGAACTCGCGCGACGTGCAGATCGTCGACGTGCGATCGGCCGAGGAATTCGGCCGCGGATCGCTGCGCAACGCACGCAACATCCCGCTGCCCGACGTGGCGGCCCAGGCCGGCGCGCTGGCCAAGGACAAGCCGGCCCTGGTGGTGTGCGAATCCGGCCGGCGGGCGTCGCTGGCCGCGGTCAAGCTGCGCTCGGCGGGCATCGCCGAGGTCTTCATCCTGGCCGGCGGGCTCGACGCGTGGCGGGCCGCCGGCCTGCCAGTGAGCAAGTAAACCGGTCCGGGAACCGTCGGCCGCGCCGCCAGCACCGGACCATCGTCATCGGGAACATCGCGAAAGGGAAACGGAACCATGAGCGCGCGCGTCCGCATGTACAGCACCGGTTTCTGCGGCTATTGCCAGCGCGCCGAAGCGCTGCTCAAGGCGCGCGGCGTCCAGGACATCGAGAAGCTGCGTGTCGACCAGGACCCCGGACTGCTCGCCGAGATGGTGCAGAAGACCGGACGGCGGACGGTGCCACAGGTATTCATCAATGATCAGCATGTCGGCGGGTACGATGACCTCGCCGAGATCGACCGCAAGGGTTCCTTGCGCGACTTGCTGGCCGGCTGATCCGCCGCCCGGCGCCGGCCCGTCGGCTCTTCTGTTCCCCTGCCTCGCGCGCAGGGCACTTCCACGCACCGAGGCACGCCATGACCCAGACTCCCCCACCGTCCGCCAGCAACGGCGCCGGCTCCCCGGCACCGGTATTCCAGCTGCAGCGCATCTACCTGAAGGATGCCTCGCTCGAGATGCCCCACGCGCCGCAGATCTTCCTGGAGAGCGGCGCGCCGCAGATCGAGGTGCAGCTCGATGTCAACCATGAACAGGTCTCCGAGGGCGCCATCGAGGTCGTGGTGCGCGTCACCGCCACGGCGCGGGTCGGCGAGAAGGTGCTGTTCCTGATCGAGGCCAAGCAGGGCGGCATCTTCGAGCTGCGCGGCATCCCCGAAGGCCAGCTCGGCCCGGTGCTGGGCATCGTCTGCCCGGGCATCGTCTACCCCTACCTGCGGGCCAATGTCGCCGACCTGCTGACACGCACCGGCCTGCCGCCGATCCATCTGGCCGAGATCAACTTCGAGGCCTTGTTCCAGCAGAAGAGCGCCCAGGAGGCGCAGGGCGCAAGCGGCCTCATCGTGCCGCCGGCCTCGCCGACCCGCCAGTAGGCCGGGGCCGGGCGCGCCGCGCTGCCGCTCATGCGTATCGCCGTACTCGGCGCCGGCGCCTGGGGCACCGCCCTGGCCAGCGTGCTCGCGCCGCGCCATCCGACCCTGCTGTGGGCGCGCGACGCCGCGCAGGCCGCTGCGATGCAGGCGGCGCGCTGCAATCCGCGCTACCTGCCCGACATCGGGCTGGCGGCCGAGCTGACCGTGGTCGGCGAGCTCGACACGGCGCTGGCCCATGCCGCCGGCGGCCTGCTGTTCCTCGCGGTGCCGCTCGGCGCCCTGCGCGCCGTGCTGCGCCGGCTGCACGAGTCGGGATTTGTCGGGAGCTGTGCCTGGCTTTGCAAGGGACTCGAACGCGACAGCGGCCTGCTGGCGCACCAGATCGCGGCGGCCGAGGTGCCCGGCCTGCCGGCCGGCGCGCTGGCCGGGCCGAGCTTCGCCGAAGAGGTCGCGCGCGGCCTGCCCACTGCCCTGGTGGCGGCCGGCAGCGCGTCGTTCTGCGCCACGGTCACCGAGGCGGCGCACGGCGGCAACCTGCGGGTGTACTCGAGCGACGACCTGGTCGGGGTCGAGATCGGCGGAGCGGTCAAGAACGTCATGGCGATCGCCGCCGGCATCTGCGATGCGATGGCGCTCGGTGCCAATGCCCGTGCCGCGCTGGTGACGCGCGGCCTGAGCGAAACGCGGCGCCTGGGCGAGGCGCTCGGCGCGCGCGGCGAGACCTTCACCGGGCTGACCGGACTGGGCGACCTGCTGCTCACCTGCACGGGCGATCTGTCGCGCAACCGGCGCATCGGCATCGCCCTTGGCCAGGGCGTGGCGCTGGAGCGCGCGATGGCCGGCCTGGGCCACGTTGCCGAGGGCGTATGGTCGGCGGCGGCGATCGTGGCCCGGGCCCATGCGGCCGGCGTCGAGATGCCGATCACCGAAGCCGTGTGCGCCGTCCTCGACGGCCGGCTGAGCGCGCGCGACGCGCTGGGCCGGCTGCTGGCGCGCGATCCGCGCGCCGAACAAAGCTGAGGCCGCCGCCGATGCCTGCGCCGGGCGCCAGAGCGACAGCGGCATCGCGCGACGGAGCGCAGCGGCCATGAAGGCAAGGCGCCCCGGGCGCCGGGTCATGGCGGCGGCCTTCGTGCTTGTCCTGCTGGCCGCGGCCGGCGGCCTGGCGCTGGTGCTCCTGCGCGGCGGCCCGTCCGGGATCACGCTGCCCGCCGGTCGATCGCTCGACAGTGCCCAGCTCGAGGCGCTGCGTGCGCTGCCCGATTTCACGCTGGACCGGCTGGGCGGCAAACTGACCGCCGCCGACCTGCGCGGGCAATGGTCCTTCGTCTTTTTCGGATATACCAACTGTCCGGACGCCTGTCCGGAGACCCTGGGCATCTTGAGCCACGTGCGCGACGGCCTGCGGGCGCAGGGGGTCGAGCCGCCGCGCATCGTGTTCGTTTCGCTCGACCCGCAGCGCGACACGCCGCAGGTGCTGCACGACTACCTGGCCGAATTCGACGGCTCGGCGATCGGCGCGACCGGCAGCCTGGAGTCGCTGCGCGGCCTGCTCGACTTCTTCGGCGTGAGCTTCGAGCGGCGGCCGGGTGCCGAGCACTCGGCCTATACCCTGGACCACACGACGACGTTCTTCCTGGTCACGCCGGACGGGCGCTGGCTGGCCACGTTCGCGCCGGCCGATGATCCGGACGGCGTCCTCGAGGACACCGCGACCCTGCTGCGCGCGCGCTGGTAGGCGCGGCGCACCGGCCGCGGATCGGACGGCCGAACCGACGACCGAACCGGCGGCCGAAGGGCGATCCGACAGGCGATCAGACAGGCGATCAGACGGCCGGACAGACCGGCGATCCGTCGGCCGGCCGGTTGGCCAATCAGACGGCGGGCAGGTGCACCAGCAGCGGTGCGTCGCACTGCGCGACGTGCGCCGGCAGCCAGTCGTACAGGTAGCGCGCGAGCAGGGCCGCGCCCTGGCACGGGTCGGCGCGGGCGAACAAGCGGAAGTTGTGCAGCACCTGCTCGTGCTGCAGGCGGTGCGCCGCGGTGCCCGGGAGGCCCCGCGCACCCATGGCCGCCTCTTCCATGTAGAAATCGGCCTGCAGGTTGCGCAGCAGGCGGTCGACCCGCAGGCGCAGGACACTGGGCTCGGCGCCGCCGCCGTGGCGCGAGATCTCGTCGAGGTCGGCGACCAGCCGGACATGCTGGCCATCGATGTCGGGCACGCCGACGCCCCATTTCGGGTCCCAGGGCATGGGCCGGGTGCGCAGCACGCCATTGAGCGAGGACTCGGCCAGCGAATAGCGGTTGGGTCCGCCCTGGCGCGCCAGGGCGAGCGCCGCCTGGGCATGATTGAGCAGGCCGCTCAGTTCCGTATCGTCCTGCGGGAACAGCGCGATGCCGGCGTGGACCTCGAATTCGAGGCGCTGGCCGTCGAGCTGCAGCGGCTCGATGGCCGACTCGATCAGGCGGGCGGCGACCAGCGCCGCGGCGCAGGGACCCTGCACATTCGGTATGGCCGCCAGCAGTCCGGTGCGTCCCGGTTCGCCATGACGGCCGACGGCGTCGCCGTGGCGCAGTCCGCGCCGCAGCCGCTCGAGAACCAGGCCCTCGGCCTCGGCCATCGCCTGCGGGCTCAGGGTCTGCGCCGGGCAGCTCAGGCTGAGGGCGAGGACCGCCAGGGTCTGGGTGTGCAGCCAGGCATCGACCAGCAGGTCGCTGGCCCGGTCCAGGACGCCGTCGCGCCGGCGGCTGAAGGCGCGCTGCACGGCCGCCGGCAGGCGCGGCCGGCCGGGCGCCAAGGGGACGGGGCTCTCGGCGTGCAGCAGCAGGGCATAGACGTGCGGCGCCGCCGGACCGGCCGGGCAGGCCTCGACGCGCACGCGCAAGGACGAGCCGTCGGCGCCGAGCAGGCGACATTCGGTCCGGCACGATGCGCCCTGGGCCTGCGCATCGACCAGGATCCGGCTGACGCGGTCGCGATCGTCCGGGTGGATGTGGCGGCGCCAGAAGCGCGCCTGGTCGCCTTCGAGCGAAGGGATGTCGAGCAGGCGCAGGAAACCGGCGGAGGCATAGAGCAGGCGCGTGCCGTCGAGCGCGGCCAGGGCCAGCGCGCCGGAGTCGGCCAGCGCGGCATACAGGCAGTCGCGCAGCCGCTGGACGTCGACGGCCGACGAGTCCTCGGCGGACTGGTCCAGCGTGGCATGCATGGCGGCTTTCCCTCCGGTCGATGCGTATTCTTGGTATTCGACCTGCGCCGGGGCAACGTGAGCAAAGCGCCCCGTTTCCCATCTGAAAGAATGAGGGGCTTTCCCGATCCCGCAGGCCAGCCGCTACGCGCCACGGCGCGCGCCGGCGCGGCCGACTCAAGAGGAGATTGCACATGCATTGCAGGCTACGCACGGCCACCCTGGCCGGCCTTCTTGCGCTGGGCGCCGGCGCCGCGGCGCAGCAGCCGGCACCGCCCTATCCGCTCGATGTCGTGCCGGACAAGATGCCCTTCCATACGCCCTATGGCCCGCCGATCTCGCTGCGCCGGGCCCAGCTGGCGATCCAGGCGGCGATGGCCGAAGCCGAGAAGCGCGGCTGGCCGCTGAACATCGCGGTGGTCGATTCGGGCGCCAACCTGGTTTCGATGGTGCGCATGGACGGGGCGCAGATCGCCTCGGTGGCGATCGCCGAGCACAAGGCGCGGGCCTCGGCCAAGTTCCGCCGGCCGACCCGCGCCTTCGAGGAAGCGGTGCAGAAGTCGGACTACCGCTATGTGCTGACGCTCGATGACGTCATCGCCTCGCGCGGCGGCATCCCGCTGGTCGAGGACGGCAAGCTCATCGGAGCCATCGGGTGCTCGGGCGCGACCGGGTCGCAGGACGAAGTGATCTGCGGCGTGGGCGCGGCGACGATCAACAAGTAGCCGCGCGGGGCGCCGCGCGCAGCGCCGTCGGCAGGACCCCGGACCAGCGCCTGAAGGCGCGCCGGAAATTGCGCACATCGCTGAAGCCGGTGGCCTCGGCGACGCCTTGCAGCGGCATCCGGGTGTGGCGCAGCAGTTCGAGCGCCGACTCGTAGCGGATGCGGTCGACCAGCGACTGGTACGACACGTCGAGCTCGCGCAGCCGGCGGCGCAAGGTGCGCTCGCTGTGGTTGAGCTCGGCGGCGACTCGGGCCAGCGGGGGCGGCACCGGCATGGCCATGCGGATGCGATGGCAGACGGTCGCGACGAAATCGGGCTGCGGCACGGCGGCGCGCAGGACCTGATCGATCTGCTGCTGGATGCTGGCGCACACATAGGCGTCGTACATCGGCAAGGGCCGCAGGCACCAGGAAGCGGCCGCGACGAGGCGGTGTGCCGGAGCGTCGAATTCGACCGGACAGCCGAAATAGCGGCGCAGTGCCGCGGCACGCGGCGGCCGCGGATAGCGCAATTCGACGCGCAGCGGCCGGAAATCCGCGCCGACCAGCCAGCGGCCCAGGGCCACCGCCCCGGCGAGCATCTCCTCGATGAAGAAGGGTTCGAGCTCCGGTTCCGGAAAGCGCGTCGCGCCCTCGATGGTGAAATGGCGCGCCTCGACCGCGGCCGAGACCACGGTGAGCGAACCGGCTTCGCGCTGGTAGCGCACGCCATATTCGATCGCCGCGCCGAGGTTCGGGCAGGTGAGCATGCCCAGGCCGGCGAGCCCCCAGCTGACCGGCGTCTGGCGCGCGCCGGTGGCCAGCCCCAGGGCGGGATCGTCGAGTGCGCGGCGCGCGCGCTGCACCACCCGGCGCGTCTGGCCGTAGGACACGCGAAAATCGCCGGCCATGAGTTCCTGCAGCGTGAAGCCCAGGCCGCGGCACAGGCGCGCCGGCGCCAATCCGCGCTCGCGCACGACATGGAGCAGGGAACGGATGACGTGCGGCGGGATGTCGGCACGCTGTTCGTCGCGCCGGTCCGCCGCGCGGCGCACGGCGCGCGGCGGCGCCGGGGCGCGGGCGATGGGACGTTCGGTCGGTTGGTCCACGGTGACGCACGCTACCGCAGCGCGGGCGCGGCGCCAAGCGAAGGCAAGCCAAGATCGTAGGTGTTGAGGTAGACGTGGTTGGGCGGCGGGGCGACGTCCGCGCCCATCAGGAAGACGCGCCGCATGGCAGCGGGCCCGGGCGCCGGCGTGGTGGCCGGACCGGCGCCCTGGATGGCCGAAAAAGACCCCCCGAAGCGGAGCGCGTTCCCGTAGCCTTGAACGATGGGAATGCCAACCGGCCGCGCTGTCCGGAGGAACGCCGCAGGCCCGCGTGCCCGCAGCGGCACGGGCGGCGGCCGGCTCGTTGCCGCGGCGTGCTGCGGCGCGGCGACGGCGCTGAACGTCTGCGCAGTGCTGCTGGCGATGGCGTTCGGCGCCGCGGCGCAGGGCGCGGCGCCGCCGCAGCCAGCGCCGTTCGAGCTGGCGACCCAATGCGCCGCGGGCTTCGTGCTGCGCGAGGGCGTCTGCCGGCTGCACTCGGCGTACCAGCAGTACACCTCGCTCCAGGGTGCCGGGGTCGGCGGCCTCAAGGCCGGCCTGCCGGCGCTGCGCGACGGCTACACGCCGCAGCAGATCGACCTCGGGCGCTACCTGTTCTTCGACCCGGTGCTGTCGCGCAACGGCCGCATCGCCTGCGCCAGCTGCCACGACCCGGGGCACGGCTTCAGCGACGCGCGGCCGCGCAGCGTCGGCGTCGCCGGCGGGGAAACGGCGCGCCACGCGCCCGGCCTGTGGAACGTCGGCTTCCTGCACCGGCTGTTCCGCGACGGCCGGGCCCGCACGCTCGAGGAGCAGGTGCAGGGTCCGCTGTACGGCGCGCGCGAGATGGGCAACACGCCGGAGGGCCTGGTGCAGCGCCTGAGCGCCATCCCGGCCTACCGGCGGCTGTTCGGCGCGAGCTTTGCCGATGCGCGCGACGGCATCCGCAGCGAACATGTCTACCGCGCGCTGGCCGCCTTCGAGTCTTCGCTGATCGCGCTCAACAGCCGCTATGACCTGTACGCCCAGGGCGTCGCCGACGCGCTGAGCCCGGCCGAGCTCGAAGGGCTCAACGTGTTCCGATCCTTCGTCGCGCGCTGCACGGAATGCCATACGCCGCCGCTCTTCACCAACCAGCAGCTGGCGGTGATCGGCACGCCCGAGCCGCCGGGCCACCCCTTCGACGCCGGAGCGCAGGCCGCGGGGAGCGACGCGCGCCTGCGCGGCGGCTTCAAGGTGCCAGGCCTGCGCAATGTCGCCTTGACCGCACCCTACGAGCACTCGGGCGGGTTCACGCGGCTGCGCGATGCGGTCGCCTTCTACAACCTGGGTCGCGGCCACGCCGTGCCGCCGGGCGAGCGGCTGAGCATCCACTGGCAGATCAGCGAGCCGCACCTGAGCGAGCGGGAGATCGACCGGCTGGTCGATTTCCTGGGTGCCTTGACCGACGAGTCGTTCAAGCCGCAGCGGCCGGCCGCCGTGCCGTCCGGGCTGCCGCCGGGGTGACGATGCGAACGCCTGCCACGGGAGGACGCCGCGCGGCGCTCGCCCGCCAACCAAGAGGAGAGTCATGAACCTTCGGATGCTGGGAGTGGCGGCGATCGCGCTGCTGATGGCGGGCCTGGGCTGGTTCGTCGCGCAGCGCCAGACCGGCGAGGCGCCGGTGGCGGTCCCGGTCGCGTCAGCCGGTGCGACCCTGGCCGCGGCGCGCGCGGCCGGCAGCGGTGCATCGGGCAACACGCTCGATGCGGTGCGCCAGGGCAAGGTCTGGGTGGTCCAGGACGGCGAATCGATCCAGGCCGCCATCGGCCGGGCCCAGCCCGGCGACACGGTGCAGGTCATGCCCGGCACCTACCGCGAGACGACCTACATCGACAAGGACGACATCACCCTGCTGGGCGTGATCCAGGGCGGGTCATGGCCCACGCTGGACGGCGAGGGCCAGCGCAACGATGCGGTGCTCTATTCGGGCAACGGGATCCGCGTGGAAAACCTCAAGGTGATCGGCTACAAGGGCAACGCCATCATGGGCCAGGCCGGCAACAACTTCGTGATCCGGCACAACTGGATCGCCAACACCGGGGTCTACGGCATCTTCCCGGAGCTGGGGCAGAACGGCCTGGTCGAGCACAACATCCTCACCGGCATCGAGGACGCGGCGATCTACATCGGCATGTGCGACAACGTGCACGTGGCGCACAACGAGGTCTACGGCAACGTCGCCGGCATCGAGGTCGAGAATTCGCGCCATGTCATCGTCGAGAACAACGTGGCCACCGACAACGCCGGCGGCATCCTGGCGTTCATCACGCCCGGCCTGCCGATCAAGACCACCTTCGACGTGATCATCCGCAACAATTTCATCGTCGCCAACAACCACCGGAATTTCGCCGCGGTCGGCTCGATCGTTTCGGGCGTGCCCCCGGGTACCGGCGTGATCATCATGGCGGCCGATGACGTCATCATCGAGAACAACGTCATCCGCGGCAACCGCAACGCCGGCCTGATCATCGCCGACCACGCCTCGTTCGCCAACATCACGCCCGACCCGGAGGCCGATCCGTATCCGGACCGGGTGCAGATCCTGCGCAACTTCTTCGCCGACAACGGCACCGATCCGATGAAGGAGATCCAGGCGCTCATGCTGACGGCCCTGACGCGGCAGGGCCCCGACGTGGTGGCGGTCGGCGGCGGCCACGACAGCTGCGCGATCGACAAGGGCGCCTTCAAGTGGCTCGGCATCAAGGACTACGGCACGTGCCGGCGCAGCAGCAGCGCCGACGTCGCGACCTACCTGCTGGCGCAGCCGGCCGCGCCGCGCAAGCTGGAGATCACCGACAAGGGCAAGCTGCTGTATGCCGGCATCTGTGCCGGCTGCCATGCCTACAATCAGCGCCTGATCGGACCGCCGGTGCGCGAGATCCAGGCGCTGTACGCCGGGAATGCGCAGGGCATCGCGGATTTCATCGCCAATCCGGCGAAAAAGCGCGATGATTTCCCGCCGATGCCGCCGCAAGGCCACCTGAGCGCCGACCAGCGGTTGGCCGTGGCGCAGTACCTGCTGGGCGTGCAGAAGTAGTCCACGGGCGAGCGGGCGGCGCGGCCGGGCACGAAAAAACAACAGCGGGAACGATCCGCGCGGGGGAACGAGGATGGACAGCCAGGGAGCGGGAAGGCGGCATGCGGCGGCGCCGCAGGCGGCAGCGGTCAAGGCATGCCGGCGGGCGCGCGCGGCGCGGCGGGCGAGCGGGCTCGCGGCGCTGCTCGCCGCCCTGCTGGTCGGCGCGAGCGGCCCGGCCGGCGCGGCAGACAACGAGCTCGACAGCATCGTGGTCACGGCCCAGTCGCGCAGCCAGGCCGAGCGCGACGTGCCGATCGCCATGCAGGTCATCACGGTGCGGCAGATCGAGGACGTCGGCGCGGCCAATCTCGCCGACCTCAACGGCTACCTGCCCGGCCTGAGCGTCGATGGCTCGCAGCCGACCCAGCCGAACTTTTCCTTGCGCGGCATCGGCACGACGGACTTCGGCATCGGCACCGACGCGCCGGTGGGCGTCTACATGGACGGCATCTATACCGGCAAGACCGGCGGCTCGCTGATGAACTTCAACGACGTGCAGCGGGTCGAGGTGCTCAAGGGGCCGCAGGGCACGCTGTTCGGCCGCAACAGCGCGGCCGGGGCGATCGCCATCGTGTCCAACGAGCCGGAGCAGGCGACCGACGCGACCGGCCTGCTGCGCTACGGGCGCTTCGACACCATCGAATTCAAGGGCATGGTCAACCTGCCGCTGGGCGACGCGGTCGCCGCGCGGCTCGCCGTGGCGAGCCGGAACAGCCAGGGCTGGCTGACCGACCAGACGACCGGGGAGAAATTCGGCGGCGACGGCAACTGGGGCAGCCGCGCGTCGCTGCGCTGGAACACCCCGGGCGGCGGCAAGGTGGTGGCGTCGTGGGAGCACGAGGCGCTCGACCAGCCGGCGCGCGCCGTCTATTCGCTGGTCGCGGTTGCGCCGGGCGCACCGGCACCGCCCTTCCCGCCCAATCCGGCGAACGTCGGCTCGTTCGTCGACCCCCTGCATGCCCCGCTGCAGAACGACGCCCCGAACCGCGAGACGCGGACCCTGGACGGGCTGACCGTGCGCTACGAACGCGACCTCGCCGGGCTGCAGTTCAGCTCCAGCACCGCCTATCGCCACTTCCGCACCTACAACGGCGAGGACAACGACGGCACGTCGAACATCGCGACCTACCTCAACACGATCAACGCCGAGGTCAATTCGAGCTGGCAGCAGGAATTCAAGGTCGGATCGAAGAACGATCGGCTCGACTGGATCGCCGGGGCCAGCGTCTACCACGTCGATGCCGGCCAGGTGACGACGATCAACACCACCACCGACACCGTCAACACGCTGACCCAGAACGCCCAGGGTACGCCGCTGATCACCGCGCTGAACAGCGCCCTGGCGGCGCAGATCCCGGGTTTCCCGCCGGGCTTCGGACTGGGCAATCCGTGGCAGGAAAAGATGATCAACGCCAGCCGGACCACCTCGTACGCGCTCTATGGCGACGTCATCTGGCACCTGGGCAAGGCGACCAACCTGACGACCGGGCTGCGCGCGACGCGCGACCACAAGGATGTCAACTGGTACACGCCGCCCTACAGCGCGCCGGCGCTCGATGCGGCCTACGCCGGCGCGACCGGCCTGACCTTCAGCCAGCTCACCGCCCAGGCGCTCGGCGCGCCGATCACGAACATCGCCTTCGCCAACGCCGCACTGCTCGCCGGAACACCGGTGGGCGCCGCGCGCAGCTGGTCCGACCTCAGCCCGCGCCTGGTGCTCGACCACAAGTACGACGTCAACACGATGGTCTACGCGTCGGTCGCGCGCGGCTTCCAGTCGGGCGGCTACGACGTGTTCAATCCCCTGGCCGGCTTCGAGCCGGAGCACATGACCAACCTCGAGCTGGGCCTCAAGGCCGCACTGCCGGCCCTGCACGCGAGCGTCGAGGCCTCGCTGTTCCACTACCGGTTCACCAACCTGCAAAACATCACGCTGATCACGCAGCCGGGCTCGCTGCCGACCTACGACGTGACGACGAGCGACCAGCACGCGATCGGCGCCGACCTGAGCGGGACGGTGACGGTGGGCGGCGGCGCGACGCTGTTCGGTGCGGCCGAGTATCTGCGCCAGGCTTACGGCACCTATTCGGTGCAGGACGGCACCGTACGCGACCACCTGGACGGCCAGCCGGTGGGCACGCCGCTGCTGAACCTGGCGTTGGGCGGCCGCCTGGCGTGGGCGGTGGCTTCGGGCAAGGCCGAGTTCCTGCTGCAAGGCACGCATGCGACGGCGACGCGCTGCAATGCGCACCTGACCTTCAGCTTCGAGTGCCTGCGCGGCGGCGCCGTGCAGACCGGGACCGCCACGACCCGGGTCGACCTGCGGCTGGGCTGGGCCGCGCCGGAAAACCGCTATGGCATCGCCCTGCTGGTGAACAATGCGCTGAACAAGCAGTATTTCAGCGTTCCGGACGGCGGCGGCGAATCGGCCTACACGCTGGGCACGCCCTACGGTTCGATCGGGCCGGCACCGCGCACCTACCTGCTGGAGCTCAGCGCGAGCCTGTGAAGCCGATCTGGCGCCAGGCTTCGTAGACCGCGACCGCGACGGCATTGGACAGGTTCAGGCTGCGGCTGCCGGGGCACATGGGCAGCTGCAGGCGCTGCGCCGGCGGCAGGGCATCGAGCAGAGCGGCGGGCAGGCCGCTGGTCTCGGAGCCGAAGAGCAGCCAGTCGCCACGGGCGAACCTTGCCTCGGCATGGGAGCACGTGCCGCGGGTGCTGAAGGCGAAGGTGCGCGCCGGATCGGGCTGTTCGGCGGCACGCCAGGCGTCGAGTCCGGCGTGCACGTGCACGTCGACGAATTCGCGGTAATCGAGGCCGGCGCGGCGCAGCTTGGCGTGGTCGATCGGAAAGCCGAGCGGTTCGACCAGGTGCAAGCGCGCGCCCGTGTTGGCGCACAGGCGCATGACATTGCCGGTATTGGGCGGAATCCGCGGCTCGACGAGAACGACCTGGAACATGCGGCCGATTATGGCGTGCGCGCAGCCACCAGATTGATCACGGTGAGGGCGCCGGCCGCCTTGAGGCTGGCTGCCGCCTCGTCGAGGGTGGCGCCGCTGGTGAGGACGTCGTCGACCAGCAGCACGTGGTGCACGGCGAGCGGCGCGGCGCGAAACGCGCCGCGCACGTTGGTGCGCCGCCGGGCCAGCGGCAGGCCATGCTGCGGCGGGCGATCGCCCAGGCGAGCCAGGACGCTGGGCATGACCGGCAGACCCAGGTGCGGCGCCAGCGCGCGGGCCAGCTCGGCAGCCTGGTTGTAGCCGCGCTCGCGCAGCCGCGCCGGCGCCAGGGGCAGGGGCACGATGGCCTGGGCCGGCGGCCAAGCCGCGCCGGCGCCGGCCCGCCACGCCGCATGGCGGCGCGCGAGCAGGGTGCCGAGCGCGTGGCCGACGTCCAGGCGGCCCTGGAACTTGAGCGCCGCGATCATGCCGTCGATGGGCGCGGCGTACTCGGCCAGCGCCAGCGTGGCATCGAAGCGGCGCGGTTCGGCGAGGCAGCGGCCGCACAGGCCCGGATCGCGTGCGCCGGTGGCGCCGCCGGCGGGCTGCGGCAGGCGATTGGCGCAGACCCGGCAGCGCCAGGGCCCGGGCGCGAAAAAGTCGGCCAGGCAGCCCGGGCACACCGGATCGCCCGCTTCGAGGCCACAGGCCAGGCAAGCCGGGGCGAGGCAGCGGCGCAGGGCGCGGGCGACGGCGGCGGGCAGGAGCATGTTGTGGGAGCGCGTGCGAGCGTTTGGGAGCCTGTCGCGGCGCGCGCGGGGCAATGCTGCGGCCAGGAGCCGTTGCCGGCCAGCCTATACTTGCGCCCCGCCTCGTTCACTGCCGCATGCGGGAGCGACCGCGCCCGCCACCGCCGCACAACCGTGCACCCGCCCGCAACCGCCCAGACGACCGCCGTGGACCCCGCATCCGACGCCACGCCGCAGCGGGTCGACGCCAGCGTGGCGACGGTCCGCCGGCAGTTCGCGCGGCGCGCCGCCGGCTTTGCGCGGCACGATACCCTGGCGCGCGAGGTCAACGCCCGCATGCTGGAGCGGCTGGCCCTGATCCGCCATCCGGCGCAATGCATCCTCGACCTGGGCTGCGGCGCCGGGCGCAGCCGTGCGGCACTGCTGGAACGCCATGCGTCGGCGCAGTGGCTCGGGGTCGACCTCTGCGAAGCGATGTTGGCGCCGGCGCAAGAGCGCGCGCCGCTGCGCGCCTTGCTCGAGCGGATCGGCCGGCGGTTCGGCGCCGTGGCCGGCAGCGCCGCGGCCGGCCACGGCGCCGCCTGGCGCATCTGCGCCGACGGCGCGCAATTGCCGCTGCGCGACGCGTCGGTCGATTTCGTCTACTCCAACCTGATGCTGCACTGGCATCCGGCACCGCATGCGGTGGTCGCCGAGATGGCGCGGGTGCTGCGCAGCGGCGGCCTGGTCCTGTTCAGCAGCTACGGCCCGGACACGCTGGCCGAACTGCGCGAGGCCTGCCGCCTCGCGCTGCCGCTGGCGCGCCCCATGCCCTACGTCGACATGCACGACCTGGGCGACATGATGGTCGCCGCCGGCTTCGAGGCGCCGGTCATGGAGGTCGAGCGGCTGCAGCTCACCTATGCCGACGCGCGGCAACTGCTGGCCGAGGTGCGCGGCCTGGGCGGCAATCCGCGCGCCGACCGGGCTGCCGGGCTGCCCTCCGGCAAGCAGGCACGCGCCCTGCTGGCCGCCCTGCGCGCGCGCGCCGATGGCCAGGGTCGCATCGCGATGGGCTTCGAGATCGTGTTCGGCCACGGCTGGCGGGCCGTGCCCCGTTCGCCGGGGATCGCGACTGTCGCCATGCCGCGGCGGCGCGCGCCGGACCCAAGGTGACGCGCCGGCCGGCGGCAACGAAAGATCCCACGCAAGGCGCGCGGTAGGGTTGGTTCGCAATCCTGTGCGCGAGGTTGATTTCGAGATCGGCGCACGGCGGAAAACTCCACCGACGCGGCGGGTCTATGGCGGATCGATGCGTCAAATCCTTGACGATCCGGAGCCGCTCCGATCAAATGCCGCGACCGCGATTCGAAAGATGCCTCGTTCCGCCAAGAGCGGCTCGCTGGATCTCCTTCGCCGCGGCAGCCCGCTTCAAAAAAGCGCAATCCATGTCTCGGGGGTCATTTCCATGCAGGGTTCACGTTCTGTCGTTGCCATCCTGGGCGCCTTGTCGGCGTCGCTATTATTCGCCGGCGCCGCCGCGGCGTCCGATTCGGTCGTGCTCGTTCATCCGACCGGCGGCGATTTCGCGGTCGCCAAGTCGATCACCAACCAGTACCTCCATGCCAAGCCGGCGGCCCATGTCGGCGCGACGGCCCTGCGCGACCGGCTGGTCCTGCGCCCCGCGGGCGCGGCGGCTCCGACCCCGACGACCAATGTCTTCCCGACCGGGCCGCGCTACCCGACCGACCTGACCTATCACGGCGGCGCGGTGGTGACCTCGATGGTGTCGCACCCGATCTTCCTCGACGCCAGCGGCGCGCTGCCGCTGTCGACCTGGGGCGATCCGGTGACCTTCCTGCACGACCTGGGCCGCAGCAACTTCATCCACCTGGTCGACGAGTTCGTCGGCGCGACGCGCAACAACCGCTACACGGTGACGGCGCCGGTGGGCAGCACGGTGCCGGGCGGCAGCCTGCTGGTCGATGCCGACGTCGTCGCACTGGTGCACGCCGTCGCGGCGAGCACCGGCGAGACCGGCTACGGCCACCAGTACCACGTGTTCCTGGCGCCGGGTGTCGACGAGTGCTTCGACACCACGTACAAGACCTGCTATTCGCCCGACAAGCCGGCCAGCTTCGTCTTCTGCGCCTACCACGGCAGCGTCGACTTCCCGGACATCGGCCACGTGCTGTATTCGGTCGAGCCCTACCAGAACGTGCCCGGCTGCCAGGTCCTGCCGGGGACGCCCAACGGCCTGCTGGTCGATTCGACCAACAGCGTGCTGTCGCACGAGGTCTTCGAGACCATCACCGACCCGGACGGCGACGCGTGGTGGAATTCGACGTCCAACTCGCTGTACGGTGCCGAGAACGGCGACACCTGCTCGTTCGTCTTCGGCGATGCCACCGAGGCGGGATTCAATCCCTCGCTGTGGACCGTCGGCGGCAAGACCTACGCGACGCAGCCCGAACTGTCCAACCGGCTGCATCGCTGCCAGTCGAGCATCGGCGACAACTAGCCCGTCTTTCTCAACTCGAGGGGTAGGCGAAGGGTAAGGTCTTGATTTTCTTACCCCGAAGCTCCGAAGGTCTCCACTACGCGGGTTGCGCTTC
>Ga0209698_10000975_pt1 | contig 32913 bp, 21 predicted proteins | sample LitLauG_LLR_2012_FD_187203 | JGI IMG/M metagenome (GOLD analysis project Ga0209698, IMG submission 187203) | Freshwater sediment microbial communities from Pennsylvania, USA - Little Laurel Run_MetaG_LLR_2012 (SPAdes) (version 2) | ecosystem: Environmental > Aquatic > Freshwater > Creek >... | reverse complement strand
GCGCAACACCGCCGCAATGGCGCCGCGCCGCAGCGGCACTGCCGGCCGCGGGCCGAATTCGTGGAAGATGTCCTCGACCTGGATCAACTGGCGACGTATCTCGAGAGCTTCCATGGCGCACCTTCCGGGCTGAGGCGATCTAGCGTTCGACGAAAGCCCGTTCGAACACGAAATGCCCGGGCTCGCCCAGCCGCGGTGCGGCAGTGAGTCCCAGCGATTCCAGGTGGGCGCAGGTTTCCTTGAGCATGCTGGGGCCGCCGCAGATCATCGCGCGGTCGCTCTGCGGGTTTATCTGGTCCAGCCCCACGTCCGCAGCGAGCTTGCCCGAGACGATGAGATCGGTGAGGCGTCCCGAGTTGCGAAAGGGTTCCCGAGTGACCGTCGGGTAGTAGACCAGTTTTGCCTTCACGTCCTCGCCGAAGAATTCGTTGCCCGGAAGTTCCTCTTCGATCATCTGCTGGTAGGCCAGGTCGTTCTTGAGGCGCACGCCGTGCACGAGTATCACTTTCTCGAACCGCTCGTAGAGCTCGGGATCCTTGATCAGGCTCAGGAAGGGCGCCAGGCCGGTTCCCGTGCCAAAGAGATAGACGTGGCGCGCGGGCAGCAGATCATGCAGCACCAGGGTGCCATGCGCCTTGGTGCCAACCAGCACCTCATCGCCAACCTCCAGATGCTGCAGTCGCGAAGTGAGTGGACCGTCGGGTACCTTGATGCTGAAGAACTCCAGTTCTTCCTCGTAGTGCGCGCTGGCAAAGCTGTAGGCGCGCAGCAGCGGCTTGCCATCGACCAGCAGGCCCATCATCACGAACTGCCCGCTCTGGAAGCGCAATGCCTTGTCGCGCGTGGTGCGGAACGTGAACAGCGTGTCGTTCCAGTGATGCACGCTGACCACGCGCTCCGTTGTGTAAGCCGCCATTGCTCTGACTCCGATTCTTTCGCTCGTTTATTCGTTAATGGAAATGCAAAGGCACTGCATGCGCCGCAGCTACCGCACGCACCGCACCCTATCCGTTCAGGAAAGGACTCAGGCGGCGATCCGCACGGCTGGCGCCTGCAATGCCAGGTCCAAGCGACCGGCGGTACGCGCATGGCCACCCAGCAGCAGCACGGCAGCGACGATATGCCCGCCGGCCAGCAGTGTCCGGGCCGTGTCCAGGCCCCGATCCAGCGCGGCATCGATTGCCATGCGGTCCAGGCGGCCGACCCCGATGGTAACCAGCCGCTCACCCAGGTCCGAATCGGGCTGACGGCTGGCCGCCGGTGCACGGGCAATTGCCGGGTGGCCGGGTAGATCCACCGCATTCGCAATGATAGTGGCTGCCGCGTCGGCACCGCTGGCGCTGCTGGCCAGCACGGTCACCGCGTCGGCGATGCCCAGGGAAAAGCTGCGGCCGCGCCAGCCGCTGGTGGCCACGCCGCGCACGCCGCTTGCGGCGTCGATACGTACTGTTCCGGCCAAGCGAGGTGTCTGCGGATCATCGACCACGCCCAGCGTATAGCCCTCCCCGGGGGCAAGATGCAGGGCGATATCACCCCCGTTGTTCACGTAGAGGCGCCGCAGACCTGCTGCCGTGCCGGTCGCATCCAGCACTGCTGCCAAGACCTCGTCGGCTACCGACCCGGCCACGGCGGCCATGGGCGTTATGAAGACCTCATGGCAATAGGGGAAAACGGCGGCGCGCATGCGGCGCGCGACGGCGCCGGTGGGCAGCCGCGGCAAGCGGTCGGCGGCGGTGCGCAACAGTTCGAGCTCGGCGCATAGCTCGGTGAGGATGGTGCGGAAGCGCCCAACGGCGGCTGCATGGGCAGCGGCTACTGCCTGGGGCGTGCCACCCGCCTCCAGGATGATGTCGATGGGTCCGTGCGTGAGATGCAGCCGGCGTCCATCCGGCAGCGATTGCCACGCAGCCGCTTCCATCATGCCGGCCGGCCGCCGCCGGGGGCCGGAACGTTCAGCGGCCAGGGGTTTTCCTCCTTGGCGCCCTGCACCTGGATGTTGCCGCCGGACAGTGACGAGGCCGGGCGCACGTGCGCCATGTGACCGCCCAGCGCCGCGTAGTCCTCCAGCCGCAAGGTGAACTCGATAGGCGCAACGATGGCCGGCGTGGGCACGTAGCCAAAGGCGTTTACGGGCATGCGCAGCACATCGACCATGAACGTGATGCCGCCGCCGGGCCAGACGTAGACCGGTGCTCCCCCGGCGGTGACGCGCGTGAGCATGTCCTTGATGGAGCGCGTGAGCCGCACCGGATTTTCGGTGACGCCGGCGCGCAGCGATCCGCCCGCCCCAGCCATGAACAGCACGGTGCACAGCGCGGGTTCGCAGTTTTCACGAATGCGGGCCACCGACAGCGCCAGCGGCTCTGGCATGGGTTTTTCTACGGGGCGCAGGGCCGCGTCGAGTTCGTAGTACGCCGCATGCTCGCCCGTCGTACTCACCATGAACAGGGAAAGGCCCGGCCAGGCACGCGCCGGGTCGAAGGATTCGATGATGGCCAGGGGGTCCGCGAGGTTGGTGCCGCCCCAGCCCGCACCCGGCTCGGCAACGTGAAAATATCGGCCGGGCGTGGACTTGTGTCCCCCGATCCGGATACCGGTTGCTTGTACTCCAACGACCTTGCCGGCCTGGTGTTCCGAGAGCACGCCGGTTATGTGGTCATCGACGACGATGACCTCGTCAACCTTGCCGAACCACTGCTGGGCAAACATGCCGATGGCGGCAGAGCCGCAGCCCACGCGCATGCGCTCTTCGGCCACGCCATTGACCACCGGTGCCCGGCCGGCCTGCACGACGACGTTTGCGCCGCCGTCGATGGTCAGTTCCACGGCCTTGCGATTGCACAGGTCGAGCAGCGTTTCGCAGGTGACGCGGCCTTCCTTCTTGCCGCCATGCGTGAGGTGGTTGACGCCGCCCAGGGAAAGCATCTGCGAGCCGTATTCGACCGTGGTGACGTGACCAACCGGTTCGCCCTGGGCGCGTACGGTGGCGCGTTCGGCGCCCAGGTAGCGATCGGTGTCGATCTTGATCTTGACGCCGCAATAGCTGAAGATGCCTTCGGTCACCACCGTGACCATGTCGACGCCGTCGACGGGGGTGGAGATGATGAACGGCGCCGGCTTGAAGTCAGGGTAGGTGGTTCCGGCGCCTATGGCCGTGACGAAACGCGGCTGGTCGTCGACCACGCGCCCGTCCCAATCGTCGCGGACACCGAAGGGCACGAGCTCTCCGCCCTGTTGCAGGGTGCGGTCCAGCAGCAGATGCGGATCGACGCGGACCAGCTGGCCGCCGCGGTTGGCATAGCGGTCGCAGGCGCCGCTCATGCCGTCCTTGATGAAGCAGAGCACCGGGCAAGCGTCGCAGCGGATCTTGTCGGAGCTCTGGGACATGCAGCAGCTGCTTCCAGGATGGGGCGCAGCGATGATGGGCGCGCTGGGCCGGTTCAGCAAGGACCTGCGGCTGGCATCCGTGGCAAGGACCCGGTCCTGCCCGCGCATTGCCGTACTTTATTCGTATACAAACAATTTTACATGTGGTCCCCGCCGTGTCAAGATCGTCGCGGTGCTCAGTGGACCACTTGCAGTGGTTGGCTTGCAGTAGGCGATGTGCGGTGGGCGATGTGCAGTGGGCGGTTTACTGTGGGGACAGGCGGCTCGATGTCGGCGATGCAGGACGGTTCCATCGAATTCACGGTGAACGCAATAGCCCGCATGGTGCGCGTTGCGCCGCAGGCCACCCTGCTCGAGGTGCTGCGTAACGACCTGGAACTCAATGGCCCCAAGTTCGGGTGTGGCCTTGGGGAGTGTGGAGCCTGCACCGTGCTTGTCGATGGCCAGGCCGTCCGTGCCTGCACCGTTCCCATGGCCAACATGGCCGGCCGCTCGGTGCTCACCCTGGAAGGCCTTGGCACCGTGGCGCGCCCGCATCCCATCCAGCAGGCTTTCATCGATGCCCAGGCGGCCCAGTGCGGCTATTGCCTCAACGGCATGATCATGAGCACCAAGGCGCTCCTCGATCGCAATCCTGACCCCACTGTTCAGGAGGCGCGCGAGGCATTGCGCTACAACCTGTGCCGTTGCGGCACGCACATCGAGATCCTCGACGCCGTGTTGCGCGCCGCGCGCGCGCTTGCGGCCCCGCCGCGGGCGGACAGGACGTGAGCACAGCGACGCCTGCACCGCGCTCGCGCCAGTCCTACCTGGACCAGGACGGCACCCTGATCGTATTGCGGCCGCAGCCGGCCGTTGCACCGGGTCTGCCGGGCGGGGTGACCGCCGCGCCGGTTCCGGCCCCGGCCGCGACAGCGCCGGAGCTGCTGCTCATGGTGGCCGGGGATGGGCGCGTTACTGCATTCAATGGCCATGTGGACCTCGGGACCGGCATACGCACGGCCCTGGCGCAGATCGTCGCCGAGGAACTCGACGTTGCCGTCGGCGACGTCCAGCTCGTGCTGGGCGACACCGACACGGCGCCCAACCAGGGGCCCACGATAGCGAGCGAGACCATCCAGATCGCCGCGGTGCCGCTGCGCCAGGCCGCGGCGCAGGCGCGCCAGTTCCTGCTGGCGCTGGCCGCAACGGCGCTCGGCCGCGATGCGGCGGCGTTGCATATCGACCAAGGCGTGGTCACGACGGGAGGCGGCGGACCGCGTATTGCCATCGGCGCACTGCTCGGCGGTCGCCGGGACCGCTTGCTCCTGCGCACGGACGCACCCTTGAAAGCGGTCGCCGACTATCGCGTTGTGGGCCAGGCGGTGCAGCGGGTCGATATCCCCGCCAAGGCGACCGGCGAGTGGACCTACGTGCACGACGTTCGCCTGCCCGGCATGCTGCACGGTCGGGTCGTGCGGCCGCCCTACGCCGGCCTCGACAGCGGTGACTTCGTTGGCACCAGCCTACTGTCGGTGGACGAGACATCCATCGCGCATCTGGCGGGCGTGGCGGCGACGGTCGTCGTTGGCGACTTCATCGGCGTGGTGGCGATGCGGGAGGAGCAGGCCGCTGCTGCTGCCGCAGCGCTGCAGGTGCAGTGGAAACCGGTGCCGTCGATGCCCGATCTGCAGGATCTGCCGAGCGCGCTGCTGGCCCAGCCCAGCCGCCCGCGAACCCTCAGCGATACCGGCGATGTCGATGCGCGTCTGCAAGCTGCGGCGATCCGCATGCCGCGCACCTACGTCTGGCCGTACCAGCTGCACGCCTCGATGGGACCATCGTGCGCCGTGGCCGACTATCGCGAGGATGGACTCACCGTTTGGTCGGGCACCCAGAATCCGCACAGCCTGCGCAATGACCTGGCACTGCTGCTGGACTTGCCCGTCGACCGCATTCAGGTGGTGCGCCTCGAGGCAGCGGGCTGCTACGGCCGCAATGGCGCCGACGACGTCACGGCCGACGCGGCGCTGCTCGCGCGCGCGGTCGGCCGCCCTGTTCGCGTCCAGCTCACGCGCGAACAGGAGCACCTCTGGGATCCCAAGGGCGCGGCGCAGTTGATGCAGGTCGATGGCGGCCTGATGGCGGACGGATCGGTTGCCGCGTACGATTTCTCCACGCGCTATCCCTCCAATACCGCTCCTACGCTGGCGCTGCTGCTGACAGGGACGATTGCACCCGTGGCGGCGGTGTCCGACATGGGCGATCGCACGGCCATCCCGCCCTATGCGTACGAGGCGCGGCGCGTGGTCGTCAACGACATGGCGCCGCTGGTGCGCGCAGCCTGGCTGCGCGGCGTATCGGCAATGCCTAACAGCTTTGCTCACGAGTCCTATATCGACGAGCTGGCGATCGAATCCGGCGCCGACCCCATCGCCTTCCGGATACGTTACCTCGACGATGCGCGTGCGATTGCGCTCATCCATTCCGTGGCCGAGCGCGCCGGTTGGGAGCCGCGCACGGCGGCGCGCCGCACCGAAGTGCGCCCCGGCGTGGTCAGGGGCCAGGGTTTTGCGTATGCACGTTATGTCCACGGCAAGTTCCCCGGTACAGCCGCCGCGTGGTCGGCGTGGGTTGCCGATGTGGAGGTGGAATTGGCCACCGGCCAGCTCATGGTTACCCGTGTCGTGGTGGGCCAGGACTCGGGGCTCGTCATCAACCCGGCAGGACTGCAGCATCAGATTCACGGCAATGTGATCCAGTCCGTCAGCCGGACCATCAAGGAGCAGGTGCAGTTCGACGATCGTGCCGTGACCAGCCGGGAGTGGGGTACGTATCCCATACTCACTTTCCCCGAGGTGCCGGTGATCCAGGTGGTCATGGTGCCGCGCCCCGACGATCCCCCGCTGGGCGCGGGCGAGTCGGCATCCGTGCCCAGTGCAGCGGCGATTGCCAATGCCATTTTCGACGCCACCGGGGTGCGGATGCGCGAGCCCCCCTTCACGCCCGAACGCGTACGCGCGGCGCTGGGGCAGGCCGAGGTACCGCCGGGTTACGCCGCGCCGGCCACGCCGCGCAGCCCGCGCAAGCCGCGCTGGCGCTGGCTGTTGCCTTTCCTGGGTGGCGCCTTGGGAATGGCGGCGGCACTGGTGCCCCTGCGCAGCGCGATCGCGCCGGTGGCACCGTCGGGCGGCGCGCTGTACTCGGCCGAAACACTGGAGCGCGGCCGCCAGCTCGCTGCGCTGGGCAATTGCGCCGACTGCCATACAGTACCCGGGGGCAGCCCCTACGCGGGCGGCCGGCCCATCGCCACGCCGTACGGCGTGGTGATGGCGACCAACATCACGCCCGATGTCGAGACCGGGATTGGCGCATGGTCGTTTGCCGCATTCGACCGGGCCATGCGGGAAGGCATACACCGCGATGGCCATCGCCTGTACCCGGTGTTTCCGTACACCGCGTTTGCCCGCATGCCCGAGGCGGACCTGCAGGCGCTTTACGGCTACCTCATGGCGCAGCCGCCGGTGCAGGCGCGGGTGCCTGCGACGCGACTGGATTTTCCCTACAACCTGCGGCCGCTGCTGGCGTTCTGGAATGCGCTGTTCCTGCGGCCCGAGGCCCATGGCGCCGATGCGGCGCAGTCCGCGCTGTGGAACCGCGGCGCCTATCTCGTCGAGGGCCCGGGGCATTGCAGCGCCTGCCATTCGCCGCGCAACCTGCTGGGCGCGGAAAGGTCCGGCCAGCAGCATCTGGGCGGTGGCCTCGTGCGCGGCTGGGAAGCGCCGGCCTTGAACGCGCTGTCCCCGGCGCCCGTGCCCTGGACCGAGGAAGAGCTCTTCTCTTATCTGCGGTCCGGCAGTTCACGCCTGCACGGCGCGGCTGTCGGCCCGATGCGGGCCGTGGTGCATAACCTTGCGCAACTGCCCGAGGGCGATCTGCGCGCCATGGCCCATTACCTGGGCACGCTGCAGCCGCCGCCCCTGGGCGAGGAGCAGCAACGGGAGCTCGTGACGGCAGCCCAGAACCGCGCGCGACTCTTCAACGCCACCGCGTACGAGGACGGCGCGCAGATCTATGCAGGCGCCTGCGCCGCGTGCCATGAAGCGGGTCCCGGCGCCCTGTTGGCGGTGCGAACATCGCTCGCGCTCAACAGCAGCGTGCACAGCAGCCGGCCGGACAACGTGCTGCGGGCCATACTCGATGGCGTGAATCCGCAGGCGGCGGACGATCCCACGGCGATGCCATCGTTTCGCAATGCGCTGGACGACGGGCAGGTGGCCAAGTTGTCGGCTTATTTGCGGGCGAGGTTCGCGGGGGGCAAGCCGCCGTGGGATGGTTTGCGCGAAACGGCGGAAACGATACGGGCTACGCCGGAAGGGGCGTGGTGAGAAATTTGTCGTGAGCGATGCGATCCCTCACCCCAACCCTTTTACGCTTGCGGAAGCGGTTAGGGTGAGGGTGTTCGTTATTCAGTACACACCAGCAATGAATCCCACGCCGCCAAGGTTGCATCAATCTTCTCCCGGGCAGGCTGCGCCGCCTGTGTCCCATGCTCCCGGCACGACAGCCCCGACGCCACGATCGCATAGCGCAGCGCCTGTTCGTCGGCTATACCTTCCGCAATAGCCGCCGCGAACACGCCCGCTAGCGTATCGCCCGCCCCCGTGGTGTCCACCACCTTGCCCACATCCGCATCCACCGCGGCACCGGCCAGGGCCGGGCAGCGCACATGACGGCCATCGCGGCGCACGAGCAAGGCGCCGTCTGCGCCCAGCGTCATGAGCACATGGCACTGAAGATCCCGGGCAAGGCGTTGCCCGCGCGCCAGCCTTTCTCCGTCCGGGATTCCCAGGCTCGCGCACAGTTGGGTGGTCTCGGTCTGGTTGACCACCAGCCAGTCGAATGCGCCCGGCGGCAGGGGGTGACTTGGCGCGGGCGCCGGATTGAGCACGACGACGCTGCCCTGGCGGCGAAAGCGCCGGGCCAAGTCCAGCGCTTCAGAAAGCGGTGCTTCGCCCTGGATGAGCAGCGCCCGGCACTGTGCGATCGTGGCATCGTCGACCCATGCGTTGGCAAGCTGCGCATTGGCGCCCGGCGCCACGGCGATGGCGTTCTCGCCCGACGCGGCAACCGAGATGCACGCCAGGCCGCTGGCAACACCGGCCAGCTCGCGCACTCCGGACAGATCGACGCCGGCAGCGGTCAGGCGATGCAGCGCGCGGGCGCCGAACGGGTCTGCGCCGATAGCGCCGACCAGTCTTACCGGCGTGCCAAACCGGCGTGCCGCATGCGCCTGGTTGGCGCCCTTGCCGCCGGGCTCGTGCGCCGCCTCATGGCCCAGCACGGTTTCACCCGGTACCGGCAGGTGAGGCACGCGGATGACGATATCGAAGTTGATCGACCCAAACACCAGCAGCATGAATATCTCCCCAAACGACGATCTGCAACTGCCGCCGCGCCGTGTTCCTTGTCCGCGGGAGCGCTTTGTACACCCGTTGCACGCCGTTCTGCACCCCGTTGCACCCCGTGCCGGGCGATGCGATACTGCTCGCATACCAATGAACTGGCAAGAACCGGCAACGCGTACCGGCGCCGGGCGGCCCCCAGCCGCGCGCTGCCCCGGCCAGGACCTCATGCATCGAAGGCGTGCGCATGAGGTCCGATTCAGGAGCACAACATGGCGCACGAGGCAGCAGCAACGTCGGGAACCGCGGACAAGCTGGTCATCCGCAATATTGGCCTGCTCCTGAGCGGTGATATCCACACGCCAATCCTCGACGCCGATACCGTGGTCGCTACCGGCGGCCGCATCACCTTTGTCGGCCGCCGCGCCGATGCCGACCTGGAAAACGCGCAATGCGTCATCGATGCCAAAGGTTGCGCGCTGGCGCCGGGGCTGATCGACAGCCACGTGCACCCGGTAGCGGGTGACTGGACACCACGGCAGAACCAGCTGGGGTGGATCGACTCCTGCCTGCATGGCGGCGTCACCACGATGATTTCGGCGGGCGAAGTGCATATGCCGGGCCGTCCCAAGGATATCGTCGGTCTCAAGGCCTTTGCCATCACCGCGCAGCGCATCTTCAACGGCTTTCGGCCCAGCGGCGTCAAGGTGCATGCCGGCGCGCCGGTCATCGAGCAGGGCATGGTGGAAGAGGACTTCAAGGACCTTGCCGCGGCCGGTGTGCGCCTGCTGGGGGAGGTGGGGCTGGGTTCGGTAAAGGACGGCCGCACCGCGCGGGAGATGGTGGCGTGGGCGCGCAAGTACGGCATACAAAGCACCATACATACCGGGGGGCCGTCGATTCCGGGATCGGGTCTCATTGACAAGGACGTCATCCTGGCCGCCGACGCCGACATCATCGGACACATCAACGGCGGTCACACCGCGCTGCCCGATGCGCAGATCACCTGCCTGTGCGAAAGCTGCGGCCGCGGCCTGGAATTGGTGCACAACGGCAACGAGCGCGCCGCGCTGCACACCCTGCGCGTGGCCGGCGGACTGGGGCAGCTCGAGCGCATCATCCTCGGAACGGATGCGCCGGCGGGATCGGGTGTTCAACCGCTGGGCATCCTGCGCATGATCGCGCTGCTGGCGGGCGTCGGCGGCGTTGCGCCGGAAATCGCGTTCTGCTTTGCCACCGGCAACACCGCCCGCATGCGCGAACTCGATTGTGGCCTCATCGAGGTGGGCCGCAGCGCCGACTTCGTTTTCATGGACAAGGCCCAGCAGTCGGCCGGTGGGAATCTGCTCGAAAGCGTGGCACTGGGCGACCTGCCGGGCGTGGGCATGACGGTGATCGACGGCGTCGTGCGCAGCCACCGCAGCCGCAACACACCGCCGGCCTCCGTGGTGCCCGAAATCACGCACGGCAATTAGGCGAAAGCGGCGCACAAAATAATGATGGGGTGCGGGCCACGCTCCGCACATGTTTTGCGCCGCGCGATGCGCGCGCCTGCGACACCTTCACCCCACGTAATCGGGTAGGGAGCGGGGGAGGGAGCGGGGTACACCGCCTTATTTCCTTGACAAGCGCAAAGGCGCTGCAATATCTTGTAGGTATGCAAGCGATCTCAAGGGAGGCGTCTTTGGCTAAATTATTTCGCGTTACCCATCTGGTGTCCCTGTCCATTGCGGCCACCGCGCAGGCAGCGCTGGGTCAGCAGGCCGAAGCGCCGCCTGCGCCGGCAACGGCTCCGGCCGACGCAGCGGCTCCCGCCCAGCGTGTCGACCAGCTCGACGCCATCGTGGTCAACGGCATCCGCCGCGGCGACCTGATACTGCCCACCACGGTCACGTCCACCTCGGCCTTTGGCCTGGATATTGGCGTGATGGACACGCCGCGCAATAACACCCTGCTGTCGCATGCCCAGATCGACGCGCTCAACGTGCAGAATCCGCAGGGGTTTTCGTATCTCACCTCGAGCAGTTATACGGACGCCTCGTTCGGCGTGCCCAATGTGCCACGCATTCGCGGGCAATACGGCGACATGTTCTTCAACGGCATGCGCGACAGCTTCACGTCCAATGGCTACGGCGCCCCCATCACGTTCAACAGTGTCGATACGCTGGACATCATCAAGGGTCCGGCCAGCGTGCAGGCTGGCCCCGGGCAGGGCGTGGGCGGCGCCATCGACATCACCACCAAGCTGCCCAACGCGGCCAAGTTCACGGGCTCGGTGTACGGCGAGGTGGACACCCTGCAAAAACGCCGTTGGAACGTGGACATCGGCGGCCCCCTGCAGGACAACCTGTCCTACCGCATCAGCTACAGCGGCGACGGCAGTGGCAGCTACTACACGGGCATGTATTTCCACCAGGAAGCGCTGTATGGCGTGCTGGTGGCGCACCCCTCGTCCAGGTACACGGTGCAGTTCAATACCGAATACACCGATACGCGCTACCGCGAAAACGACGGCATCAACCGCGCCAGCCAGCAGCTGATCGACTCGGGCGCCTACCTCACCGGCGGTCCTGCTCCGGGGACGCTGCAGGGCTTCCTCAGTCCGGTGATCCTGGGCAATACCGTCCAGCTCGACCGCCACACCATCATCGACGAGGCGCCGGGCACGGGTTCGCGCTCGTCACGCTACAACGCGCAGCTCATCCAGTCGTACGACGTGAACGACAGCGTTAGCGTGGTCAACAACACGTTCTACAACTACCTCAACCGCTACAACATCGTCCAGTATTACTTTGTCGATACCTCGAAAGCCAGCTTCACCATCGAGAACAAGACCGACGTCAAGGTCAAGTTCGCAACCGCTTTTGCCGGTCTCGACCTCAAGCAGTCGCTCGACGCGGGCATCAGCCTGCGCTACGCGCACGTGCAGGACCTGCAGAATTTTGCCAACGAACCGGTCGGTGTCTGGGACCTGAGCGGAAATCCCAACGGCTGGGTGTTCCCGTATTCGTCGCAATTCGGCGGATCGGTCGTGCCCGTTGCGTTTGGTGCGCAGGAGTATGTCCTGCCGGGACGCACCAGCGGCTTCCTCAACGCAACGATCAACTCCAACCTCACCGATTTCGCGGCCTTTCTTGAGCATCGCATCGAGGTGTCGCCCACGCTGAGCGTGATGTACGGGCTGCGTGCCGACGCGGTCCATCTCATTGAGTCCGATCCGCTCGGGGGTACCGGGTACTACAACGGCCTTCCCAGCGCCACATCCACGCCCTGGTACGGCCTGGGCAACGGCAACATCAGCCCGGTGTGGCACCCGACCCCGTGGATGTCCACGTACCTAACGTACAACTTCGCGCAGTATGTGGACCCCAATTCCAATGACGGGGGTGTGGGGACGTTTGGCCTGAATCCGGCGAATACGCTGCGGCAGAACACGCGGCTAACGGAAGCCGGTGCCAAGTTCGACCTGCTCGAGAAGAGCCTGTTTGCCTCCACGGCGGTTTTCTCGCAGTCAAGAGCCGTTCCTGCGGGCCAGGGCAATCTGCAGACCGCCTTTGCGCATATCAAGGGCTTCGAGGCCGAATTGAATTACCAGCCCAGCCCGCGCTTGTTTGCCACTGCCAGCTACTCCTACCTGCACACCGAACTCGACACGCCGTCGGGCTTCAACAATTTCCCGGCGCATCCGGGTTTGAACATCGACGGTGCCGGCAACGCGGTGGCCTGGTTGCCGGGCCAGACCTTCAAGGACCCCGGCATCCCCGAGCATCTTTTCAATTTCCTGGTCAATTACAAGGATCCCACGGGCTTCGGCGCGCAGGGCAATCTGCAGGTGACAGGACCTATCAATCTGACCACTTCCGGTTTGATGGATATCGGCCAGACCTTGGCATACCTGCCCGCCAACGGTTATGCCGGCCCTCCCGCGACGCTGCAGTCGCTGGTGGGAGGCAGCAATACGGCGACGTCCGGTACGTATTACATTCAGTCGCCCACCATTCCCTGGCAGTACACGCTCAATCTCGCCGGTACCTACGACACGAAGTCGTATACCTTCAAGCTGGCAATCTACAATGCCACCGGCCGGCACAACTGGACCAACGACTACCCGTTCTACGGCAACGACTTCATCACGCGCGAGCCGCCGCGCAGTTTTGATTTGAGCGTACGCTATCGCTTCAACTGAGCGCGGCGGCCTGCGCCCCTGGGTGCAGGCTGGTATCGCGGGAATGGTTCATCAAGGACGGGCGCAGCTGCGCAGGCAGGAACGCCTTACGGTCATGCAGACGAAATGCCTTTAAACGACATCCTGGCCGCCATCCTCCGCGAACTGTCTCCCGTGGAGATCGTCGCCGCGGCGCTGACGGCCTGGGGGGTCTGGCTGCAAGCCCGGCGCCGCATGTTGAGTTTCCCGGTGAATCTGGCGGGGGTAGCGCTCTACGCCTGGGTGTTCTTCCACGCCAAGCTGTATGCCGACCTTCTGCTGCAGGGATTCTTCGCGGCAACTCTGGCGTACGGCTGGTCGCAGTGGGCGCGCGGCAAGGTCGACGATGGCACGGTCTCGGTATTGCGACCCTCGCGGCGCGATCTGCTACTCGGCGTGGCTGCGGGCCTCATCGGCATCCTCTTGCTGGGCTACCCCCTGTCGCACTTGACCGACGCCTCGGCACCCTGGGTCGACTCCACCCTCACCAGCTTCAGTCTGGTCGCCAATTTCTGGCTGGCGCGGCGATACATCGAAAACTGGCCTTTGTGGATACTGCTCGATGTCGTCTATATCGGGCTGTACAGCTACAAGCACCTTTACGTCACGGCATTGCTGTACGGCATCCTGCTGGTGCTGTGCTGCTACGCGTTTGCCGCGTGGCGCCGTGCGGCGGTTCTGCAGTCCACGCCGGCCGACATGGCTCGCGTGCCGGCCGGCTAGGGCGGAAGGGATCGTCGTGGGCCCCCTGTTTCTGCGCTCCGGCAGCACCGTGCATCTCGCGATCGACATGCAGCGCGTGTTTTCCGAAGCTACGGAATGGCATTTGGCCGGATTCGACGCCATCGTGCCCCAGGTCGCGGCCATCGCGGCCGCGATGCCGACCCGCACCCTGTTTTCGCGCTTCGTCGTGCCCCATACCGCCGAACACGCCAAGGGTCACTGGCAGAACTATTACCGGCGCTGGAAGGGGTTTACCGGCGCGGTCATGGACCCGGACCTGGTCAATGTGGTCGATGCCCTGGCGTGCCATGCAACACCCGACAAGCTCATTGACAAGACCACCTATTCGATTTTCGAGGTGGACGCGTTTGAACAGCGCCTCACGGCGCTCAGTGCCGACACCATCGTCTTTACCGGTGTGGAGACGGACGTCTGTGTGCTGGCCAGCCTGATGGCCGCCGTTGATCGCGGTTACCGGGTCGTGGCGGTTGCCGACGCGCTGGGGAGCTCGTCGAGCACCGGCCACGAGGCAGCGCTCCGGCACGTGTTGGCGCGCCTGCCCGACCAGGTGGAGATCGTCAGCACGGCCGATGTCCTGGCGGCCCTGGCTGCCGGCGAGATGACGTGAGCTTGGCACCCGACGGTGGCGTTCATCCGTACCGGGCCAGCCGCTCCATCACCAGATCGAAATACGCGTCGGCATGGATGCGCGTGAGTACCTGCGCGTTGGCCGCCTTGCCGGTGACGCTCCACCAGTCGATCACCGTCATGCCGCGCGTAAGGCCGCTCGCGCATTCCACGGCCACGTTGACGCGCCGCCCGGAAAATAATTCGGGCCTGAGCAGGTATGCGATGGTGGTGGCGTCGTGCAGCGGTGCGCCGTCCGTGCCGCAGCGCCGCTCGTGAAAGCGCTTGTTAAACACGAGCAGGTGGTAGAGCGCCTCGGCGACGGGCGTTCCCAGCGCTCGCAGGCGGCCAAGCCGGCTGGCCGATGTGAGCACCTGGTGCGTGCAGTCCAGGGGTATGAGCGTGATGGGCGCGCCGCACGAAATGACCGTCTGGGCGGCTTCGGGATCCACGAAGATATTGAACTCGGCGCAGGGCGTGATGTTGCCGGCTTCGCTGCGTGCGCCGCCCATGATGACGATCTCCCTCAACCGGCCCGCCAACTCGGGCGCCTTGCGCAGGGCGAGGGCGAGATTGGTCATGGGTGCAATGCAGACCATGGTGACGCTGTGCGCGGGGTGCTCCATGACGATGTCGACGATGGCGTCGGGCGCGTACCCGTCACCGGCCATGGTGGGCTCGGGCAGCTCGAAGCCATCCATGCCAGTGGCGCCATGCACGTATTCCGCGCTGCGCAACGTGCCGTTGAGCGGCCCGGTTGCTCCGGGGTGAACCGCTATATCCGTGCGGCCCGCCAGCTCCAGAACCTTCAGGGCATTCTTGGTGGTGAGCGTTACCGGTACGTTACCCGCGGCGGTGGTCAGTGCCAGGACCTCCAGTTCCCCCGGAGAAGCCAGCGCCATCAGAGCAGCGACCGCGTCGTCGACCGACGGGTCCGTATCGATGATGAGGGCGCGGGCCATATTTTGATGTGTTTGCCGGATTGCCGGGGCGGCACGTCAGCCGACACTGCCACGGATATTATCCGACCGGAGCCGGCCCGCGCCACCGCTGCATTCCTCACGGTTGGCGTCACCGCTTGCGTCAACGATAGCGCCACCGATAGAGCTCACTAGGGAACGGCCATGCTGCACGACACCACGATACCGCTGGACCGCGCGTGGAACACTTGGTCGGATCTCCCCGCCGAGATGGTCTTCCTGCCCCTGGGCGTACGTCTGACACCCTTGGCCTATTCCGCGCACGCGCAACGAGCGACGCTCTTTGCCGCCGGCGCCGACCTGGCCTATGGCACTCACACCCTCGATGGCTCGGCCGTGGACGCGACGCTGCAGCTGGGCGGAACACGCGTGCAATGGTCGTGGCGCAAGCATGGCCCCTACGCGGTGCGCGCCGCATGGCGCACGCTGCAAACGGGCGAGTGGGGGCTGCGGTTCTGGCTCAACCTTTGCGTGTCGGCCGCCGGCGGTGAAACCGTCCGCTTCACCGACGGCGCCGCTGTTGTCCAGGTGGGTACCCGTTACGTTGCGGTGTGCAGCAGCCATCCGCCGGTGCAGGTAACCGGGCACCCCAGCGTGGTCGCCGTGGCCGATGATTACCGCGACAACGGTTACTTTCATCTGGGCTCGCGCTCCGCCCAGGCGCCCGTCCTGGCGTTGCGCTTCAATCTCGAAATGATGGCTGCAGGCGCGATCGCGGCGGTGGTGGGTGACGATCCTCTGCGGGCAGCGGCCCAGGCCCGTGCCCTGGCCCTTGGCAACCCAGCGGCGGCGCCATCCGGGGGCGATGCGCCGCCAGATGTGCTGCACAGCGGCGCATTCGATGGCGCTCTTGATGCCGTGCGCGACGTCATGGGGTGGAACGGGGTCTACGACCCTGTCAACCGGCGCCCCTACACCTGCATCAGCCGCAACTGGAACCAGCGCAAGTTCGGCGGTTTTGGCGTCTGGCTCGACGACCAGTTCTATCACGCGCTCGCGACGGGTCTGCTCGACACCGCCATCGCCCGCGAGAACCTGGGCGTGGCCCTGGCCAATGCCACGCCTCAGGGCAACCTCGCGTGCCTGGTCACGGCAGCCGATGCCTGGATAGACCGCACCCAGATCCCCGTGGGCGCCTTCATCGTGCGGCTGCTGGCCGAGCGTTCGTCCGATCGCTCGCTGGCTGCCGCGGCCTTCGATACCCTGGTCCGCAACCATGAATGGTGGTGGGCGACGCGCGATCCGCTGCGACGGGGGCTGGTGTCCTACGGTTCGTCGGATATCGGCGCCGCCTTGTACATGGGGACGGCGTTCGGTGCGCGCAACGAATCGAGCATGGACAATTCGCCCACGCACGACGAAGCGCAATTCGATCCTGCGACCCGCACCCTCACCACCTACGACGTCGGGCTCAACAGCCTGCTCGCCCTCGACGCGCAATGCCTGGGCGCGCTGGCGCGCTGGCTGGGGCATGCGGAAGCCGCTGGGGCCATCGAAGCGCGCGGCGAGGCGCTGCGCGCGCGTATCCAGACGGAGCTGTGGGACGCATCGCGCGGCATCTTTGCCAATCGGCTGCGCGATGGACGCTTCGTGCGCAGTCTCGGACCCACGAGTTTTTTCCCCTTGATCTGCGGCGCTGCGAGCCCCGAGCAGATTCAAGGCCTGCTCGCGCATCTGGACGATCCGACCGAATTCGCCGGCCGCTTTCCCCTGCCCAGCGTCGCGCGCAGCGATCCGGCCTACGCCGACAACTGCTACTGGCGTGGCCGCATATGGCCACCTCTCAATTTCCTTGTCTGGCATGGGTTGCGGCGCAATGGACTCGACGAGCGGGCCATGCGCCTCGCGAGCGCCAGCTTTGCGCTGTTTTGCCAGTCGTGGGAGAGCGCTCGCCTGTGCCCGGAGAACTACAACGCCGACACCGGTGCTGCGCTCGATCAGCCCGATACGGAAGCCTTCTATGGCTGGGGCGTGCTGATGCCCTTGATGGCCGTAGGCGAGTTGATGGACGTCAATCCCTGGACCGGTTGGGAGTTCACCAACGGCGAACTGGACGTTTCCTTGGGCCCGGTCCAAACCCCCTGCGGCCGGGTTAGCCTGCACCGGCGAGCGGGGCTCTTGGAACTGCGCCGCGGCACCGAGGTGCTCCTCGCCACGGATATGGTGGGCAGGTTCACGCACTTGCGCGTCGACGACGGTTACCTTGCGGTACGGCTGCCGGCAATGTTGGCGCACCCGGGAAACCTGACGCTGCCCGCGGTGGCGGGGCGACGGATATTGCTGGCCCGGTGCGCATCGCAGGATGTCGCCGTCGCCGCTGATGGCGGCATCGCCGTGCCGGCGCAAGCTGCTGGCGCCGAGCTGGTTGTCGTATACCGCTGAGTCCGCGACCGCCGGCCCCAGCCACGGCGGTGAGGTGATCGCGCACTGGCCCTGGCACGGGAATTGACCCCCGAACGAGCGCCAATTCAAGTTGCGTGTCCCCGCGGCCGAAATAGCCCGAACCCCCGCCGAGTTCGTGCGGGCGCTGTTTCCCGCTGGTTACTTCCCGCTGTTTACTTTGGGCATTGGGGCCTGGCAATGGTGAATCACCGCATCATCATCGGGATTGTGCTCGCGATCGCGCAGTGCACGCTCGCGGTGGTCGTTGCCGCGGCCGAGCCGCCTGCACCTGCACGGACCTGGGCGCTGGAAGGCCAGATGGTGTTTCAGCGCACACCCGCGCTCGAGACCATGGCGGTGGATGCGATCATCCAGGATCCCCAGGGCTATATCTGGTTCGGTTCCCAGTCGGCCCTGCTGCGCTGGGACGGTTACAACCTGCGTTCCTACGCGCGCAACCCCGAGGCGCCCGGGTCCCTGGTCGACAACTTCATACGCAGCCTGGCAATCGACGATGGCGGCCAGCTCTGGGTCGGCACCAATGCGGGCGGCCTGAGCCGCTACGACCCGCAATCCGACGGCTTTTTGAGCCTGCCCATCGGGCCCGGCGGCACCCGCGATGCCTACATCTCCGCGGTAATTTCCGATCGCCATGGCGGCCTTTGGATCGGTACCGGTCGCGGCGTGGATCACATGGATGGCCTGACCGGCCGCATCGATGCCTTGGAGACGCGGGCCGCGGGGACTGCCATCGGTGCGCTCCTGCTCGATCGCGACGGCACGCTGTGGGCCGGAACCCGCAAGGGCCTGCTGCGCCGCACGCTGGCCGATCCGCAACTGCAACCGTACGCGTTGCCCACGCCCGACGGCGCCGTGCCCGCCATCCGCTCCCTCCTGCAGGACTCGGAAGGGCGCGTCTGGATAGGCACCAATCTGTACGGCGCGTTCGTCCTCGACGCCGGCGCCGACAAGCCGCGACACCTGCTCGATGCCCCGGGCGGCGGCCGCCCCTTGAATGAAAGCATCGCCTCGCTGCGCGAGGCCGGACCCGGTGACGTATGGCTGGGAACGGAAGACAGCGGCATCGTCCGGGTGGACACGCATACCTGGAAGACCGTACGCGAGCACAGCGACATGGCCCGCTGGGCGAGCCTGCCCAACAACCAGGTCGTGGCGCTGTTCCTGGACCGTAGCGGAATCATGTGGATCGGCACCACCGGTGCGCCGGTGAGCCGTGTCGAACCGGGTCAGCGTCTGATCCAGACGTTCTATGGCGGAAGCAATCGCCCCGAGCTGATGCTCGATGACGTATCGATCAGCGCCGTGTCCTGCCAGTCCGACGGCCGGTGCTGGATGGCCATGGGCAACGGGGGCGTCGAGATCATCGACCCCGTCATGGGCCGGGTGGGCCGGATCCACCCGGACCCGGAGCATCCCGACCACGGATTGCCCAAGTCGCAGGTGGTAACCATGGCGCGCTGGGCCGATGGCAGTGTTTTCCTGGGGACGGCGGCCGGTCTGTATCGCGCCAGTGCGGATGGCCGCTCGGTCGAGCGCGTGCAGTTGCCCCGGCAGGCCAGGACTGTCGATGTGCGCGCCCTGCTCGCCAGCGGCGAACGCCTTTGGGTGGGGGGCCTGGATGGACTGGGTGCGTTCACTGTCCTGCCGGGCGGGGTTCTCGAGGAACAGCGTCGCTGGGACCAGGAATTGGGCGATACACGCGTCCGGACGCTGGCCGAGGGTGGGGAAAAAGGCATCTGGATCGGCACGCCCAGCGGCGCTGCGCTGCTGGATCGCGCCCATGGCACGGTATCGCAACTGCCGATCGATCCGCGCAATCCGCAAGCGCTGCCCGGTGGCTATATCAGTTCGCTATTGACCGACCACAAGGGTCGCCTGTGGGTAGCCACCTTCGGGCGGGGCATCCAGGTCGAACAGGGGCGCGACGCGAACGGTCAGCCGGTTTTCCGTCGTCTCACGCAAAGCGACGGCTTGCCGCAAAACAGTGTCGATGCGCTGCTTGCCGACCGCCAGGGCAACATCTGGGCGAGTACCGACGGCGGCCTGGCGCGCATTGAACCGGACACCCTGGAGATACGCGCCTTTCGCACCGAGCAGGGCGTGGGGCTCGAGGGATTCTTCACCGGCGTGGCCGATGCCACGGCAGCCGGCGATCTGCTCTTTGGCGGCGTCAACGGTCTCGTGGCAGTGCACCCGGAGCGCATGGGTGCCGGTTCGACGGCACCCCACGTCGTCGCCACCGAATTGCGCGTGAGCGGCCGCAGCGTGCCGCCGTCGCCGGGCTTATTGCAAAACGGACTGCTGGTGGAGCCGCAGGATCGCAGCATCGCGGTCGAATTCGCGGCGCTCGACGTGGACGATCCGCAATCGCGCCGCTACAGTTATCGGCTGCAGGGCTTCGATGCCGACTGGATCGATACGCCAGCCTCGCGGCGGCTGGCCGCGTACACCAACCTGCCCCCGCGCGATTATGTCCTGCTGTTGCGCAGTGCCGCGCTGGGTGGCAAATGGTCAGCCCCGCTCGAGTTGCCCATCCATGTGCAGCCCGCCTGGTACGAATACGGCGCCGTGCAGGCCATCGCTGTCTTGTCGGGCCTGGCCCTGATTGCAGCGCTCATTCAGCTGCGCACCTTGATGCTGCGCCGCCGCCATGCACAACTCGAACGCGTTGTCGCCGAGCGCACGGCCCAGCTGCAAAGCAGCCAGGAATATCTGGCCAAGATGGCGTACATGGATGCATTGACGGAACTGCCCAACCGGCGCATGTTCAACGATCACCTGCGCCGGATGATCGCCGGTTGCCAGCGCGGCCAGGGCAATTTCGCGTTGCTGCTCATCGACCTGGACGGCTTCAAGCGCGTCAACGACAGCTGCGGCCACGACGTGGGCGACGCGGTCCTGAGGACCGTTGCCGAGCGCCTGCGTGGCCTGATCCGCGAGACCGACCTGGCTGCGCGCCTGGGTGGCGACGAATTCGGAATTGTCCTGGCGGGAGCGGGTGACCGCGGGGGCGTGGATGCCACGTGTGCCCGTATCGTGAAAAAGCTCCGTGAACCCATGGCGCACGAACAACATGTCGTGGCGATCGGTGCCAGCATCGGCATCGCCTGCGTTTGCGACGACATCGACACGCCCGACGAGATCTACAAGGCGGCCGATGCGGCGCTCTATGAGGCCAAGGACGGCGGCCGCAATACCTGGCGCTGGGATCGGCGGGCCGCCGTAGCGACGCCGGCCTGAGGCGGGACAGGCCCGGCGGTAACCTGCTGCCTAACCTGCGGCCACCACCGGCAGCTGTTGCGCGAGCCAGGCCTCCAGGGGCTGGGGCCGTGCGAATAAAAATCCCTGCAGGAAGTCGCACTGCGATGCGACGAGGAAGTCGGCCTGCGCTTCCGTCTCGACGCCTTCGGCGACGACCTGCAATTTGAAGTGCTTGGCCATGGCCAGTATGGAGCGCACGATGGCGGTGTCGTTGGGATCGTCCGGCGTGTCCTGCACGAAGTTCTTGTCGATCTTGATCTCGTGCAGGGGCAGCTTCTTGAGGTAGGCCAGGCTGGACCAGCCCGTGCCGAAATCATCGATCGAGAAGCGGATTCCCAATTGCGCCAGCGCGGCCATGCGCTGCGCCACGTCCTGCCAGTCCTCGATCAGCAGCCCTTCGGTGACCTCGAAGATGATCTGCGAGGCGGGTGCCCGTGTCTGCAGCAGCATGATGCTGACTTTTTCAACGAAATCGTCCTGCCGGAACTGGCGGGGGCTGATGTTGACCGACAGCGAATGGGTGAATCCCGCACTCGCCAGCTGCGCCACCGCTTCGCACGCGCGGCGCAGGACGAAATCACCCAGGTGCAGGATGAGGCCAGACTCCTCGGCGATCGGGATGAATACGGACGGCGATATGGCGCCGCGGCGCGGATGCGTCCAGCGCAGCAGCAGCTCCCCGCCCGACTGCTGCCGGTTGCCGTCGAACTGCGGCTGGATGCTGACGGTGATCTGCTCGGTATCGATGGCTTCCTTCAGGTCGTTTTCCAGCGCGAGGCGTTCCTCGACCTGCTCCTGCATGGAGGACTCGAAGTACGCGATACGATTGCGGCCGGTTTCCTTGGCACGGTACATCGCGGTATCGGCCTCGCGCAGCAGGTCGTCCACGCTGCTTTCCCCCTTGGGAAACATCGTCAAGCCGATGCTGCCCGTGCCGCTGTAGAGCCAGCCATCGATCAGGCAGGGTGTCTCCAGGATCTTGCGGACGCGTTCGGCAATGGCCATCGCCATGCGCGACGCGCTATCGCGGTTCTGCCCCAGCCCACCGACCAGGACGACGAACTCGTCGCCGCCCAGCCGCGCCACGATGTCACCGGGCCGCAGCAGCTCCGCAAGACGCTGTGCCACGTGCACCAGCAGCGCATCGCCCACCGAGTGGCCGCGCGCGTCGTTGATGCGCTTGAAATTGTCGAGATCGAGGAAGAGCAGCGCCGCCACTTGTCCGGAACGGCGCGACGATTCGATCGCCTCGGCGATGCGGTCAAGCAGCTGGGCGCGGTTGGGCAGGCCGGTAAGCGAATCGAAATAGGCCAGGCGATGGGTGTCGGCCTCGGCGATCTTGCGTTCCGTTATATCAGTGATGCAACCGTGCCAGAGCACGCTGCCGTCCTCGAGCTTTTCCGGTTGGGCGAAACCCTGGCGCCAGCGCAAGCCCTGCCGGGGAAGGTTGACCCGGTATTCGCTGCGCCACGGTTGCAGGGTCCGGGCCGACTCGGTGATCGATTCGGCCACGGCGTCGAAGTCGTCCGGATGCAGGCGCGCAAAGACCGCGGACGCATCCGTGCGGACATCTTCCGGCCGTACTTCGTAGATGTCCTGTATCCCGTCGCTGGAAAAGGGAAAGCACGACCGGCCGTCCGGGTACATCCGGAACTGGTAGATCACGCCAGGTACGCGCTGCGCCAGGTTGTGCAGCAGGTTCAGACTTTCCTCTGCCTTGCGCGCCAGCTGCTCCCGCTCCAGTTCGGCGCGCTTGAATTCCGTCATGTCGTCGACCATGAGCATCAGGCGCCCGCTGCTACCTTCCGGCAGTGTGCGGAAATTCACCAGCATCCACATGTCCTTGCCGAACGTGGTCCGGATGTGCTTCAGGCTGGCACTGGCCTCGCCGGTCTGCAGCGTCCTGAGCGCAAGGTCGAGGATTCCGTAGGTCTTCCATGCGGGGATACGGTGGATGTTGACGCGCTGGAGTTCCTCGACGGTGCCGCCGACCGCGCGCGCCATGGCCTGGTTGACCGCCACGCAGTTGCCGTCGGCATCGAAGATCTGGATCCCGATGGGCGAATGGGCGAAGATCTGCTCGTTGAACCGCTGTTCGCCCTGCAGCGCCCGTAGGGCGGCATTGCGCTTGGACAGGTCGGTGTCCGTCCCGGCAATCCGGATGGCCTTGCCGTTGGTGTCGCGCCAGATGAACGCCCGCGCCAGTATCGGCACCTGGTGCCCGTCGCGATGTTTCAGGTGGGTCTCGTAGGCGAAATGGTTGCGGCCCGCGTCAACGGCTTGCTGTATGCATCCCAACTGGCGCTTCAGTTCCTCGGGGTCATTGAGGACGTCCCACAACCGCATATCGGTTGGCAGGTCCTCGCCAGCCCACCCCAGCATTGCGAGCCCGGCGTCGGAGTAGTAGGACTGGCCGGTTTCGAAGTTGATTTCCCACCAGGCATCGGTGGTCTGCGCGACGACTGCGCGCATATGCTGGTCGCTGCGCTCGATCTGCGCCTGCGCCCGGCGCAGCGCGTCGCGCTCCTCGGACAGGTCGCGCGCCTGTGCGGCCAGCAGCGCGTTGCGGTGGCGCAGTTCCAGGTGAACGCCCGCCTGGCGCGCCAGCACCGCAAGCGCAGACCGTTCGGCCGCCGTGAAGGTGCGTGGTTCGTAGTCGACGACACACAGGGTTCCGAGGGCCTGATTACCCTCGACAAAGATCGGTGCGCCGGCGTAAAACCGCATGCCCGGCTTGGCTGCCACGAGGGGATGCGAAGCGAAACGCGGGTCGGCGGGCATGTCGGGCACGGCCAGGACGGCATCCGTGCGGATGGCCACCTCGCAAGGCGAACCGGCACGCGGCGCATGGGCAACCGTGATGCCGACGCACGACTGGAACCACAATTGGTCCCGGTCCACCAAGCTGATGAGCGCGGCCGGTACCCGGAACAGGTCGGCCGCGAGGCGGGTGAGTTCGTCCAGGGACGGATCCTGTGGCGTGCCGAGGATCCCGTACCTATGCAAGGTGGCGAGACGCTGCTCGTCGTCAAATGGCATGGTTTTGGTCAAAGGGGAAAGCGGAGCTGGAGCGGGCATGGCTCTTCGGACTCTATCGCGACCGGCCGGGCCACAAAAGGTCGAATTGCGGGCCACTTGGGTGCCGACGGATCCGGTCGGTAATACGCTCGGGATGCTGCCGTATTTCCCATTTCGCCAACGTGTGTTTGCATGGCTGCTTCCACTTTCCGCGTTCGGCGGGCCACATCCCATCCGCTGCTCCGGACCGGCCGGCGCAGCTTGGCGCTAGCCTACATCTGGAAGGCGAGCCAGAGCAACAGGCCATCGCCGAAATTGCGCAGCACGCCGGGCGCAGGCGCGGTCCAGGGTTGTGCCGCCGCGGCGTGCGTCTCGAACCAGGCAAGCATGCCCGCCAGCACGCCCGGATCACGGAACGCGATCATCAACTCGTAATTGAGAAACAGGCTGCGCGAGTCGAAATTGGCGGATCCCAACAGCAGCCAGGACGCGTCCACGATGACGAGCTTGGCGTGCAGCATGCCGGGGTACAAATGGATCTGCACGCCGGCAGCCGCGGCTTGCTGGAGGGAGCGGCCACGCGCCAGGTCGGCCAGGCGGTGGTTGGACCGCGCGGGCAGCAGCAGGCGCACCGTCACTCCGCGGCGCGCTGCCAGGCACAGGGCCTGCAGCAGGCTCTCGTCGGGCACGAAATACGGCGTGGCAATGGCAATGCTCGTTTGCGCGCGGTAGCACGCCAGCAGAAGCACGGCTTGCAGCGTGTCGTCCGCGTAATCGGGCCCGCTGGGCACCGGTTGGGCATAGTCGATGATCGCGGTGGTCGGGGTTACCGCTGGCGGCGGCGTGAGCCGCTCGCCGGTGGCAAACGCCCAGTCGGACCGGAAGGTGCTGTCGATTTCCGCCGCCAGGGGTCCTGCCGTATCGACGCTCAGGTCCACCCAGGCTGGCGCCGCGCTGCTCCCCTCGAAATATTCGGCGCCGAGGTTGCGTCCGCCGGTCCAGAGGCGTTCGGCGTCGGCAATGACCAGCTTGCGATGGTTGCGCAGGTTGGTGCGGCCGTGCAGCGGACGGTGCAGGGGTGGCACGAACCACTCCACCTGGGCGCCGGCGGCTCGCAGCCGTCGGACCATGGGCCAGCTGCGCAGCCCGCCGACGCCATCGACCAGGATGCGCACCGCCACACCAGCCGCGACACGCGCGCTCACGTGGTCCACCAGCGTGTTGCCGACGGCATCGTTGCGGATCAGGTAGGTGCAGACATGCAGGCTCTTGCGGGCTGAATCGATCACCTCGAGCAAGTTGCGCAATGCCGTGGCGCCATCGGTGTGCAGCTGCACGGCTCCGTGGCCCGCTGCCGGCGGCAGGCGCAGGGCGCGCGCGAGTGCAACCAGGGGATCCGCATTGAGCGGCGGCGGTGCGTCCACGCCGGGCACCGCGGAGGCGCTGGCGCGGCCGCGTTTGCGGCTGCCAAAGAGCAGAAAGATCGGCACGCCGACATACGGGAGCAGGGCGATGAGGATGACCCAGGCTATGGCCGCCGTGGGGGGGCGGCGCTGCTGCAGGCCTTGCGTGGCGACGACATACAGCAGCAAGCCGCCCACGACAGCGGCCGTGTGCCAGGACACCCAGGGAATCATCCACGTGGACATGATCGACCTGCAAAAGCGCCCACAAGGGCTGCGTTGGGCGCCGGCCCTGCGGACCTGCGCGCGGCAGCGATGCCCGGGCGCACCGCACGCGCGCGGAGCCCGGAAACGCGGCCTGCTCTGCCGTAAGGATGGTGCATGTGCATCGTCTGAGGGCCAATCAAGTGGCTTGCGGATCCCGGTGCCGCGCCCGGCGCTCGCCAGCCCGCCCCGCGCCGGGCCAATCGCGGTATGGTATGCCGAGTCCGTCAGCCAAGCATACTTGCGGGGAACCACCATGAACCATCGTCTATTGCGCGCCACTCCGGTTCCGGCCTGGCCCAGTTATGCCGGCAACTCCTTTTTCGTCGGCACCAGCGTGCGCCGCGGCATCACCGTGTACGTCGACCCGTCGCTGGGCGAGCCGGCAATGCAAAACGCCCGGGACCTGCTGGCCGATGCGGACCGCGTCGCCGACGACAACGACGCCGTATTCGGCACTGCGGGCGCGCCCGTCAGCGTCATCCTCTTTGCCCTCGGCGGCAAGACCGATGGAACCGGCGGCGCGGACCATGCGGCGTGCAATTACGCCGCTGGTGGGGCGATAGAGGTTTGTGTTTCCTACGGCAATGCCCCGCGCGTGTCGGCGCTCTTCGAAGCCGAGCTCAGCGAGTGTTCCATGGGCGGTAACCTCTGCGGTCTCAGCACTGGCGAGGCCTTGTCGCGCTGGTGCGCGGCGCAGATTGGCAGCAACGCGCTCGCGGATTTTTCAACGGCGCCGGCCTGGGCGGCCGCCGGCTTGCCCGATTTCGTCGACAAGACCGACGGTACCGACCAGAATCCCGTGAGCACCGGATGCGGCATGGCGTTTCTTTCCTGGTTGCAGAGCCTCGGTTACCCCTTGAGCCAGATTGCGCCGGCCATGGTCATGCTGGGTGACACGGGAACCCTGGCGCAGCTGTATTCCACTCTGAGCGGCAAGCGCGCCCCGGCAGCGCTGCCGGCTTTCCTCGCCGCAGTGAAGGCGCTGCCGGGTATCGACAACGACGATCCCTTCAGGGCCCTGGGGGGTGCCGGCAAATCGGCGCGCAAGACGCCGCTGGTATCCGGGCAACGGGTCGCGGCAAGTCCCGGGGCGCGCAAGGCCGCGCGTCGTTGATCCGGCACCGTGCAGCGGCTCATGCTCCCCGCCGCAGCGCTGCAGGAAAGCGGCACCATCCTGCTCAATGAGCCACCGCACGCGGACGCGGACCTGATCCTGGAGCAGCTGCGCGCGGGCAGCTACGGCAAACCCTTCGTGATCGACGACGGGCGGACGCGCCGGCTTTATTTCGGCCTGGCCTACGTGCAGAGCGAAATGAGCATCGGACAGCCGTATGAGCTCAATTTTGAGTACACGCGGATCATGATGGGTTTCCTGCTGTTCCAGCCGCGGCCGCGACACATCGTCATCGTCGGCTTGGGCGGTGGCTCGCTGACGCGATTCTGTCATCGCAGCGTGCCGCGCGCGCGCATCACATCCATCGAGATTGATCCCGGGGTGATTGCCTTTGGTGATATTTTCCTGCTGCCGCCGGCCGATGCGCGCACCGAACTCGTCCAGGCCGATGCCGTCGATTATTTCCAGGGAACCAGCGACCGGCCTGACGTGGTCCTGCTCGACGCCTGCGATATCCAGGGCCTGGCCCCCGCGCTGTGCGACGCGGCTGTACTTGGCAGCATTCACGACCGGCTCCGGTCCCGCGGCGTGCTCGTCATCAACCTCGTGGGCTCTGCCGGGGCACTGCGCGAGATGCTGGCGCATGCCGCCACGGTGTTCCAGGGGCGCCTTATCGTGCAAAACGTGGGCGAGGGCGGCACCAAGGTGGCATATGCCTTCAAGGATCCGGCGTTCGTCCCCGACTGGGTTGGGCTGCAGCGCCTGGCGCGCGAGCTGGAACCGCGCCATGGAATCGATTTTCCCGCCTTGGCCCGCAAGCTGCAGCGCTCCGGGTTTGCCCCCGCGGCGCGACTTCGTCCTCCGTCGTAGGCATTGCTCCGCCATCGCAGCAAGTGCCGGATGCTGCCGCGAAATCCGGCCGCGCAATGTTGCGCGTGCGGTGGCGCTGGCTATCGATGCGGCTGGGCCGCCGGTCCGCTTGCGGCCGCCGGCGGGGACTCCCGCAGCAGATGCACGGCCTCGCCCAGCACGGCATAGGTTTCCATCTCGGCGTTATCGTCCCAGGGCGAGCGCCATGCACTCCACACGACGGCCACCACATCTTCCTGCGGGTTGACGTAGAGAAATTGACCGAAAATGCCTTGGGCGGTGAATGCGCCATCGTGAAATGGCAGCGCGCCGGCACCCACCGGAAACGACCACCAGTCCAGACCAAATCCCAGCGGTTCCTCGTCCAGCAGGCCGTAGGCGGCAACGGCGGTTTGCGGCCGTGAAGCCCGGTCACGCCAACCGGGCGGAAGGACGTCGGGGGCACCCGAGCGCGCCGGGTCGAGGAAGAACAGTCCAAAGCGTCCGTGATCGCGCAAGGTTGCGCTGATATTGTCACCGGCAGTCTCCAGGCCCCCGGGCGCATCGAGCAGCCAATACGCATCGCTTTCCATGCCCAGCGGCGCCCAGAGCTTGCGCGACAGGTAATTGCTGAGGTTGTCCCCGATCGCGCCGGCGAGCACCGCGCCCAGCACGTAGCTGTCGGCGGTGCTGTAGTTGAAGACAGTTCCGGGCTCGGCCGCGCGGTCCCGGGAGCGCACGAGTTCCATGACCGCACCGCTGGTGCGCGATTCAATGGCGTGAACGTAGCGCAGCAGGTCGGAACCATGGAGCAGGCTGAAGTCCTCGGACCATTGGATGCCGGAGGTCATGGTCATGAGATGACTGATGCTGCAATCGGCCCAGACGCTGTCGCGCAGCGCCGGAACATAGCGCGGTACGCGGTCATCCAGGCTGGCGATGCTGCCCTCCCGCAATGCGCACCCGACCAGCGTCGACGTCACCGACTTCGCGACGGAAAACGTGGTCCACCGGCTTTGCGGGCCATTGCCCATCGCGTAGCGTTCCAAGGCCACCCGTCCAGACTTGAGCACCAGTAGCCCCGACACCCGGTTGCGCTGCAGGTAGTCATCCAGCGTGTAGTGGGCGTCGCGGTACACATAGGCAATGCCCGCCTGGGCAAGATCGCGCTCATGGCGCGGCAAGAAAACAGCCGGTGCACCGCGGCGGATGTCGCGGGTGGCGAATATGCGGTCGATGTTGCGCAGCGTCGCTGCCTGATTTCCCGGGGTGGTGGTGATCGGATCCTCGGCGACGGCCTCGAGGGAGCCGCCCGCGGGGCGGTTCGGGCGCTGCGCGCAACCGCCTGCCAGGGCGCCCGTGCCCAGCGTCGCCAGCACGCCCATTTGCCGCAGGAACAGCCGCCGCTGCTGGTGCGGAACCCGCATGGGACTACGCGGCTGCTGCCGCGGCGTTGGCAAGGAAGAAGCGGGCCATCGCCTCGGCGACCTTTTCGCGTTCCAGGTCGGCCGTGACGATGTGATAGGAGTTCTCCAGGAGCATCAGCTCGGTCTTCTCCGACGCGACGTTCTCCAGGATGTAGCGCGCGTTGGCCGGGCTGGTGGAGTCATCCTCCACGGCCTGTATGGCCAGCACCGGCGCCGTGACCCGCGGCAACATCTTCACGGCCTGCGCCACGAGGTGCCGGTATTCGCACAACAAGCGGATGGGGAAATGCGCGTACGTGGGCAAAGGCTTGTCGCATTCGGTGAGGCTCACGGCCTCGTACTGGCGATGCATCTTTTCCCGCAGGACCTCGTCCTTCAGGCCATAGGGCGGGCCGACGCGCATGTACGTGAAATACTTGAGCGGCGTGTAGTCCACCAGCGGCAATATGCGATGGAACCAGGGGACATCCCAGCCGTCGTAAAACAGGGTGGGCGACAGGCACGCCACTCCGGCAACTTCATCCTTGAACTCGGCCGCCAGCATGAGTGACAGGATGGCGCCCATGGACAGCCCACCCACGAACAGCGGCACGCCGTCCTGCTGGGCCTGCGCGTGCGCGTGGCGAAAATGCGAGCAGGCGCTTTCCCAGAGTTCTTCCCACTGTGTGCGGGCGAGCACGGCCAGCGGCTGTCCATGATGGATGAGCGCCGGGCAGCTCACGCTCAGCTTGGCCCGGTGATGCAGGTGATGGGCCACGTAGCCCAGTTCGATGGGACCGCCGGTAAGGCCGTGGAACAGCAGGACCGAGCACCGCGCCGTACCGCGCAGCTCGATTTCCTGGATATGCGCGTGGCGCACGCCGGTATCCCTGAGCCAACCCCATTCGATTCCCATGGCCGGTCCTAGGCAGCCGGGCCGCTGCGAGGCCGTGCCACGGGCTGTCCGGCGCCGCCGGCTCCGCCCATCCCGCCTATCCCGCCCATCCCGCCAATGAGCAGGTCGGTAACCTCGCCCAGCGAGCGGAAGGGGGTGTAGGGCCTGCCCTGCGCATCGAGGAAAGCCGCCAGAGAATCCTTGGCAAATACTAAGTCGGCGCGGACCGCCGGACAGGTGTCGGACAGCCCATCCCCTACGTAGATGGTCCGGTATCCCTCATATCGGGCGAAGTGGGTCGATTTGCAATGCGCACAGCGCAGGCATTGGGGGCTTTGGAACGGAAAAGAGGGGATAATGCCGCCATCCGTGAATGTCAGGGCATTGGCATAAACGGGCGGTGCCACTATGTCGTGGTGTCGCAATATTTCGTTCAGGATGGGTGCAAAGTTGTCGGAAACGATAATCAGTTCGGTACCGGTTTCTGCTGCCCAGCGCTGAAGGCGGACGAAATCAGGATCGATCTGCACCCGGCGCACGTATTGAAGCAGGGTGGCTTCATCGACCGCCAAGCCGCCCATCTGTTGCTTCAGGCATTCCAGGGTACTGATGCGGCCTTCGCGCCATTCGGTCTGCCAGTATTGCCACTGGGTCGTACGCGAGAATTTTTCGATCACTCCGTCGAGCACGTCACCCAGGCTGATCGTATTGTCGAAATCGATGAAGAGAACGGTTTTTTGCACTTCAGGCAAGGCATTTGCTTTCAAGTAAGCCAAGTAAGCTTGAGCCCACCGGCGATGCCGGACAAGTCAAACAAGGGCGCATATGGTACCGCTGTCTACAGGTACCGCTGTTGCCACAACCCTGGCGACGGCATGCGCGGGCACCGGGCACAAGCAGTCGATGTTAATGGATTTGCGCACCGAAGGATGGGATCCCAACGATGAATGACCACGGCAGTTCTACATTTCAAACCGACGAAACCGCACGCTTGCTCGAAAAAGAGAAGCTCTATTGCTCTTACGGGGACACCGTGCATTACGCACAGAACCCGAAGATTTTCGAGCGCTGCGCTGGCAGCTATCTCTTTGACGACAAAGGCGGCAAGTACCTCGACCTGCAGATGTGGTACTCCACGGCCAACCTCGGTTACGCCAACCCGAAGATCAACGCTGCGCTGATCGACCAGGCCCAGCGCCTGCCCCAGCTGGCATCGCAGTTCCTGCACCGCGAGAAGATCGAACTGGCCGAGAAGATCTGCGAGAGCGTGCAGCGCGGCTTCGGTCTCAAGGGCCGCGTCCACTTCAACGTGGGCGGCGCCCAGGCCATCGAAGACGCCATCAAGCTCGTGCGCCAGACCACCAAGCGCCAGCGCATGATCGCCTTCAAGGGCAGCTATCACGGCCGCACCCTGGCGGCCTCGTCCATCACGGCGGCCTATCGCTACCGCGAGTCGTTCGGCGAGTTCGCCGACCGCGCGCATTTCCTCACCTTCCCCTATGCCTTCCGCGCCGGTTTCGGCGGCGACCTGCAGCGCACCGAAGACGGCTGCGTGGCCGAGTTCGAAAGCCTTTTCGAGCACGAGTGCACGGGCGCCTGGAACCCCAAGACGGGTCACTCCGAATTCGGCGGCATCTTCTGCGAACCCCTGCAGGGTACGGGCGGCTACAACGTCCCGCCCAAGGGCTACTGGAAGCGCATGGCCAAGATCGCCAAGGAACGCGGCATCCTGATCGTGGACGATGAAATCCAGATGGGCCTGTTCCGCACCGGCAAGATGTGGGCGATGGAGCACTACGATGTGCAGCCGGACGTCATCGTCTTCGGCAAGGCGCTCACCAACGGGCTCAACCCGCTGTCGGGCATCTGGGCGCGCGAAGAGCTGATCAATCCCTCGGTCTTCCCGCCGGGCTCCACGCACTCGACCTATTCGTCCAACACCCTGGGCACGGCCACCGGCCTGGCGGTGATGCGCGAATTCGAAACCGGCAACTACGGTCCCCAGATCATGGAAAAGGGTGCGCGCTTCCTGGCGGGCCTCCAGGTCCTCAAGGCCAAGTACCCGCAGGTCGGAAACGTCGACGGCCTGGGCCTGGCCCTGCGCATGGAAATGTGCGAGGCCGACGGCTTCACGCCCAACCGTGCGCTGTGCGACAAGCTGTTCCAGATCGGCCTGGGCGGCAACCTCGACCTGGGCAAGGGTGTGGTTGGCCTCGTGCTCAACGTAGGCGGCTACTACAAGAACGTCATCACCATCGTGCCCTCGCTGCAGATCACCCACGAGGAAATCGACCAGGCGCTGCACGCCCTGGACGTGGTGTTGTCGATCGGTACGCGCGCCTGAGGATCAGCTACTCGCGCAAGAAAAATGGGAGCCACTTGGCTCCCATTTTTTTCAAGCAACGCTGCCGTATTCCCCCTCTCCCGCGGGGCGGGAGAGGGGCCGGGGGTGAGGGCGCCAGCCCCTCTCAATCCGGCACGTTGTCCCGGCTGCGCGTAAAGCGCAGGTGCGTGATATCCGGCGGGAAGAAAATGCCCCAGATCCATTCCAGGGCGATGCGCACCTTGCGGCCGGTGGTGGGCATCTGCGAGAGGTAATACGCGCGCCACAGCAGCCACGCCGGGAAGCCTGAAATGTGCCACTTGCCGATCATCGCCACGCCATCCAGGCGCCCGACAGCCGCCATCATCCCCAACGACGTGTGCGCAAAAGGTTTGGTCGGCCGGCCTTCGATGGCGGCGCACAGGTTGTCGGCCAGCTGCACGCCCTGACGCACGGCAAATTGCGCCGTGGGTGGCGCCACCTCGCCCGGCGTTGCAGCGTTGGGCACCCATGCGCAATCGCCTAGCGCCCAGATGTGCTCGAACTGCTCCACGCGCATGTCGGCCTGCGTGCGGATGCGGCCACGCTCCAGCGGCAGGCCCAGGCTGTTGGCAAGGCCGTTGGGACGCGTCCCCACGGTACAGATCACCGTGTGGGTCGCGATATAAC
>Ga0209698_10000974_pt1 | contig 32915 bp, 26 predicted proteins | sample LitLauG_LLR_2012_FD_187203 | JGI IMG/M metagenome (GOLD analysis project Ga0209698, IMG submission 187203) | Freshwater sediment microbial communities from Pennsylvania, USA - Little Laurel Run_MetaG_LLR_2012 (SPAdes) (version 2) | ecosystem: Environmental > Aquatic > Freshwater > Creek >... | reverse complement strand
GCCCGCTGCAGCCGGAGGCGATCACCCAGGTCGGAACCCAGATGGTCATCGGTGGCACCTTCAACGACGGGGTCCAGCAAGCCGGATCCACCACCACCTTGACCCGGAACTACATCTTCGCCATGGACGCGACCACCGGGGTGATCAGCACGACGTTCGCACCTGTCCTTGACGGGCCGGTGTACTCGCTGGTCGCCGGACCGGTCGTCGCCGGAGACCCGACGGTGTACGTCGGCGGCGCGTTCGTGAACGTCAACGGCACCAAGGCCAAGAGCATCACGTTGCTCGACCTGAACACCGGCCTGGCGGTGAAGACCTTCAAGGCCCCGTCCATCAACGGCCTGGTCAACACCATGGCCGTGTCCGGGGGGCGGCTGTTCGTGGGTGGGACTTTCACCAAGATGGGCCCCAACGTCGACGGTGGCCTGGCGGCACTCGATCCGGGTACCGGCGCCTACCTGGCCTACGTTGGGTTCGCCGTCGCGACGAACCACAACTGGACCCCGACCTGCGTCGGCTGCGCCAAGGGAGCGGTCGGCGTGCAGGACCTGTCTGTCTCCCCCGACGGCAGCCGAATGGTGATCATCGGAAACTTCAAGACCGCTGGTGGTCTGGCACGCGACCAGGTCGCGGTCGTTGACCTCGGGATGAGCAGCGCCACGGTGGACCCGGTCTGGCAGACACAGCGCTTCACCGCCGCCTGCGCCTTCAAGGCGTTCGACAGCTGGGTCCGCCAGGTGGCCTTCTCCTCCGACGGCACCTACTTCATCGTCACCGCCACCGGAGGAACTCCTCCCAGTCCCACGACGAACAACTGTGACTCGGTGGCGCGCTTCGAGACCGCCGCGACCGTAACCCCGGTCCAGCCGACGTGGTCGGACTACACCGGCGAGGACTCCCTGTGGGGTCTGGCCACCTCCCCGGCCGCCATCTACATGGGTGGCCACGAGCGGTGGCTCAACAACGCGCTCGGCAAGAACTCCGCCGGGGCGGGTGCGGTGCCGCGGCCGGCCATCGCCGCGCTGAACCCAGTGAACGGGCTGCCGTACTCCTGGAACCCCGGCCGCACACCCCGGGGAGCAGACACGTTCGCGATGACCGTCACGGCCGCGGGGCTGTGGATCGGCTACGACAACAACTTCATCGGCAACTACCTGTACCGCCGCGACCAGATCGCGTTCTTCCCGTTCACCGGGGGCGAGACCCTTCCTTCGGACACAGCCATGACGCTGCCCGGGGAGGTCTACATCGCCGGACCGATCCCAGCCGGGACTGGGCAGGTCGGCGCCAACACCCTGCTAGAGCGCTCCTACGACGGCGCGACCGTGGGCTCGACGTCCCCCGTGACCGGGGCACCGGTCAACTGGGCCAACGTCCGCGGCGCCTTCATGGCTGACGGGAAGCTGTTCTACGGCTACACCGACGGGAGCTTGTACTCGGTGACGTATGACGGGACCACGTGGGGCATTCCGCAAGTGGTGCAGCCGTTCAACGACCCGTACTGGGACAACGTGCAGACCGGATCCGGCAACACCTATCAGGGCGTGGCCCCCAGCTTCAACGGTGAGATCACCAAGGTCAGCGGGATGTTCTACAGCGCCGGCTACATCTACTACACCCTCACCGGCCAGTCGGGTCTGTACTACCGGTACTTCGAGCCCGAAGACGGGATCGTGGGAGCCAGTGAGTTCCAGGCCGCCAGCAGCGTCAGCTTCTCCGGAGCCGAGGGACTGTTCGCATCATCAGGGAAGATCTACTGGTCACAGGCCAGCACCGGTAACTTGCTGTCGGCAACGTTCACCGGGGCGCTGGCAGGAAACGTGGCCGCCGTCACCGGCAGCTCGGCTTCTGCGAACTCAGTCAACGACTGGAACGGATACGCAACGTTCATCGCTCCCGTCCACTGACCAGGCACACACAGCCACGCCCCGCAGCGGAAGCAGCGGGGGCCTGCCCTGAGGGCTGGCGACCCGACGCTCGCCACGGCTGCACCGTGGGGCGACAGCCCCGCGAGGCGCAGGGCGAAGCTCTTCGCCGTCGAGGACGCAGGACGAGACAAGTGAGCGCCAACTCTGACCGGCAGCATTGGACGGCTCGAGCACCTCGGCGGTGGGCGACCAAGCCCCGGGCCGTCGGTCCCCGGGCGAATGGTCGACGCGCCCGGCCGGTCTGTCGTCACTGGAACACGCCAAACCTGCGACGGCCGCTCGGGCTCGCATCGCTGCGACCGCCGGCTAGCCGCGACTTGGAACGCGGACTCTTGGCAGGTGGGTGGACCGCGCCCCGCGACCCCTGTCTGGAGCGGCCGCGTCGCGAAGGTGAGAGTCGAGTCCAGCGGGAAGATGTATCAGGACTGACCGCCGCGGACTCGTTGCTGAGCGGCGCCGTCGCGAGCAACCTACCGGTGCGCTCGGGCGTCCTGGTGACAGGAGACCAGATGGCCTCCGAACGGCAGCTCAGGAGGCCCCAGCCATGACAAGGCTCGCTCGGACGACGTCGGCTCGGCTGCGGTACGGCGCGCTGGCGTCCGTCGCGGCGGCAGCGCTGCTGTCGGCATGTGGGACCTCAAGCTCGGGAACATCCGGCTCAACCTCGCCGTCCAGCACGCCGTCCGGATCCGCGTCCGCGATCCCCTCGGGGACAACCAGCGCGTCCACTGCCGCCGCGTCCGCTCCCGCCGCGACGACCACCGCCGCGCCAGGTCCGGCTGCATGCACGGCAGCCCAACTTCGGTTCGGCACCGGGGCAGTCGGAGCGGGCGCTGGGCAGCGGTACCTTCCATTGACGTTCACCAACGTCAGCACGCTGACCTGCACCCTGTTTGGCTACCCGGGTGTCGCGGGCCTTAGCTCCGCCGGGGTTCAAGTCACCCAGGCACGCCGGCAGACCGGGATGACCAGGGCAACCATCACCTTGGCGCCCGGGGCGATGGCGTCCGCCCTCGTGCAGGCAACCGTGGTCCCCACCGGTACCACATCCTGTCCACCCGACTACGCGGCGCTGCTGGTCACAGCACCGAACACCAGGGTGTCAGTGCGGGTCGCAGCGACGCTGCCGGCCTGCGGTGGCCTGTCGGTGCGGCCTGTGGTCGCAGGTTCCAGCGGGCTGTGACCTCGACCAGACGGCTGGGACGGCCGTCGCCGGAGATCGCCTCTCAAGGATCCCGCCCTCTGGCCTCCCGCGTGGGCCCCACGATCGCGGCAGCCACCGTGCGCTGGATGTCGGACAGCAGCTGGGTGTGGGGACGACCGTTGCCCACCGGGTCTGTAGGCGTGCGGCGCCCTCAGGGCATCGGACCACCCGGTCACTGACGGAGCATTGCCGACTAGTCGTGCGCCCCCGCCGGACTGGTGTGGACGGTCGCAGCGGTGAGCCTGCGGACCTCGCGCAGCAGGTGGCGCTCTGCGTGGTGTGCGATGTCGTGGGCCTGGCTCACGGTCAGCGAGTCGTCCACGGTGGCATCGACCTCTGCTCGCAAGGTGTGACCGATCCACCGGATCCGAAGCTCCCGCACCCCCCGGACGCCAGGGACGCCGGCAACTGCCGCAGTCGCCTGGTCGACGAGCGCCGGATCCACTGCGTCCATCAGGCGGGCACCGACCTGGCCGACAGCGGACCGCAGCACCCCGAAGATCGCCGCGGTGATGATCAGTCCGATGACCGGGTCCGCGGCCTGCCAGCCGAGCGCCACTCCTCCCGCGCCGAGCAACACTGCGAGCGAGGTGAACCCATCAGTTCGCGCGTGCAGGCCGTCGGCGACCAGCGCAGCGCTGCCGATCCGCCGACCAACTCGGATCCGGTACTGCGCCACGATCTCGTTCCCGGCGAAGCCGACCACTGCGGCCACCGCCACCGCCCACAAATGCGTGACGGGTCGTGGGTGCAGCAGCCGGTCGATCGACTCCCACGCGGTGACCACGCAGGACAAGGTGATCATCGCGATGACGAACACTCCGCCCAGGTCTTCGGCCCTGCCGTAGCCATACGTGTACCGCCGAGTCGGTAGCCTGCGGGACAGCCGAAAGGCGATGAGAAGGGGAACGGCTGTTAGCGCATCCGCGAAGTTGTGCAACGTGTCGCTGAGCAGCGCGACCGACCCTGAAGCCAGCACTACAACGACCTGGATCGCCGCGGTCAGAGCGAGAAGGCCCAGGCTGATGAGCAGAGTCCGCCGACCGGCATCGGTTGCCTCCAGGGTCTCGTCGATCTGGTCAGCTGAATCGTGCGAGTGCCCGCCGAAGAACTCGTCGACCTCGTGCAGGACCCTGGCCCACAGTCCGCCCTCGTGGTCGCCGTGGCCGTGTCCCGCGTGGTCGTCAGTGTCCTGCCGGTCACCGTGGGCGCTGCCTCCAGGGTCACCGTGGGCATCAAGAATGGGCACCGGGTCAGGGTCCCAACCGAACGGTCCCTGGGCAAATGGGCGGTCTCGCCAGGCGCGGCCGCCACAGGAGCAGCGGGCACGCGGCGAACGGGGAGGCCGTCACCCGGTTCGACATGTGCAACCCGCCGGGTCTGGCTTGAGATGCCTGTGGTTCCGCCAGGACCTGTGGCCCTGTGATCGCGCCAGCTCCCGAGCGATCCTCGAAAAGGATGTCGAGTTCGGCACCCACCGGCTGGCGATGGAGGAGCGATGAGCGTCAGGCGAACGTCCAAGCGCGACGTGTGGCTTCGGGCATTGGCGGTGGCGGGGGCTGCCGGGTTGGTGGCCTTCACCGGTGGGGCGGCCTCCGCCGGCAGCTCGTTCGGGACCGTACCAGTCAGCGTGACACACAGTCCCGCTCTGCCGCAGACCACCATCACATCGGTGCGAACAGGTGTTCACGCCGGCTACGACCGAATCGTCATCGCGACCACGAGCCCGGTGTCTGACTACCGGGTCGCCTTCGTGTCCCGGGTGATCAGCAGTCCCAAAGGCACCGTCGTCGTGGTCCCGGGCAGGGCATTTCTGACCATCACCGTCCACTCGGTTGCCTGGACCGGAACCTTGCCTTTCCCCAGCTTCATTGCTGTGAACGGCCCTGAGCTGCTTGCGGCGGTCCGCACCCAGCAGTTCGAGGGGTACGTCACCATCGCCCTCGGTCTGCAGTCCCGCACCGGGTTCCGGGTGGCACAGTCCGGGAACCTGCTGATCGTCGACGTACAGACCGCCACTGCCACCGCGACGCCCAGTACCCCGACGCTGCCCGACACCGGTGGACCGCTGCTGCCGTTGACGCTGGCCGCCTTGGTACTCATCGGGGTTGGCTCTGGCCTGGTCGGCTTTGGTCGGCGCCGCGCCTAGCGGAGCGTCACCGCTAGCAACCTTCGCGCCACGGCCACGCCCACCGGCGAGCCGAGGCTCACCCGCACGGATCACCGGCTGGGAGGGCGTTCGCTCGATAAGTCCGGGCGGCGGCATGATCTGTGCATGTCCCCAGTCCCCGGCGGCGAGGTACCGATGCCGACCCTGGTCAGACCGATGCTCGCCACCACGGGCACACTGCCTCGGTCCGGTGAGGACTCGGACTGGGCGCATGAGATGAAATGGGACGGCGTTCGAGCCATGGTGTACGTGACAATGGACCGTGTCCGCGTCCTGACCCGCAACGACCGGGACGTCGCCGTCACTTACCCAGAGATCGCCGGCGTCAGAGGTGCGCTCAAGGGCCGCCATGCTCTGCTGGACGGAGAAATTGTGGCGTTCGGGCCGACGGGGAGACCCGACTTTGGCGAGCTTCAGCGGCGGATGCATGTGAGCGCGCCCGACAAGGTACGGGCGCTGCAGGTGGACACGCCGGTGACGCTGCTCATCTTCGATCTTGTCCACCTCGACGGCCGATCCCTGCTCAAGGTCCCCTACCAGCAGCGTAGGGAGCTGCTGGAGTCCCTGCAGTTGGAGGGCAGCAGCTGGTGGACACCCCCGGCGTTCCTCGGAGACGGCCTCGCCGCCGTCGCTGCTAGCCGCCACCAAGGGCTGGAGGGAGTCGTCGCGAAACGACGGGGTTCGCACTACCTGCCTGGGATCCGATCTCGCGAATGGTTGAAGATCAAGAACCTCCGGACCCAGGAGGTCGTGATCGGAGGATGGCGTCCCGGTGCGGGCCACCGCTCTGGCGGAATCGGATCACTTCTGGTCGGCATCCCTGGCCCGAGCCGGCTGACGTTCGTCGGTCATGTCGGAAGTGGATTCACCCAGACAGCCTTGACCCACCTTCTCGCCGAGCTCGCCCAGACTGAGACCTGCCCCTTCGGCAGCCCGATGGGACCCGCGGATGTCAACGACGCGGTCTGGGTCCGACCAGACCATGTTGGAGAGGTCAGCTTCACCGAGTGGACTAAAGACGGCCGACTGCGCCATCCAGTCTGGCGCGGCCTGCGGCCTGACAAACTGCCTGGGCAGGTCCATCTCGAGGAGTGAGAGCCGAGAGCTCAGGGTCTGTGGTCTCAACCGGTGCTGTGGCGGCCCGGCCACGACTGGCTGACGACTCCACCGACCAAGCGAGCTGCCCAGGACCGGGCAACGATGTCCGCGGTGGCCCGACCTGGGGGGCCCGCCGGCTAACAGATCCGCCTCCAGGCCCGGTGGGGTGCCTGCCCATCCGGCCATTCCTGGGGTGAGCACTGGTCGGCGGGTTCGTGAAGGGGACATCGACCGGCGCATGGCTGGATTCGCGCCCACATCACCGACAGGCGCCGCCGGCGCCCCCTTACCGGGGAGCGGCGTGCGTCAGCCCTTGATCGTGTGTTCCTCGCCCTGCCAGAAGTCGTCACGGAGCTTGAACTTCTGCAGCTTGCCGGTGGCGGTGCGAGGCAGGGTCTCGCGGAACTCGACGTGCTTGGGACACTTGTAGCCGGCCAGGCTTGCGCGGCAGTGGGCGATGACATCCTCCTGCGTCAGTGGCGTGCCGTCGGTGACGATGAGGGCAGTCACCGCCTCTCCCCACTTCTCGTCGGGTGTTCCGACGACCGCGGCCTCGCGGATGTGGGGGTGGCTGGCCAGCACATCCTCGACCTCGATCGAGGATACGTTCTCGCCGCCGCTGATGATCACGTCCTTCTTCCGATCGCTGATCGTGAGGTAGCCGTCGGTGATGTTGCCGCCGTCGCCGGTGTGGAACCAGCCACCGTCCAGCGCCTTTGCCGACTCGACCGGCTGGTCCCAGTAGGACTCGAGTACAACGTTGCTGCGCGCGAGGATCTCGCCCGACTCGTCCGTTCGCAGCCGCACACCCAGTGCCGGCACACCGGCCCGCCCGAGCTTGCGCGCGCGGGATGCCGAGTCGAGGTCGTCCCACTCCTGGCGACCGCGATTGATGGTGAGCAGCGGGGCGGTTTCGGTCAGCCCGTAGATCTGGATGAACTCCCAGCCCAGCTCGGTCTCGATCCGCTCGATGGTGCGAGTCGGCGGCGGCGCACCCGCCACCACTACTCGCACGCGGTCACGACCGGGGACAGGGCCCTCCCAGGTGGCCGCGGCCTCGAGGACCATCGCGAGCACCGCCGGTGCCCCGCACAAGATGGTGACGTCATGCTCGTCGATGCGACGAAGGATCTCGGCGCCGTCGACCTTGCGTAGCACGATGTGCCGACCACCCAGGCCAGTCACGGCGTAGGGCATCCCCCAGCCGTTGCAGTGGAACATCGGCAGCGTATGCAGCAGGACGTCTCGGTCCGACAGCGTCGTGTGCATCGCGAACGTCACGGCGTTGACCCAGAGGTTGCGATGGGTGAGCTGCACCCCTTTCGGGCGGGCTGTGGTGCCCGAGGTGTAGTTGATGGTCGCGGTGGCGCCCTCATCGCCGTCCCACGGTCGTCCCTGGTCGCGCCCGGAGAAGAAGTCGTCGTCGCAGTCGCCCAGGACGAAGTTGTGCGTCGTAGTCACCGTGTCGAACAAGGCCCTGAGCTCGGGATCGACGAGCAGCACATCTGCGCCGCTGTGCCGGACGATGTACTCGACCTCGGCCGGTGCGAGCCGGAAGTTCACCGGCACCAGAACGCGTCCTGAACCTGAGACACCAAAGAAGCTGGTGAGCAGCCGGGCGCTGTTGTGCGACACGATCGCCACCCGACCACCGACGGGGATGCCGAGCCGGTCGAGAGCGGCCGACTGCGACGCCGCCGCGGCCGCCATCTCGGCGTAGGTCCACGGCCCGAGGGCCCGAGCCGGCTGGTCGGGCTCGTCGACAACGGCAATCCGGGCTGGATAGACGAGCCGGGCTCGGTCGAGGAAGTCAGTGACGGTCAGCGGGACGAACATGCGTCCTCCTCCTCGGTCAACGGGGCGGCCTTCGTACCGATCCCGGCCGGCACCAGCGGGCGGCTCGACCTGCTGGGGCTGACCGTACGTTGTTGGGGCTCGCATCGCTGGGATTCTGTCGGGGCGTCACCCTCGATCCTGCCAGGGTCCAGTACACGTGGGGTGCCCACTGAGGCTGTGGCTCGACCAGCTGGGCCGGGGCTCGCGGCGCGTCGGTAAGCATCGAGCTCCGTCCCCAGCTTCAGGTTCCCAGGGGGCGGCTCGACGGCATGTCGGTCACACAGCGAGTCCGGGTTGTCGCCCACCATGGGCCGGGTGAGCGCTGAGAAGTCGGCGGGCCCCGCCGAGGCTGCAAACGCATCAGTGGCCCCGGAGACATACCTGTGGCCCCTAGTCGCTCTGATCGTCGTAATACTTCCTCAGGTTCTTGTGCCGGCAAGGTGGCGCGATGGTCCCGCTGCTTATGTGCCGATCGTCGAGGCGGCAGTTGTTCTGGTGCTGTTGCTCATAGCCGCAAGACCCGGGCCGGTGCCGCAGGCGGCCCGTCCGCTGATCCTGGCTCTGATCGGCGTCCTCCTGGTCGACAACACTTTGGCGGCCGCGCGGCTCGCGTCCCAGGTGCTCCACGGCATCGCCCCGGGTGGAAGCCCGCCGACGGTGGACCGGCTCATGGCCTCGGCGGCCCTGGTGCTGGCCACCAACGTGGTCACTTTCGGCCTGCTGTACTGGCAGCTGGACGGTGGCGGACCAGCAGTCCGCTTCAACCGCGTCCGGCCTTACCCCGACTTCCAGTTCCCGCAGACCGACACCGAAGGTCTGGCACCGCCCCTGTGGCAGCCAACCTTCCCGGACCACCTGTACTTGGCTTTCACCAATGTCGTCGCGTTCAGCCCGACCGACGCGATGCCGCTCACCCATCGCGCGAAAGCTCTGATGACACTGCAGTCGATGATCTCTCTGACGCTGCTGGTCGTGGTCCTGGCCAGGGTCATCAACATCCTCCCGAGCTGACCGCTGGGCTCGGACCCGCGGTTGTTGGTGACGGGCTTCGCCAATCACTGCCGAGACCGCTATTCCGACGGTGGGCCGGTGCGGCGTGGTTTGTCGGATTCCTGGACAGGCCAGATGGCTCGCTGCCGGGTCACCCCTCGTCGACAGGTCCACGTCGGACGATCAGCTGCAGGACGACTTCGAGTCAGATCGTCAACAGGTCGTGGACAGTGCCTCGGTCGTGGAGCGGCAACGCGGTGTGAGGGTCGTTGAGTGCATCGGTCGGGGCGGGCTAGCCCAAGACGGACGCCGGTACAGTAGGACTCATGCAGCAGACGGGTCTCAACAGCGTGCCGCGCGTGCGGCTCGTGGCTGCGATCGTGCTTGGCGTTGTCTCCGCGGTGGGAAGCGTCGCTCTTATGCTGGCGGACGGCGTGAATGCCGGGGTCGGCTGGGCACACCATGCTGGGGTGTCTGCGGCTCCGCTGCTGATCATCGCGGGTGCCATCGTCGCTGCCACCATCGCGCGCTCCCACACCATCGGCAGCGTGATCAAGGCTCTGGTCGGTGTCGTCGCGTTCGCAACGTGGGGTCTTGCTCAGATGGTCCCGAGCTCTACCGCTGCGGGAGTGCTCGGCGACGTCGCGATCCTGCTTTTCGTGCTTGATGCCTTCTCCATCATCGTCACCGATGCCCGGAGCGGTTTCCGACCTTTGGCGTCGGGGCGCGGTACGAGTCTGGACTCACGCCAGGTCGGCTCGCCGTCGCTGTCGCCGCAGGACCAGCGGCCCGGTGAGCTTTCGACGTCGCCGTCATGCTGCGTCCGCTCCCCTGAGCCCTGTGCGTGCGTCGGCTAGACAGAGATGGGCAGGAGAACCTGATGACGTACATCATCGCGCTTCCGTGTGTGGACCTGAAAGACAAAGCGTGCATCGACGAATGCCCCGTCGACTGCATCTACGAGGGTGAACGGATGCTGTACATCCACCCCGACGAGTGCGTCGACTGCGGTGCGTGTGAGCCGGTCTGCCCGGTCGAGGCCATCTTCTACGAGGACGACGTCCCCGAGCAGTGGAAGGACTTCTACAAAGCCAACGTCGAGTTCTTCGAGGACCTCGGCTCCCCTGGTGGCGCCTCCAAGCTGGGAAAGATCGACAAGGACCACCCGATCGTCGCCGCGTTGCCGCCACAGCCCGTCGAGCACTGAGTCCCGCCGCGAACTCGCCGTCGGGCAGCAGTGGCACTCATCCTGTTCGAAAGCTGCTCCAAGGCTCGGATGGGCGCCAGCCGCGGGGGGATAAGCGAAGCGATCCAGACCGACACCTGCCTGTCTTAGGTGAACGGGTGACCGCAGGGCAAGAGCCCAGTCGGTGACACCAAGCCGACTCTCCGCTGGTTGATTCCGAACCAATCGGGCCGAGTGGACATCTCGAAAGCCTCGCGGCCATTCCATCGGCACACGGCTGGTCGACGGATCGACAAACGCTCCGTGCGTCCCCTGCGATCTCGCCTAGGGCGCTGCTGCACCTGATCGGGGTCGGGTCCTCCTCAGGCAACGTGCCACAGCTGACAGGCACGTCGGGCTCTGCGCTAGCCGACCGCGCTCTCGTCGGCCAGGGCAGGAACCGCGGCCTTGTCCCCGCGTCGACGCCACAGGTGAAGCGGGATGTAGGTGGCCATGATCAGCAGACCGAGGACGAAGAGGAACGGCGAGGTGCCAGGACCAACCACGATGCTCGGGGCGTTCCAGCCGCCGTAGAAGTAGACGACGACCCAGAAGGCGAAGATGGCCAGCGCGATCCACTTGACGAACGTGGGCAGACGGTATTCCCGAGCCTCGTTCGGCCGCATGTGGCGGTAGACGAAGTACCCCAGCAAAGCCATCCCACAGGCGAAGAGGTAGCCGGCGTTGGAGAAGATATAGATCCGCACCGGGGAGCCGAACAGCACGACGACAGCCGAGCAGACCACGTTGAACATCATGGAGCGGCTCGGCACACCGAACCGGTTCACCTTGCCGAACCACTTGGGCAGAGCGCCGTCCTCAGATGCCTGGAACAGCGAGCGGCCGCAGCCCATGATTGCGTTGAGCACGCTCAGCATCAGTGCGAGGATCAGCGGAATCCCGATGAACCACTGCACCCACGATCCGTTGCCGAACAGGTGCTGGGCGAAGGTGGTGTACAGCGTCAACGGGTCGGCGCTGGTGATGGACGCCCCCAGGACGCCGATGAAGACCAGCGGCGTCATGATGTAGATGAAGACGCCGTAGATGCCCTCCGCGGTCATCGCGATCTTCGCGTCCCGCGCGGGGTTGCGACACTCGCCTACGTAGCACGCCGCGGCCTCCATCGCGATGACGCTCCAGGTGATCGGGAACGTCCAACCGAGGAAGAACGCCGGCGAGCCGTGGACACCGGCCGGCAGGTGGAACCCGCTGACGTTTGAGGCGTGGAAGCTGCCGCTCTTGAAGAACGGCAGGAAGATCAGCGCCGTCAGCGGAAGCATCGACAGCACACCCAGGACCGTCGCGAACCGCGCCCCGAGCTGGATGCCGAAGTGCGCTGGCAGGTACATCGCGACGAGCCCGATGAACGAGATGATCAGGACGGACACGGTGATCGGTGCGCCGACCGAACCGAACGGGTCCAAGGATGCTCCGGTCGGGATCTTGAACAGCGCGACGATGTAGGCAGACGTCAGAATCATGTTGATCGGCGCAACCGGGAACCAGCCCAGCCAGTACGACCACCCTGAGAAGCCGCCGAGCCAGTGGGCACGCTTGTCGCCGATCAGGGGCCGGAACGACTCAGCCGCATACGAGGGGACGCCGCCCGCTCGGTCGGGCCACATTGTTGCGAGCTCAGCCAGGCAAAGACACAGCACCAGTCCGAAGATGGTGTTCATTCCGATCCAGATGATGGACGACGCCCCCATGCCCTGGACCGCGAAGGGAGCGATACCTGTGACAAGGATGGTGCCGGCGAGGCCGACGACGAAGGCCCCCCACCAGTTGGTCGTCCGTCGCAGCCCGGCGGACGTTGTCTGGATGCTCTCCGTTGCCACTTTGCCTCCAAGGTCGACGTTTGAGCAGCCAGGCCCCGGATCCGGCTGATCGGAACCTAGGGGACCCACCTCTGCCCGTCAACGGATCCTGGCCGGTAGGTCGCGATGTTTTCGTGAACTCGTCGGTGTCAGTGCCGCTCAGGCTGCCTAACTGTTGCTTACGGCAGTGACCACCCGGGCTGACGTGCCGACCTTTCGTTGGATGGAAGCCGTGAGGTCCCCTTCGACGAACTTGCGCAGTCCGCTTTGCGCAGGGGCCTGCAGGACGACCTGTCTAGCGGACCGAGCTTGAGCCACACGTGCGATACCGGCAGCCGGGTGCCTGGTTAGGAGCACCTGGCCATCCGCCACGACACCCATCTTGGACAGGTGCTTGATGGCCTGCTCGACCCGCTCCTGGGCGGTTCGGCGTTCCTTCACGGTCGGAAGCAGTCCCGGATTGGGCATGCCAAACTGGGTGCCGTAGATGCGGGCCACGACCAAGACGCCCACCAGACCCTCCGCGAGGTCCTTGGCCAGCCGCACGGACTCGGGGTCGAACGGGCCTCCTGTTGAGGCGAGGAGCACGCTGATCGGATCGGTTGGCTGCGGGTCGGAGCGGTTCTTGCCGCTGAAGATACCCATTGCTCCCAGTCAGATCTCGCGGCCGGCGAGGCCGACCGGCTCGATGCCGAATTCATTTCCGGCCTCCAGCAGCGCCTCGAAGAGGAACTGGCCGGAGGACCGTTCGCAGTGCAGCAGGTAGGACCGAGTGCCGTCACGGTCATCACGCACGACGTCAGTGGTCAGCGATGCCACAGAGCCACGGAATGCGGTGCCGTCGGGGGCTTTGGTGTCGGCGAGGTCGACTGCGCACACCTTGGCCAGCGCCCGGGCGGCGTCGGCTCCGGACAGCCGTACCAACGCGCGACCGTGCGTCAGGTCCACCACTGACACCAGCCCCGGGTCAGCGACAGCCCAGATCGACTCGGCAACGGCGTGCGCCTCCTCGAAGGACGACAGCAGCAGCCACTCTCCCGGACCTGACCCAACCCGCAGGACATCGCCGGCCCGGTCGGCCCGCCCTAGGACCGGCAGCACGGCGGCCAGCGCCCCATCCGGGTCGGCGCGCACCAGCATCTTGGTCAAGGCACTGGCGTCACCGAGGGTCAGCGCAGCAGATGAGACTCGGGTCGCTACCTCCCACTGCCCCCGCAGCTCTCGGGGGCCCGGCACGTTGATTGGACTGCGGGCCACCGCGGAGAAGGTGCGGACCTCACCCCCCGCGGCGTCGTCGTCAGCCACGAGCACGCACCCCCTCAGGGTCGACGAAAGCGAGCTGTTCTCGAACGATCGCTTGCACCCGGCGACCGTCCGGCAGGACGACCGTCACAGTCGTCCCAGGTGCCGACAGCGACGACGTGAGCTGTGCGAGACAGATCGATCGGCCCAGTGTCGGTGACATCCTGCTCGAGGTGATCCTGCCAACGATCGTTCGCTCTGACTCCACGATCTGACTCGCTTCGGGGGGGACGAGTGCGGGATCTGCCGTCTCCAAAGCCACGAGTACGGGGTGGTTGCCCGCCAGCTCGTTCTGCCACACCAGCTCGGGTTTGCCCGCAAAGTCGGGCTTGTCCAGTCGGACCAGGCCGCCGAGACCGGCCGAGTACGCCTGGGTGAGCCCGTCGCTGTCCTGCCCGACGATGAAGTGGCCCTTCTCCAGCCGGAGCACGCGCTGTGCCTCGACGCCGAACGGCGCGACTGCGAGGTCCTGGCCTGCGGCCAGCAGCGACTCCCACACATGTAGGCCGTAGGAGGCGGGAATGTGCACCTCGTAGCTGAGCTCACCGGTGAAGCCGATTCGCCAGACCACGCAGTCGGCGACGCCCGCGACGGTTCCGCGGCGAACGCGCATGTAGGGGAATGCTGCGGGTGAGAGGTCGATGTCGTCAACGACGCGCCCCAGCAGCTCGCGTGAGGCGGGGCCGGCGATGTTGATGCTGGCGTACGCCGTCGTCACGGGCGTCACGTGCACCCTCCAGTCTCGGTGTGCGGACTGGAGCCACTGCTCGATCCATTCCCAGACCCCGGCCGCGCCGGAGGTCGTGGTGCTCATGAGGTAGTGGTCCTCGCCTAGGTGTCCGGTCACGCCGTCATCGAGCACGACCCCGTCTTCGGCGCACATGACGCCGTATCGCACAGAGCCGACGGGAAGGGCGCCCCAACGGTTGACGTAGACCTGATCCAGGAGAAGGGGGACGTCCGGGCCTCGCAGGTCGAGCTTGCCCAATGGCGTGACATCGATGATTCCGACGTTGGTCCGGACATTGCGGACCTCTGCCTGCGGGTCTCCGTAGTGCTCCGGCCGAATCCACTGGCCCGCTACCAGCGGCACCGCCCCGTGCGACTGGTGCCACTGGTGCATCGGCGATCGCCGCACCGGCTCATAGGACCGGCCGGCCAGCACTCCGAGACTGATCGGTGCATATGGTGGCCGCCAGACAGTGGTTCCGACGGCTGCCAGCTCTCGGCCGGTGGCCTCTGCCAGGGCCGCGATCGTGTTGATGAGCTCCAGCTTGCCCTGCGACGGCCCCATCGTCGCCGTGGTGAACCGCTTGGCGAGCTCGGCGGAGTCGTAGCCCTCGGCGGCAGCGGCTGCGACGTCTTTGCTCTTGACATCCTCTGAGAAGTCGACGAACCCGTGCGTAGGGCCACGGAACAGCGCCGGGTGGGGTTCGCGGCCCAGAGTCGGGACGGGGCGCGGCTGGTGCCCTAGGGCCCGTGACGCAGCCTCGGAGCCGACGGCCCGGCCATGGGCCACCAGCTCATCGCCCGTGCCGTCCCCGACGAGTCCGCCGGCCGCGAGCACCGTCGGGGGCAGATCGTCCCCCGGTACGAACCTGGCCGCCGAGGCGTCCCACACCGGCCGGTCTCCCGCCATGTTCAGCAGGCTGGTCGACGCCGTCCAGCCGGTCGCGATCACCAGCAGGTCGGCGGCCACCTTGCTGCCGTCGCCGCACTCGACCTGAGCCAGTTCACCACGACCGCTGGCGCGCCGGACTGTTTCCCCACGTCGAGCGTCAAGCACTCGGGCCACCTCGACACCAACCGACTCGAGGCGCTCGGCGGCACTGTCGCCGGTGCGGTTGGCAGTCAGAACCACCGCCCGCGTTCCCGGGCGCACGGCGTGCAGACCTGTCAGGCGCAGAGCCGCTGTCGACAGGATGACCCCTGGAAGGTCGTTGTTCTCGAAGACGAAGGGCCGCTCGATCAGTCCGGCAGCCACGACGAGCGTGCCGACCCTGGCCTTGACGAGCCGCTCGGCGGACCAGACGCCGCTGCGCTGCACGACGGCGAGCCAGTTGTCGTCGTACCGGCCGCTCACGACTGCGTCAGTGAGCACCTCGAGGTTGTCCAGGCTCGCGACCTCGGCCCGCAGACGGGCTAGAAGTGCCAGGTCGGCGGCGTCGCCGTACCGAAGGTGTCCGCCGAGCTCGTACTCCTCCTCGACCAGGATCACCATCGCCCCGGCGCGTGCAGCTTCGATTGCGGCACCCATGCCGGCCGGGCCGCCGCCTACAACCATGACGTCGGGGTGGGCGTAGCGCTTGTCGTAGTTGCCGTGTGGCGTGCCAGCACCGGGGGGGCGGCCTCCGGCGGCGAAGCGCGAGAGCACCTTCTGGTACGCCGGCCACAGCGCCTGCGGCTTGATGAACGTCTTGTAGTAGAAGCCGGGGCCGAGGAAACGACCTAGGGCCTGGTTGGCCGTCTTGACGTCGTAGCGCAGGCTTGGCCAGGTGTTCTGAGAGTGCACGTCGTCGCCAGCACGGACCCGGCGATGCGCACCACGGACGTTTGGCTCTTCGCCGACCTGGAAGGTGCAGTTGGGGTCGAAGAAGGTGGCTGACAGTACGCCTCGGGGCCGGTGGTACTTGAAGCTGCGGGCCAGCAGCCGCACCCCCGACGCCGCCAGCGCCGAGACGATGGTGTCCCCCGCGTAGGCGTCCATCGGTTCCCCGTTCCAGCGGAACTGCATCGGGGAACCACGGTCGATGACCTCACCGGGCTGGGGCGGCAGCCGCCATCCGTGTGCCGTGCTCATGCCCCACCCGCCGGGTCAGTGTCCGCCGTGGCCGTTGCTGAATCAGCGGGCGCGCCCGGGTTCACCGGGGGTTCGTGCTCGTTGTCCCGCCATCCGATCGGTCGGGCCCAGCGCACCTGGTTGGTGCCGGTGTGACGCTCGGCCTCGAGATATCGCCGACAACCGGCCCGATGGAACCAGGTCTCGTTCACCCATCCCAACGGGTTGTCATGCACGTACAGGTAGGTGCGCCACTCCTGGCGTGTCACGGTGGTGACGTCCGGGCGCGCGCCGGCCTCGCCGACATGGGCGAACTCGGTGCTGTTACGGGGCCCGCAGAACGGGCAGGGGATCCTGATCATCGTTCGTCTCCTGCTTTCAGTGGCCGACCGACGCTGCGCCCTTTTCGCCGACGAGTCGTCCATCGGCGAACCGGGCCAGGTCGAAGTTGGCGATGATCGGCGGAACCTTGCCAGTGGCGACGAGCTCGGCCATGGCCTCGCCCGACACAGGGCCAGCCTTGAAGCCGTAGGTGCCCCATCCGACGTCGACAAGGAAGCCTTCGACCGGGGTGACACCCATGATCGGGGAGTAGTCAGGGGTCATGTCGCACAGGCCTGCCCATTGCCGCAGCACCTTGAGGGAGGCGATCGAGGGAATCAGCTCGAGGATGTGCCCGGCCAGCGACTCGGTGAACTCCAACGATCCGCGCATCGAGTACGAGGGGTACGGGTCCACGCTCGCACCGAAGACGAGCTCACCTCGGTCGGTCTGGCTGACGTAGACGTGTAGTGAGCCGGAGACGATCACGACGGGGAGGAAGACCTTGACCGGCTCGGTGACCGCGGCCTGAAGTGGGTGGGTGATCAATGGCATCTTGACGCCGACCATGTCCGAGACGAGCGTCGACCAGCCCGCGGTGCAGTTGACGACGATGGGCGTGGCCACGTCGCCACGGCTGGTCCGAACGCCTGTCACGCGACCCGACGCCGTGGTGATGCCGAGCAGCTCGGTGTCCTGGTGGATCTGAACACCGAGGTGGTCGGCGGCGCGGGCATAGCCCCAGTTCACAGCGTCGTGCCGGATGATCCCGCCCGGAGGGTGGTAGAGCGCTCCAAGGATGGGGTAACGCGCATGCGAGGACACGTCCAGCCGGGGCACGATTCGCCCGACCTCGGCAGCGTCGATGACCTCGCTGTCGATTCCCTGCAGCTTGTTGACTTCGGCGCGCCAGGACATAGTGCGCAGTGACGCGTCGGTGTGGGCGAGGGTGAGGTGACCACGCTGGGAGAACATGACGTTGTAGTTCAGCGTGGCGGACAGGTCCTGGTAGAGGACGACCGAGCGGTCGTAGAAGCGGACGCCTTCAGGGGTGAGGTAGTTGGAGCGGACGATCGCAGTGTTGCGACCTGACCCGCCCCCGCCGATGTAGCTCTTGTCGATCACAGCGACATCGGTGATTCCGTGGTTGGCCGCGAGGTAGTAGGCGCAGGCAAGCCCGTGAACGCCGGCGCCGACGATCACCGCGTCATAGGACCGCTTGAGGTCGTGGCGGTGGAAGCTGCGGGGCCAGTCGGCGTGGTTCAGCCCCTTCCGGAACAGGTCGAGTGCCGAGTATCTGGGGGGACGGCTGCCTCGTCTGGTCGAACGGCCGGCCGTCGGCACGGGTTCGGAAGAGACGCTGGTTTCACTGGGGGGCATGTCCATACGCCTTCACTGAGAGGAACTGGACGGGCATCTTGAGTAAGCGGCGCGGTCCGTGCGCGGCCTCACCGTCGAACTGGAGGGAGTCGCCTGGCTCAAGTTCGTAGCTGGCGTCACCAACGCCGTACTCCATGTCGCCACTGATCATGAAAAGGAACTCAGTGCCGGCATGCTGGTAGAGAGGGAAGACTTCGGTTCGCTCCATGAGCGTGACGAGCATCGGCTCCATCACCTGGCGTGGCCCCCGGGAGGCGCCTAGCAGCTGGTAGAGATGCCCAGCCTGGCTTCGGGGGCTCAGCTCCAGCCCTCGGCCGGCCTTGACGAGCAGGACGTCGGTCTCCTCCTCCAGCCCGCGGAAGAAGGCGGTCAGCGGGGCATCCAGGGCCGTAGCCAGCCGGGCAAGGGTGCCCAGACTCGGGGCGCTCTGCCCGTTCTCGATCTTCGAGAGCATCCCTTTGCTGAGCCCGGTCTCAGTCGCCAGCCGGGTCAACGACCAGCCCCGTCGGCCGCGCAGCTCGCGCAGCTGGGCTGCGAGCACCCGCTCGACGGCCTCTTCGAGCGAGGGCGGCGCCCGCATGCCTGAGGGGCCGACTGGTTCGGCGGTGGCTTCCATCGGCTACTCGTCAGAAGCTCTGGCCGGGGATCCAGGTCGTGCCGGCAAGCGGCACCTTGGCCATGGCAGCGGCCTCGATCGTGAGGGCAGCGAGGTCCTCGGGCTCCAGATGGTGGACGTCGTTCTTGCCGCAGGCACGGGCGAGCGTGGCGAGCTCCATGGTCAGCGCCTTGAGGTAGTTGGTCATCCGCCTCGCCCCGATCTCGGGGTCGAGCCGGGCCGAAAGCTCAGGTGTCTGAGTTGTGACCCCGACGGGGCAGGCACCAGTCTGGCATTCGTGGCAGAACCCCGGTGCTGTCCCGAGCGCGTGGTAGTCCGCGGTGACGTCGATCAGCTCGTCACCGTCGTCGTAGAACGCGGAGTTGCAGCCCAGCGCAATCAGCGCCGCGACTCCGATGGACACCGCGTCTGCCCCCAGCGCCAAGGCCTTGGCGATGTCCGCACCGGATCGGATACCGCCTGAGACGATCAGCTGCACCTCACCGGTCTTACCCACGTCGCGGATGGCCTCGGCGGCCAGCCGAACGGCCGGCAAGGTGGGGATCCCGGTGTGTTCGATAAACACGTCCTGGGTGGCGCCGGTGCCGCCCTGCATGCCGTCGACGACGACTACGTCGGCGCCCGCGGCGATGGCCAGCTTCACGTCGTTGGTCACGCGTGTTGCACCGAACTTGACGTAGATCGGCTTCTCCCACCCAGTGGCCTCGCGCAGCTCGGCGATCTTGATGGTTAGGTCGTCCGGACCAGTCCAGTCGGGATGCCGAGAGGCCGAACGCTGGTCGACTCCCGCCGGAAGAGTGCGCATGCCGGCCACTCGGGGGCTGACCTTCTGGCCGAGCAGCATCCCGCCGCCACCCGGTTTCGCGCCCTGGCCGACGACGATCTCGATCGCGTCCGCCATCTTGAGGTGCTCAGGGTTGAACCCGTACCGAGACGGCAGGCACTGGTAGACCAGCAGTCGCGAAGCCTGCCGCTCTTCGTCGGTCATACCCCCGTCGCCGGTGGTGGTCGATGTCCCGACGTTGGTGGCTGCCCGACCCAGGGCCTCCTTCGCGTTGGCCGACAGGGACCCGAAGCTCATGCCGGCGATCGTGATCGGGATGTCCAGCTCAAGGGGCTTTGATGCGAACCGCGAGCCGAGAACGGTCTTCGTCTCGCACCGCTCTCGGTACCCCTCGAGCGGGTAGCGCGAGAGCGAGGCGGTGACGAACGTGAGGTCGTCGAAGCTGGGCACTCGGCGCTTGGCGCCCCAGCCGCGGATCTCGTAGCGACCGGTCCGCGACATCGTCTGGACGTGCGCGATGGTCTCCGGCGGGAAGGTGGCGCTGGGGCGCAGTGTCAGCGGTGTGTGCCCCTCGGACGTGGTCATCAGTACCTCTGGTTCTTCAGCGCGTCGAAGTTGTAGAGCTGCCTGGCGGATGCCACCTTGGTGACGCTCTCCGGGTCGATGTGGTCGAAGCCAGCGGCGGCACACAGCTCGCGCACCTTCGCGACGTCAGCGTCGGTGAGATCTTCGGTACGGGCGTCGGCGCCCAGCGACTTGATCCGCCCACCCACATAGATGACAGCCTCGTACAGCGAGTCGCCCAGAGAGTCCCCCGCGTCGCCTCCGACCAGGATCGTTCCTGCCTGCGCCATGAAGGCACTCATGTGGCCCACGTTGCCGGCCACGGCCAACGTTCCCCCCTTAAGGGAGATACCGGCCCGGGAAGACGCGTCGCCGTGCACCGCGACCAGCCCGCCGTGCGCCGTCGCGGCCGCGGACTCCGACGCATTGCCGTGAATTTGGACGGTGCCGCTCATGAGGTTCTCCGCGACACCCCAGCCCACGCTGCCCACTACGTCGAAGTCCGGACCATCGCACAAGCCGGCGAGGTAGTAGCCGGCGTTGCCCTGGATCGTGATGCTGATCCGGTTGGTCAGGCCGACCCCGAGGTTGTGTGCCCCCCAGGTTTCGGCCAAGGTGACCGCACTGCCGTCGGGCAGCAACCTCAGTCGCTTGTTGACCTCGGTCACCCCGAGGGCGCGCACGTCCAGGGTGAGAGGTTCGGTCTGCACAGTCATCGCGTCACACCGTCCATGTGTGGATTTCCTCTGGTTGCGGCTCGAAGACGCGGGCGTCCGCGATCCCCGGCAGGTCGGCGAGGGCGTGGTACTCACTCGCGACTGCGACGTACCCGGCCGTCTCGGCGACCACAAGCGGCTTGCACGCAAACGCATCCCGGACCACGGAGAACTGGTTTCGGGAAGTCACCACCAGGGTGAAGAAGCCGTCGAACTCCTTCAGCACGTGGCGCATAGCCTCCTCGAGGTCGTCCCCGGAGGCCATGCGCCAGCCGATGTACTGGGCCGCGACCTCGGTGTCGTTGTCTGTCACGCAGGTGATACCAAGATCGCTAAGCCGCCGTCGGATGCTCGCATGGTTCGAGAAGGACCCGTTGTGCACCAGGGCCAGGTCCGGCGCCGGTGAGAACGGGTGCGAGTGCTGGGTGGTCACTGCGGACTCGGTGGCCATCCTGGTGTGCCCGACCGCCATGTAGCCGCCGATCTCATCGACCCGGTACCGGTCACAGATCGCCCGCGGCGTCCCAACGTCCTTGATCAGTCTCATGGCCGACCCGACGCCCACGACGGTGACGCGCTCCTCGGTGGCGGTTGCCAGGGCCTGGTGCACCGTCCGTTCCGGGGCCGCCGTGACCATGAAAGCGATGTCCCCCCGGGCGTCGAGCTCGACCGATGAGCCGCTTGACGCCTCAACGGCGGCGGCCACGGCATTCCAGTCCGCGTGGTCACCCGTGGTGTGCAGCGACCATCGCTGGCTTCCGGCAGGCACATCGTGGTCGTACAGAGCCATGCCGGCGGAGTCCGGTCCCCGCGACGTCATGGCCTCAAGCATCGCCCGAAAGTGGCGACCCAGGTCGCCCTCCGCAGCCGGGTCGCGGATCAACAGGCCGACAATCCCGCACATGGGCACATCTCCCTCAACACCTCGTCCAGCGAAGCGCCGCCCGAACGCAGCGTCCACTCACACTACGCAATACGTCCCGAGATTCAACCCCTTGCCTCCGGGTCATGGATGCGGTTGAGTACGCGCACAACTGGTTGACCAGGAGTGGATCGGTCACAAGGTGAGACTCCCGGTCTGGCGTGGACGCGAGGAGCTTTGATGAGTGACGAGCGCGAGGACCTCAGGAGCCGGGCGGAGTCGGACGGGATCCAGTTCTTCTTCGCCATGTTTGTCGACATGCACGGCAAACCCTGCGCCAAGCTCGTCCCGTTCGAGAGTTTCGATCTGCTCATGGACGGCGGCGCCGGCTTCGCCGGCTTCGCTGCAGGCCCCATGGGGCAGACCGCCGCGGACCCCGATCTCATCGCCGTCCCGGACCCCAAGTCGTACACCCAGGTTCCGTGGCAACCCGAGCTCGCAGTCCTGATGTGCGACATCCACGTGCTCGGCGAACCCTGGAACTTCTCCCCCCGGATCATCCTCAAGCGTCAGCTCGACAAGCTGGCTGAGCGGGGCCTGACTTTGATGGCCGGGTTCGAGGCGGAGTACTTCTTGGTCCGGCGCACGGACGACGGCGGCATCGCCGTGGCCGACGAGCTCGACACTGCGAGCTCGCCGTGCTACGACGTCAAGGCGCTTAGCCGGGTCTACCCCTTCCTGAGCAAGGTGTCGCGCTACATGAACCAGCTCGGCTGGACCAACTACGCGAACGACCACGAAGACGCCAACGGCCAGTTCGAGCAGAATTTCAAGTACTCGGACGCGCTCACGTCTGCAGACCGGATGATCTTCTTCCGTTACATGGTCCACGTGCTGGCCCAGCAGGAGGGCAAGCTTGCGACCTTCATGCCCAAGCCCTTCGCGAACCTCACGGGCAACGGTCTGCACATCCACACCTCGCTGTGGGACGGCGACGAGCCTTTGTTCGCCTCGGACACTGATCCACACGGCCTGGGGCTCTCGCCGATGGCCTACAACTACATCGGCGGGATTCTCGACCACGCAAGGGCAGCCGTCGCAGTGACGTGCCCGACAGTGAACTCCTACAAGCGGATGGGCGTTGGCGCACCGGACTCGGGGGCCACGTGGGCGCCGGCCTACGTCTCCTACGGCAGCAACAACCGCACCCAGATGCTGCGGGTCCCCGAGGGCGGCCGGGTAGAGAACCGTGGCTGCGACGGCTCAGCCAACCCTTACCTTGCACTGACCGCCGTGCTTGCCTCGGGAATGGACGGGATCGACCGGTCCCTCGACCCGGGAGATCCGAACCTGGACAACCTGTTCACGCTGTCCCAGGACGAGATCGCGGCGCGCGGTATCAAGTCGATGCCATCGACGTTGCTCCACGCGACCGAGGAGCTGGTCAAGGACGACGTTCTGCGGGCCGCGCTTGGCCCAGGCCGAGACGGCGGCGACTACATCGACTACTTCGCGAGCGTCAAGCAGGCGGAGTTCCGCTCCTATCACGCGCAAGTCTCGCGCTGGGAGACCGACCGCTACCTCACTCAGTTCTAGCAGCGGGCCGCCCACCTCGGCCTTGGCGAACTCCGCTGAAGGCCGAGATGGGTGGCACGCGCGCGTTACCCGCCGCGCCGCGTCGTCACCCCGCTCGGGGCTCGTCGGTCGGCAACGAGCGACGCGGGCTGCACCTGACCATCTGCAACGTCACGCCAGCCGGGACCTGCTGCCCGTCGAGGCCGCGCGGGACAGTCAGGGGACTCGCGTAGCCACGGCTGAGTCAGGCGTCGAGGTCGCGCACGACTAGCACGGGCACCTCGGACTCGTGGATCACGTCGTGCGCCACGCTGCCAAGTACCAATGTGGTGGCTTCGGCCCGGCCACGAGTACCGACCGCGACCAGACCGGCGTCGCGCTCTTTCGCGATGTCCAGCAACGACCGACCGATGCGGCTCTTGTCAGCCGAGGCAACCAGTCCTTCCGCTTCAACCCCGTCGGCGCCGAGGTCCTTGACCACGCCGTCGACGAACGCCGTGGCCTGACTCATGTCTTCGTCCGCCATCGGCCCTCCGCGGCCATAAGTTCCGAGAGCCTGGATGTGGACGACGATGACGTGGTCGCCGCTCGCCTTGGCCATTCGTCGGACAACCTCAATCGTCCGCTTGGCGTGGTTGGACTCGTCGACTCCGAGAACGATGCTGCCAAACACGGTGATCTCCTCTGGCTCCGACTGGCCCCGTGACTGTGAACAGACCTTACGGGTGTGGACCCCCGATGGGGAGAGAAGCCGGTCACCAATCCCCCCAATTCCGCGAGTTCTAGATTCGCACCGGCACTAAGGACCATGTGCACCCGCTGCGGAGGGACAGGCGGGCCCCCCGACATCGCCGAGGGGCGCTTCCAGGAGCGGGGCCAAGTTCCTTCACGACCCCCGAGACTGATAGCTGACTGCGAGGGTCGACAGCATCCATGTCGAGCTGGCGGCAACGCGAGCTCAGATTCGAACGGCCAGGCGCCCCATCGATAGCGAAGGCCCTTGCTGTTCAGCTTGCAGACCATTGGGGCGCCAGGGGTGGAAACGCCCCGCGGCCCCGGCGGACTGCAGAAGGCACCGGGGTGCACGACTGGGATGCCTGCAGAGGTTAACTTCGGAGTTGGGTTGGCGTGGATCGCGGCCTGCTCGCTCCCCCCAGGACCGCCTCCTCAGCTCTCCCTGTCTGATGGTGCCAGCTGGCTTGTAATGCCCAAGCGGGCCGGGGGCAGTGCGGGTCGAGTTGGCGGGCTTGAGCGGCTCGTTCCTCGGCCAGGGCAGCGTTGCCTTGGGCCTTGGCGATGCCGATCAGGGTGCACAGGACCATGACCCGGTCGTGGCCCTCAGTCTCGGTCAGGGCCGCGTCGGCCAAGGCGGCAGCGCGGGTGAGGTCACCGACGGCCAGGAGGGCCAAGGCCATGGTGTCCTTCGCGTACGCAGACTGGGGTGCGGCGGCGTGCACTCGCCCCGCTGCGGCGTGCACCAGGTCCAGCGACCAAGGACCGGCCGCGATCGCTCGGCGGCCCCCGGCCTTAAACCCCCGCGATCGGTGCGTTTCGACTCCTCGCGAAAAGCCACCCGCTACGAAAGCCACAGCTCTTTTACGCTCAGCACAGACCTGACAGTTGGTCAGTTCGCTGGACAGCTCCGCGTCGCGGTCACCTGTCAGCTACCTGACAGCGCCGTGGCGCCCACCCCTCCAGGCTTCATCTCACGCCACACGGCGAAGATCGGCGACCCAGGAGAGGGATGCTCATGCGCGCTCTAACGCGAACCGCCGCCACCACCGTTGCAGTGGGGGCCCTCAGTGTGTTGGCTGCGCTGCCCGCGATGGCAGCTGGCCCGACAGTCTCCGTCAGATCAGCCAGTCTGGTCGCGCGGGGAGCAGCCGTAAATGCCACAGTTGTCGTCACCTGCGACCCCTACACCGACTACTGGGGCCAGGCGATGACTTCGACTCCCGTGACGATCACCCTCAACGAGGCCGTCAGGGGAGGACTGATCACGTCAGCAACCGGCAACGGTGACGCAGTGTGCGACAGCCTGCCGCACAAGGTGTCTGTGCTGGTCATCCCGACGACGTACAGGTTCACCAAGGGGTCCGCCCTGATCAGCGCCACGGCCACGTTGGACAGCGGGATCACCCCGGCGCAGCTTGTCGCCACGGTCAGGATCACCTGATCGGCGTCGCGCAGCCGCAGCTCCGCTGGCGCAGCCGTGGCCGTTCCTCGGCTGCGCCAGCGGACATTGGGCGACGTGACCTAGACCTACGCGTTGCCAGCCTGGTCGCCGATGTCGGCGCCGACCGGCTGAACCGTTGCGCACGAGCGCTGGGTCAGCGGACCAGGGCCATCCAGTCTCACTTCGAGGCGGTCTGAGACCGCGACTGAGACCGGGTCGAGATCTCCGATCGGCGGCCACATCGACGGAGCCGGGCGTCTGCGCGTTTGCCTTCCCGGGCCGGCGGGAGATCGGTGGTGGCAACAGAGCTTTGGGCCTGAGTGACAGTGGGTCGTCCGCGACCAGCCGGTGTGGGCAGAACCACTGGGTGCGCTCCGCGTCGGCCGGGTTAGTTGATGGCCCGGCTCCGACCGGCCCACTCGCGATCTCTGAGAATGTTCTTGCGGACCTTTCCGGTCGCCGTCTTGGGGAGGGGACCGAAGTCGACCGCCACGGGGGCCTTGAAGTGGGCGAGGTTCTGCCGGCAGAAGTCGATGATGTCGTGTTCGTCGGCCCGGGCATTTGCCGCAAGGGTGACGAACGCTTTCGGGCGCTCCCCCCATTTCTCGTCGGGGATGGCCACGACCGCGCACTCCAGGACTGCGGGGTGGGCACAGATTGCATGCTCGACCTCGATCGTCGAGATGTTCTCTCCGCCAGAGATGATGATGTCTTTCTTCCGGTCACGCAGCTCGATGTAGCCGTCCGGGTGCATCACGGCGATGTCGCCTGAGTGGAACCATCCACCGGCGAAGGCTGCGGCGGTCGCGGCAGGATCGTCGAAGTAGCCACGCATCACGTTGTTCCCCCGCATCACCACCTCGCCCATGGTCTCGCCGTCTGCGGCCACGTCGCGCATCGCTTCATCGACCACTCGGATCTGGTCGGAGATGATGTTGTGCACGCCCTGGCGCCCCAACGCTTTGGCGCGCGACTCAGCCGGCAGCCGCTGCCAGGCCTCCTGTGGCTCGCAGATCGAGTAGGGGGCGTAGGTCTCGGTCAGTCCGTATACGTGGACCGGGCGGAGGTTGAGCTGGCCCATGCGCTCGAGCAGCGTGGGCGACGGCGGAGCCCCACCGATCGTGACCGTCAGTTCACGGTTCAGCCGATGCGCGGCGGGATGCGCTACGACGCCAAGCCAGACCGTTGGCGCGCCGACGCCGTGTGTGACCTCTTCGGCGTCGATGAGCTCCCAGATCGAAGCGGGGTCAACCTTGCGCTGGCACACGTGCCGGCCACCCATGGCCGTCACTGCCCAGGGGAAGCACCAACCATTGCAGTGGAACATCGGCACGACCCACAGCAACACCGACTCTGGCCGCAGGTTGGCCTGCAGCGCCTCCACGAGGGCATTCAGATAGGCCCCGCGGTGGGTGTACATGACGCCCTTGGGGATCCCGGTCGTGCCCGAGGTGTAGTTGATCGAGATCACGTCCTCCTCGTCGGCGAGCGGGTGCTCAAAGCGCTCCGGGGAGCCCCCCGCGAGAAACTGCTCGTAGGGGTCTTCGGGCGTCCCGGTGTCGTCGATCCGTACGACGTCCAGGCCCGCGCCGTCTACAAGCTCGATGAGCTCGTGGTCGCAGAAGACCACCCGTGCGCCGCAGTGCGCGAGGATGTGGACGACCTCCTGGCGGGCCAGACGTGTGTTGATCGCCACCAGCACAGCTCCTGCCGCGGGCACGCCGTAGTGCGCCTCCAGGAGCGCCGGGATGTTGGGCGCCAGGAACGCCACCCGCTCGCCCGGCTCGATGCCGGCGGCGCGCAGAGCCGACGCGAGCCGATTGACCCGACGCTCGAACTCGCGGTACGTGGTCCTCCGCTCGCCGTGGACGACGGCCACCTTGTCCGGGAACACGTACGCGCTGCGACGCAGGAAGCTGAGCGGCGACAGCTCCGTGCGGTAGGCCTTGCCAGGCAGCGCCGGGCTGTCCTGCGCCCAGGCAAGTGGGTCGGCCGGGATCTCGCAGATCTGGCGAGCAGTGGCGGACAGGGTCTCCTGCATTGGGTCCTCCTGGGCGCATGAACTGGATCGACGGCCCTGCGGGAGCTTTTGTCCGGGATCGCCGAGGAATCACGGCGAGTATGGTAGCAAGTGCTACCATAGTCAACTATGGGCCGCCCACCGAAGATCGATGAGCTTGAGATCCTGGACCGAGCGACCGCGCTGTTCTGGAAGGACGGCTGCGACGCTGTGACGATCCGAGACTTGGAGTCAGCGCTCGATCTCAAGGCGCCGTCGATCTACCGTCGCTTCGCAACGAAGAACGACCTGATCGAGCGATGCGTCGAGCGCTATGTGGGCCGGGTCGTCGGAGGCAGGATCCGGCGCCACCTCGAGGGCTGCGATGATCCCCTGGAAGGCATCCGTCTCTTCTTCGCCTCGGCCCTCGAACCCCATCCGGGAGAAGAGACATCGCGCGGATGCCTCCTCACAGTGACGGCCAGCCAGACCGCCTTCCAGGACCCAGCTATCCGCGCCGCAGTGCGTACTGGGATGGAACAGATCCGGTGCGGGTTCCAGACGCAGATCGAGCGCGGCCGAGCCTCCGGGCAGATCCGGACGGACGTCAGCGCCCAAGTGCAGGCCACGCACCTGCTTCTCATGTTCGAGGGCCTCCTCGTGCTCGCCAGGTCGGGTGCCACGGACCTGATGGAAAGTGTGGCCGTCGGAATCGACTCTCTCAGCTCGTCATAAGAGGGGTACACGAACAGAGCCGACTCAGGGCACCGGACTCGACCTCCGCGCCACCAGACTGCCTCGCCGAAGTCGTGGCCGACCTTCGGACCCGGAATGACCTTCCCTGGCCGCCGAACCTATATGTCGTCGGCCGCTATGAACTGACTAAGCCAGAACTGAGGCCTGGACAACTTTGTGGGGGCCACGCTGGAGCCACAAGCCACCCGCTTGGCGTGCGGCGCTGAAGGTGCGCGCGGTGTGCTGTTTCGCGTCGTCCGGGCATAGAAGTCGTCCTTCCAAGGCGGTTGCGCGGGTTCGGGCTCTCCTGGGGCTACGCGGTCGAAGGCCACGGCCCGAATTCGGGCCTTTCGTGTTTCTGTTGTCCGCGGCCGCCGTCGAGGTCACGGCGTGGGGGCCGTCGGGGCAGTAGTCTGCTGGGCTGTTGGCCTCCGACGTTGGCGGCAGGGGCGGGGCATGGTGCAGGTCACTGAGGGCACAGCTTCGCTGCCACGGCTGGCTGTCTGGCGTAGCTGGCTGACGTTCTGGTCGTCGGCGGCTGACGCGCCGCGCGAGCGCCGCCCCACAGACGTGGGTGTTGCCGTGGCCGGTGTAGTCGTCTTGGCGCTGCTTGCCGTCGCCGCGCCGGGTCCCACCGATGTCGACTCCAAGGTGGCCAAGGCGGTCGCGTCGTTCCCGGGCCTGCTCACTTGGCTCTGGGAGTCGCTGTACGCCGCTGCTCTGCTGTGGGTCTTGGTGCTGGTGCTGGCTGCGCTTGTGACTCGGCACCGCCGGGTGCTGCTGGTCGAGCAGCTCGGCTCCGTAGTGCTCGCACTTGGTGTCGGTGGCCTAGTGGCGGTGCTCGAAGGCTCGTCGTGGGGTCAGGTGTGGTCGGCGTTCGCGACTCACGACAGCAGCACCTTCTATCCCGCGGTCCGCTTCACTGCGGTGGTCGCGGTGATTGCCGTGACGGCGCCGCACCTGGCGCGCCCGCATCGGCGGCTGGGCACCTGGGTGGCTCTGCTTGGTGCTGTCGGCGGGTTGGCGCTCGCCGTCGACACGGTGCTCGGACTCGTGGCAGGGCTCGTGCTCGGCGTCACCGTCGCAGCTGTGGTGCACCTGGTGGCCGGCTCGCCGGGGGGGCACGTGCCGCTGGAGCGGCTGCAGGCACAGCTCGACGATCTCGGCGTCGACCTGTCCGACTTGCGCTATGTCGACGAGCCCGGGCACCTGTCCGTGGTTGCCCGGGGCTGCGACGGCGACGGCCGCCCGGTGCTGGTGCGGGTGTACGGACGCGATGCGTGGGAGGCTTCGCTGCTCGCGAGTGTGTGGCAGCGGCTCTGGTACCGGCAGACGGCCGCGTCGTCGATCGGCCGTCAGGAGCGGGCCGAGCACGAGGCCTACCTGACGATGGTCGCCGAGAGGGCAGGCGTCCCGGTGCAGGCGGCGCTTGCGGCCGGCACAGCGTGGGGCCGTGACGCGATGCTGGTGCGCCGTGACGACGGTGTCCCGCTGGCCGATGCCGATTCCGGGGCCGACGCGTACGGCGAGGCTCAGGCGCGGGCGTCGTGGGCGGCGCTGGAGCTTCTGCACGGTGCCGGTCTCGCGCACGGCGACCTGAGCTCGCGGTCGCTGTCGCTCGACGTGGACGGAGTCGTGCGGCTGACTGACCTCGCGTCGGCGACGCAGGGCGCGGTCGACACCGAGCAGGCGGGCGACCGTGCTCACCTGCTCGTGATCAGCGCGCTGCGGCTCGGGATCGACGACGCCGTGCGCGTCGCGCGCGATGTGGTGGGCGACGACAGGCTCGTGACCGCGATGCCCTACCTGCAAGCCGCGGCGTTCGACGTCGACACCCGGCGGGAGATCAAGGCCACCACCTGGAAGATCGGCGCCCTGCGCGACGCGATAGCGGAACGAACCCGTGTCGAGGCGCCGCCGTTGGAGAAGCTGCGCCGCGTCACGTGGTCGTCGATCGTGATGCTGGTCGTCCTCGTGATCGTCGCCTATGTGATCATCGGCGCCGTCGCCGGCATCGGGCTCAACACCCTGATCCAAGAGTTCAAGGGCGCGAACTGGTGGTGGGTCGGCGCCGCTGTTGTCTTGGCCGTGCTGATCTATGTCGGTCAGGCATTCGCGGTTCAAGGCGCGAACGTGGACCCGCTGCCATTCATGCCCGTGCTCGGTCTCGAGACATCGGTGGCGTTCGTCGGCCTCGCCGTGCCCGCTTCAGCGGCGAAGATCGGTCTGACCATCCGATTCCTGCAACGGGTCGGGTCCAACCCCACCGCCGCGGTCACAATCAGCCTCGTCGACTCGCTGTCCGGGTTCGTCGTCCAGCTGCTCGTCATCGTGCTCACACTGTTCACCGGGCTGGTGACCCTGACGCCGACGACGACCGCCGGCACGGGCCTCGGCTCGACGCTCGCGAACATCAACTGGGCCACCGTGGGCATCGTCTGCCTGGTCCTGCTCCTGGCATTGGTGTTGGTGATCTGCTTTGTGCCGAAGGTGCGCGCGTTCGTCCGCGACCGCACAGTTGAGGGACGCGACTCCCTGCGAGTACTGCGTTCGCCGCGCAAGCTCACGCGCATCGCTTTCGGCAGCGTGATGTGGAACGTCGTCGCCGCGCTCGTGCTCGGGTGCTCGCTCAGAGCGTTCGGTCACTCGGCGAGCTTCGCGTCGCTGATCCTGGTGAACACCCTCGTTGCGCTGTTCTCCGGGCTCATGCCGGTGCCGGGTAACGTGGGCATCGCCGAGGCAGCGATCACGGCCGGCCTGGTCGCGATCGGCATCCCGCAGGCAGTGGCACTGTCGACGGCGATCGTCTACCGCCTCGCGACATACGTTGTGCCGGCGATCTACGGCTACGTGACGCTGACCCTCATGCGCCGCCGCGGCTACCTCTGACCGAGCATCACCATGTTTCGCCGCCTTCCTGCGCGTCCGAAGGATCGGCGCTCAGCGTCCGCCGCGCTCGGTGGGCACTTTGGAGGGATCTTGGAATTGGCGTTCAGCTGGTCAACTGCTAGGACCAGTCGGCCAAGACCAAGGTCGCGATGTCGGCTCGCCGGCACCAGCGTCCGGGTGGCTGCAGGGTAGGCCACCGGACCGGGGTCAGGTCAGCGGCTCGAAGCGGGCCGTGAAATGCCGCAACGTCGCGGGCTCCTCCACGATCCGGTACCCGGTCAGCTCGCCGGAGGATTGAGCCACCTGCTCGCAGACTTCGATCACGTAGTCGATGTGGCTCTGGGTGTACGTGCGGCGGGGGATGGCAAGTCGAACCAGGTCCAGCGCGGCCGGCGTCTCGGACCCGTCTGGCTGCCGCCCGAACATTACCGTGCCGATCTCGCAGCTACGTACGCCCCCCATCTCGTACAGGGCAACCGCCAGTGCCTGGCCGGGGTACTGCAGCGGCGGGATGTGAGGGAGCAGCGCCCGGGCGTCCAGGTAGACGGCGTGGCCTCCGATCGGGCTCATCACCGGCACACCGGCCCGCTGCAGCGCCTCGCCGAGGTACCCGGTCGAGCGGATCCGGTATCTCAGGTAGTCGTGGTCGACGGCTTCTCTCAGCCCCTGGGCGAGCGCCTCGAGGTCTCGCCCGGCCAGTCCCCCGTAGGTGGGGAACCCTTCGGTGAGGATCAGCAGGTTCCGGCACTGTTCGGCCAGCTCGTCGTCGTCCATCGCCAACCATCCGCCGATGTTGCCCATCGGGTCTTTCTTGGCGCTCATCGTCAGGCCGTCGGCCAGCGACGCCATCTCACGCACAATGTCGACCACCTCGCGACCGGCCTGGCCCGGCTCTCGCTCGCGGATGAACCAGGCGTTCTCAGCGAACCGGCAAGCGTCCAGGAACAGGAGTTTGCCGTGGGCGTCGCACACCTCCCGGACGGCGTGCAAGTTCTCCAGCGAGACCGGCTGCCCGCCGCCACTGTTGTTCGTGATGGTCATGAACACCACGGGCACGTCGGCCGAACGCTCGTTGAGCAGGGCGGCCAGTGCCGACACGTCCATGTTGCCCTTGAACGGGTGGTAGGCCTGGGGGTCGCGACCTTCGGGGATCACCAGGTCGACTGCCTGCGCCCCGGTGAACTCGACGTTGGCTCGGGTGGTGTCGAAGTGGGTGTTGTTCGGCACCACCTTCCCGGGTCCGCCCAGGACGCTGAAGATGATCCGCTCGGCGGCGCGGCCCTGATGCGTCGGGATCACATGCTCGAAGGGGAACAACTCCCGGACGGCGTCGCGGAACAGGTAGTACGAGGGTGAGCCCGCGTAAGACTCGTCGCCGTGCTGGATCGCGGCCCATTGGTCTCGGCTCATCGAGCCCGTGCCCGAGTCGGTGAGCAGATCGATCAGCACGTCCGCGGCGTGGACCTTGAATAGGTTGTACCCGGAGCGGGCCACGGCTTCCTGTCGATGACGCCGAGTGGTCATCCGCAAGGGCTCCACCGAGTGGATGCGGAACGGCTCGATGATCGTGCGGAACGACGGTTCGCTCATAGACCCCGATCCTACGAGGCTTGCCACACAACACGTGATGACCGGGGACGAGGAGCCGGATCCGGCTGTCAGGAGGGAAGGCCGTCCTCCTGGCTGGTGTCCCACGGCAACGTCCGTACTGGCTGTCAATGACGGCGCAGCGCCGAACGCGGTGCTGCGAGCCCGGATCACCACCCGACCGGGCGTGAGATCGTGCCAGGTAATGGTGGCGGAGCGTCTCTACCTGAGGGCAGCTGATCCCCGCCGCGGTTCTCTTCTCAGGCCTGTCGATCCGGCATATGCGCAGATCAGAAACGGAGTCGCACCGCGATGGAGCCGCCTCAGGGAGTCGAACCCTGGACCTACGCATTACGAGT
>Ga0209698_10000973_pt1 | contig 32924 bp, 23 predicted proteins | sample LitLauG_LLR_2012_FD_187203 | JGI IMG/M metagenome (GOLD analysis project Ga0209698, IMG submission 187203) | Freshwater sediment microbial communities from Pennsylvania, USA - Little Laurel Run_MetaG_LLR_2012 (SPAdes) (version 2) | ecosystem: Environmental > Aquatic > Freshwater > Creek >... | reverse complement strand
CCACAGTTGCGCGTGAAAACCTTCGTCATGAATTCGTTTGACCAGAGCTTTCATGTCGGCATCGCCGTTGGGGAACTTCTTGGGATCCAGTCCCCAGTCGCCGTAGTTGTTCTGCCAGCCATCATCGAGCGTGACCCAAGAGAACCCGAGTTTCTTGGCGGTGGGCAGTGTCTCATAGACCTGTTTGAGTTGTACTTTCCGTCCGTAGCCCCACGCGCACCAGATCGGTCCGAAAGCGCTGTCGGGTGCTGTTGCCATTTGGAGTCCCTGACGCTTCATCAGGCGGCTGTACTCGGCAAGTGTGTGGAAATAATCGCCTTGATGCACTGAAACAAAAGTTCGAAGAGTATGGAAGGTCTCGCCGGGCTGCAGAGTTTGCCGTCGAGTTGAGCGCACCGCGACAGTGGCGTGAGCAGCATCGGGCATGGAAACAGGCAACGAAATCAACCGAGGCACTGGTTCAACATGGCCGACCGCAAGCCCGATGTCCCTCCTCCAAACATCGACGACGGGTGTTCCTCCGCCGTAGTCGCTGGCATTCATGCCAAGGTAGTTGTCTTGCTGAAATCCGGGGTGCAGTGGGAGCACCCAGTCGGGCCGCTTTTCGTAAGAACCGCTCTGGTAGGACCAGAATGCCGGCCTGGACTCGGCCCCAGCCCCAGCACTTTTTCCTGTGAGGCTGAGCAATTGATACTGATGGTTGGCCCACCCGCGAATAGTGAGCGGCGAAGTGCCCTGGTTCGTGTACTCGACGTCAAAAATCGCTATCGACGGGAAGTCGTTGTAAATGGTGACCGATACTTTCTTGCGCACGTTCCCAGACTGGCCCGTCAGCGACAGGCGCTGGCCCGGGCCGAAAACGTCGGATACCTGCTCGGTTTGGCTTGCCAGCGAGGGGAAGTCGCTCCAAACGTGATTGGCGCCGGTGAGCGTTTCCGAGGCCGAGAACGGGACAACCGACTTGGGAGCTCCGGCAAATAGGGGCACGACGCGGCTGTGAAGATTGCGGTCGAATTCGATGCGCAGGAGCCCGCTCTGTATTTGCATCCGGCCGGAGGAATCGTTCGCAGGCGGGTTGATAGCGTCTTTAAAATCGGCCTTCCACCAGGAGCCCAAGCTAAAAAAAGCAAATCCAGCAAGAACGATCGCCTTAAGGCGCGTCATGATCGGAGCATACCATTGGCATTTCATCGAATTTTCTCGTTAGCTCGGCGGGAATCCGCGCTTGCTGAAAGCCAAACCGTGCTTTATATTGCGAACGATTACTTTTACTTTCGTTTCATTGGGATTGTCAAGGATTCGAAGTCTTAACAAGGCGGAAAATATGTCGCACAAACGAAGCACACCGGCTCGCATCTTTCTGGCCCTGCTGATTTTTATCGCTGCACGGAACGCGGTGCCCCAGGAGCAGTCAAAGCAGCAGGGGCAAATCGGCTACAAGTCGGCGGCTGGTGCTGACGAAAAAAAGACGCTTCTGCTGAAGGACTTCCATCCGGTCTCGATGCTCCATGCGCCTGCACACAGCGTCGACCGGGCCAAGTACTACGTGATCGACGTCCACAATCACGTGAACGACGCCGCGCGAATCGACGATCACATGCCTCCTGAGCGAGTCGTCGAGATCATGAACAACACCAACGTGAAGACGGTCGTAATCCTGACCGGGATGTGGGGAGAGAAGCTGCAGGCTGTGATTGACGAAATGCTCAAACCATATCAGGGGCGATTTATGGTGTTCACGCAGATCGACTGGAGCAAGATTGACGATCCGAATTTCAGCCAGGAAATGGTGGCGCAACTCGACGATGCCGTGGCGCGCGGGGCCCGCGGTCTAAAGCAACTTAAAGATCTTGGTCTCACCGTACACGACAGGTCGGGGAAACTGATCGCGATCGACGATCCCCGTCTTGATCCTATCTGGGAGGAGTGCGGCCGGCTAGGAATTCCTGTCGCCATTCACGTCAGCGACCCTGAAGCCTTCTTTCACCCGGTGGACAATACTAATGAGCGATATGAGGAATTGATGGAACATCCGGACTGGAGTTTCTACGGACCACTATTCCCCACAAAGGAGTCGCTGCTTGCAGCACGCGACCGGATGTTCGCGAAGCATCCGCACACGACATTTGTGGCGCTCCACATGGCGAACTGGCCGGAAAATCTTGACTACGTTTCTCATCTACTGGACACGCTTCCGAATGTGATGGTCGAGTTTGGTGCGCGTGAAGCCGAGCTGGGCCGCCAGCCGAGGCGTGCCAGAGAATTCTTCATCAAGTATCAGGATCGGATCATGTTCGGCACCGACAATGGCATGGACGAGGCCATGTATCGCAACCATTTCCGCTGGCTTGAAACCGCGGATGAATACTTCGACTACTGGGGGTATCCTGCCCAGGGCCGCTGGAAGATATATGGCATTGACCTACCGGACCCGGTCCTGGAAAAGATCTATCACAAGAATGCGGAGCGCATCTTTGGACAGTTTCGCGCCGAAGCTCTTGCGCTCCGGAAGTAAGTCGAACTGCTGGACCCAGCCGGCGGAAATCAGACCAGCATTACTTGAATCCCTGCTTTTTTCAGCACCGCGAGGTCCTGCCTGGGGATGCCCTTGTCAGTGATCATATAGTGTACGCCCGTGGGCGGCGCGATTGACGAAAGCGAACGCCGGCCGAACTTGCTGGAATCGCAAACCGCAACCACGATCTTGGCCACATCCATCATCGCGCGATTGACTTTTGCCTCCAGCAGATTTGGCGTGGTCAGCCCATGATGTACATCGAAGCCGTCTACCCCAAGAAAAAGGATGTCTGCATTCAGTCGCCGCAACGTCTCCTCCGCGATCGGCCCGACCAACGAGAAAGAGTTCTTTCGCAGGGTCCCGCCCGTCAGTATTACTTCGAGAGAAGAACCAGAGAGTTCGGCAGCGATGTTGACCGCGTTTGTGATGATGGTGAGGTTCTCAAACTCGCGCAGCGCGCGGGCGATCGCGGTTGTGGTTGTGCCCGAATCGAGAATCACCACCTGCTCTTCGCGCACCATGTTCGCGGCCGCGGCTGCGATGTGCAGTTTTTGCTTGCGATGCAACTTCTCCTTTTCCCGAAGCGTCGGGTCTTCGAGCGCGCTCTCCCGGGTGGGAAGAGCGCCGCCATGACTGCGGTGTATGCGGCCATGGGCCTGCAGGACATCCAGATCCTTTCGGATGGTGACCTGGGAAGTGCGAAACTGCTTGGCCAAGTCAACAACCAGGACGCGGCCGTCGCGGTTCAGTATCTCCAGAATGTGTCGGCGTCGTTCTTCGCTAAGCACAATGCACCCTCTGCTAAGGATGCATTTTACACTTGACAGCATCCGTGGCACGAAAGTAAAAGTTATTAAACGTAATGATACGAAACCACGCAAAATCCGCCCTTTCCGCCTCTGGTTTGCGGCTACTTCTTTGCCTCCGACTCGGAGGCGGCGGGATTGCGGCGTTAACGGGCCTGCTGTGGTGCGTGTTTCTTTTGGCGAATGGCGGAGTTGCGCAGCACGCTGGAGCTAACCAGGACTGGACGAACTATGTCCGGATTGGGGCCTATGGGCTGCGCGGCCACGATGCCGAGCAGATTGTGCGCAGCGCACAGGAAGACGGGGTTTTCGGAATCGAAGTCGACAACGACATACCAGGGCGGTATGAGAGTTTTACCCATCCCGAAGAGAAGTTGAAGGCGATCCGCGAAGTCGCCGAAAAGGCGCACGCAGCAGGAAACAAAGCTTTTGTCTATATCGCTGGGACCGAGTGCATCACGGCCAACGCCGACAAAACGCCGCACACTCTGGCCAAGGAACACCCCGACTGGCTTCAAAGGAAGATCACTGGTGAGCCCGCAGTTTTTGGCGGCGGAACTGCCTTCTGGATTGCCAAAGGCGATGAGGATGTGTGGGTCAGTCCCTACGCGCCGGATTGGCGCAAGACATACATGGAGCGAGTGAGGCAGATTGCCGCGACTGGGATCGATGGCCTCTACGTAGATATCCCGTATTGGATGACACATTTCGAGGGCTGGGAGAACACCTGGGCAAGCTTCGACGACTACACGGTTTCGGCCTTCCGGAAGGCGTCAGGTCTCAACGCGAAGACGGACCTGAGACTGGGAGACTTCTCCGATCCGAACTTCCGCAAGTGGGTGGATTTCAGAATTCAAACCTTCACCGATTTCATGCAGGAAATTGACCGGAATGCTAAGTCAGTGAATCCAGGCATTAAGACGATTCCGGAAATATATCCGGGAATCGAGGAAGAGGCGGTTCGCGTTGGCGCCGATGTCTATAGCTTGTACGGAGTCGTGGATGCAATCGCCCATGAATACGAATTTGGCGAAGGCGACCACATGGCGTCGTCAAGAACTCCGCTGGACTGGTTCAACTATCAGGTAGGAATGCATTCGTTTCGTGCCTTCGCGCAGGGTAAAGCGACCTGGATACTCAATTACTCGTGGGATGGCGACACGAAAGTGGACCGCCGCGAAGCGATGATGAATCTCGCCGCTTCGGAGGTCATGGCGGGAGCGAACTTCTGGGATGCGCCCGGCCACGAGATGGCAGGATCGAACGATGCCGCAACTCGTAGGAAGATCTTTTCGTGGATCAAGATGCATGAAAATACGCTCTACCGCCCAAGGATAGCGATTGCTCCCATCGGTGTTTATTTTTCGCCCGCAACGCGAAACTACTATGCGAACGAGTTCGTTTCTTCTTATCGCGGCATTCTCATCCTTCTCATACAGAAGCACCTGGAGTTTCAAGTGGTGACTCCGCGCACGCTATCGGATTTCCAGGGTGAGACATTGGTTTTTCCAGACGTTCGGGTCGTGAACGATGTCGAAAGAGCGCAGCTTCGAAAATATCTGGGCGGCAGCAAGACCCTGGTGATCACTGGAGAGGACGCGACGCAACTCGGCGCTGCCGCGAATGTGGTCCGTTTTCGCCAATGCCCCGGGAAAGACTACTACGCGGCACTCAACAAGGATTTTGACGGAACCATTCCTGACCGAGAAAACGAATTCCTGCAAAGCCTGAAGTCTGGGGCGCCGCTTCGCGTCGCCGCGTCCGCCAGGGTCGCGACGTCCATGGCGCGTGTGAATGGACAGCCGCACGTTTTTTTTGTGAATTTCACAGGGTTGCAGGGTGGAATCAATCCGATCCAAACCCCGCAAACTGATGTGCAAGTGACGGTGCCGGCAGTAACCAAAGGCCAGGGATTCTTTCTTCCTTTTCTGGGAGAAACACAGCCACTGAATGGAGCAATCGGCGAAGCCGGCATCAGTTATAAGCTTCCCGCAATCGAGAAGGGTGGAGTTTTCTGGTATGAGCCCTGAAAGCGCCCGGGTAGCAGGGTCTATTGAATCGAGAGAATTGCCGATGGATGCATTTTCTGACTTGCTGAGGCTGCCAGCCAGCGAAAAAGTGGCGTTGGGCGTCACCTACACTGTAGCGGAAATTGCTCAACAGCCAGACAGTTGGCTTTCAACGTTTCAGCTTTTTCGTCAGAAACGCGCCCAGATCGCGGAATTTCTGTCCAACGCGGGAATCGGCGGGAGGGCAGGCTCCGGCCCGACAGTTTTTCTCGTTGGTGCCGGGACTTCGGACTATATCGGTCAGTCTCTTGCTTCTCTGCTTCGCAAGCTCTGGCAATGTGAAGTGGCCGCTATACCGAGCACTGATCTTTTGACGCATATGGGCGACTTGATGATTCGAGACAGGAAATATGTGTGGACTTCCTTCTCACGTTCAGGGGATAGTCCCGAGGGTGTTGCCGTGCTCGACCTCGCTCACAGGAATTACCCGGACGTGCATCATCTCGTTATCTCCTGCAACGCCAATGGGCGTATGATCCGCGGCAACCCGGGCCAGTCGCGGGCTCTCGGCATTTGTCTTGACGATGCCGTGAACGACCGCGGGCTGGCTATGACCAGTTCTTTTTCAAATATGGTGGTCTTCGGTCAGTGCCTGGCGCATACGGAGGACATTGGCAAATACGAGGCCATTCTGCCGCACGTGGTCCAGGCCGGAAGAACTTTGATGCGAACGGCGGCAAACTGCGCAGCGGCGTTGGCACAAGAGCAGTACACCAAAGTCTGCTTTGTCGGATCAGGCGCGCTGAGAGCGGTGGCCAAAGAATCGGCGCTCAAGGTGCTGGAGCTGACGGCAGGAAAAACTCTTACCATCTCCGAGTCCGCGTTGGGCCTGCGTCACGGGCCCATGGCGGCATTGGATAAGGACACACTGTTCGTTTGTTTTCTTTCTGGCGATCGGCGAGTCCGGCGGTACGAACTGGACCTGCTCGAGGAGGTCGGGAGAAAGAAGCTTGTAGGGGCCAGAGTCGTTGTGGCGGCAAACGACCCACCGCTAAAGGATTCTTATGCCGAGCATTATGTCGCACCGACTTCTCCAATCGCGGTGTCGGACGACTATTGTGGGGTTGTCGATGTCATTTTCGGCCAAATGCTTGGTTTGTTTTTTTCTTTACGCTGGAATCTGCAGCCGGATCATCCCAGTCCCAACGGCGCCATCAGCCGGGTCGTACAGAACGTAAAGATCCACTCTTAGAAGGAGTACACAGTGATCGAGGTGTGCGTGGTCGGGGAACTCAACCTGGATCTGATCCTGTACGGAATTCCGAAGGATTTGACGCCCGACAGGGAACTGCTGGCCAGCGGCATGGGCTTCACACTGGGGAGTTCGTCGGCAATCCTGGCACACAACCTGTCCGTATTGGGCACGAAGGTGGGCTTTATTTCGAAGATTGGTGGCGACGCGCTGGGGAAAATTGCGATGGAGCGGCTGTCTGTCGCGGGCGTCGAAACCGGCCGCGTGAAACAGGCCGCCGGCAAGATATCGACCGGGCTGACAGTTGTACTACCTCACACGCAGCACCGCTACATCTTGACGTATCCGGGGACGATGTTTGATATGCAATATTCAGACATTGACCTAGGGTACGTCCGCGGCGCGCGCCATCTGCATCTGTCGTCCTTTTTTCTGCACCGCGCTTTGCGGCCAAGGATTGTCGATTTGTTCCGGCAGGCTAAAGACGCGGGCCTCACGACTTCACTGGATACGAACGACGACCCAGAAAATCTCTGGGGGCACGACTTGCATGAAGTTCTGAAGTATGTAGACGTGTTCCTTCCCAACGATCGCGAGGCCAAGAAGATCGCGCGCACGACGGACCTTTCGCACGCCATCAACTCGTTGGCCGGGCTCTCCAAGGTCGTGGTCGTGAAGCGAGGCTCGGGATCGGCCATTTGTCGCATGGGAGACGAACAGTGGAGCCTGGCGCCGCCGGTCGTTCAAATGGTGGACGACGTCGGCGCCGGCGATACCTTTGACGCAGGGTTCATTTACATGTACTTGCGAAAAGCCAAACTGGAAGATTGCCTCGCATTCGCGAACGCCGCTGCAGCGTATTCGGTCACTAAAGAAGGCGGGACGGAAGCGTTTCGAGACCGCAAAGAATTGCTCAGCTTTCTGCGCCAGCACTGGGACTCGGCGAGGGGAGAATTGCCCTTGAAGGGCTAGTGCAAAAATCAAGAGATTTTAGATAACTGCAAGAGTGGAGGATCTTCATGCGACCGACGAGACGAGTTCTTTCTTATTTCGTGGTGTGCTTCTTCGGAGGCTTTGCGGCATTGATGGTCGCGCAGGGTAGTTATCGGGCGCAGCTTCGGGGCATCGTCTCCGATGCTACCGGCGCGGTGGTTCGCGATGCAACCGTAACCATCACCGACAGCGGGACAAATATTTCCAGCTCTGCCCATACGGACGACAAGGGCGCGTATTTCTTGACCGGCTTACGGCCGTCCACTTATTCGGTGAGGGTTGAAAAGACGGGTTTTCGAAAGGAGGAGCGGACGAATGTGGTTCTTGCTGTCGATCAGGAAACTACGCTCAACTTCACCATCGTACCCGCCGGAGTGAGTGAGAACATAGAGGTCACGACCACCGCTCCACTTTTAGACACAGAAAATTCCACACTCGGCACCGACATCACCAACGAATACGTAAAGAATCTTCCTTTGCTGAACCGCAGCTTCTTTGGCCTGACCTTTCTTTCGGGAGGAGTTACGGAGGTCGCTGGATCGGGCACACAAGATAACTATCCGGAGGGAACCAATTTTGTTTCCAACGGCCAGCGCAATGCGACTGCGGAAGTCCGATTGGACGGCGCATTGATCAGCGCGCCGGAGCAAGGTGAAGGCGCGACCAGCAACGTCTACTACGAACCTTCCGTGGAAATCATTCAGGAATTCAAGGTCGAGAACAACAGTTTCTCCGCGGAGTTCGGTAATAACGGCGGCACCGTAGTGAACATGGTTTTGAAAAGCGGCACGAATGCCTTCCATGGAAGCGGCTGGTACTTCATGCAACGCGCCGGTACCGATGCCCGTGATTTCTTCAATCCGGAACCAAACCAAAAGCCGAGCCACGCGCGCGACCAGTATGGGTTCTCCCTGGGTGGGCCGATTCGGAAAGATAGAACTTTTTTCTTTGCTGACTTCGAGAAAGTGCGGGACAACGAGCCGATCAACATCGTAGCCAGTGTTCCCATGGACGGGTCCTTTCCAGGGACGTCGAACGAACGGGCTGGAGATTTCTCGGCCGTGGGGTCAAATCCAATTTATGACCCGACCGTGAACTGTGGTTCTGCGACAAACGTGCTCCGGCCGCAGCTCGGCTATAACTGCAGCAACCAGCAGGTTGCTCCTGTCAATGTAATTCCGCTAGGCAAGATCGACAAGATCGGTCAAGCCATCCTCAATCAGTATCCGCACCCTAACCTGCCCGGTGAATTCAACAACTACCGGTCGACGGTGCTATCACATGGCCCCGCCTATCAGTTTGATATCAAGATCGACCATCAGATCTCTGATAAGCACAGCATTAATGGCCGGTACAGCCGGCTGCACAATAACAATACCGCGCCGACGGTTTTTGGGGATGGTGAGTTTGCGAGTAATATTGCCGGCGACGGGATCACGAATGACCCGCTCACGGCACAGAACGGTGCGTTGGAATACACCTGGACTCTCAACCCGAGGATCATTTGGACAACTCACGCCTCTGTGGATCGTGCCGCGCAGGTCTCAACCACGAACCTTCCCAGCCTAAGCAGCGCAAATCTGCCTGCGGTGCTGAAAGCGAATGGCGGGATCGACCGCATGCCCACGATCCAGATGACGGGCAATTCGACGTGGACGAGCCTCTATGACCAGTGCTGCCTGAACACGACCTTCGCCCACACTCTGTACAGCTACTCCTCTCAGCTGGTCATTGCCAAAGGATCTCATCTGATGAAGATGGGTGGCGAACAACGGATATTCTTCAACAACTTCCTTCAACCTCCGTACCCGACGAGCTTGCTGAACTTTACCGACTATGTGACCTCGCCGTTTCCGCTCAGCGAAACCGATGCAAGCGGCAATGCCACTGGTAATCCGTTTGCCAGCTTGCTGTTCGGGTATTCAGACAACATCAATGGGGGGGCCAATGGGACGAGTACGATCAATATCTACCCATCCGTAGCCACCAAGTCGAAAGAAACCGGCTTCTACTTCCAGGATGACTGGAAAGTGAACGCGAAACTCACGCTCAACCTCGGCTTGCGCTACGAATGGAGCACGCCATACACCGAGCGCAATAATCAACTCGAGTTCAGCAACTTCTCAGGCAATAGCGGGATGTCCATCGACCTGAGCGCCGGAGGACAGGTGAGTGACGGACTGACCCCCTTAGGGACTGTAGCATTGAACGGAACCACTCTGTTTCCCACGTCCGGAATGAGAAATGTTCCTGTGGACCGCAAGAACTTTGGGCCGCGGCTCGGATTTGCTTACCAGTTGAGTCCGAATACCGTCGTCCGAGGCGGCGCCGGTATTTACTACGGCATGAGCGTGGCCACCAACTTCCAATATCCCGGAACTGCTTTCCGCAAGAGTGCGACGATATTCGCCACGCTGGACAACTTTGCCTCACAGTATGCGACTCTGGAGAATCCGTTCCCCATCGGCTTAACTGGTCCGCAGGGAAAGCAGTACGGCGCCCTGGCGGAGTGGGGCTACGGGAACGGGAACGATCTGGGCACCAGCGCGAATCGGAATGCCGACATCTACCAGTGGAATCTCGGTATCCAGCGCTTGTTGCCGAGTCAGATCGTCATCGGAATCGACTATTCGGCGAATCGGAGCATCCATCTTCCATGGGGTGGGTATTCCAGCACGCGCAATCGGGATTTCATCTCATCGAGTTTGCTGGCGCAGATCTCGGCCGCGCAGCACGCCGCCGATGTTAATGGGCCGGCCGACTGTGATTTGAATAGCTGTGTCAGTAATTTCCTGCAAGGAGGCGTTGTCAATCCTTTCTGTTCCTGGTTCGGCGGCGGGGTGAACGGGCCGGGGAGTTGCCTGTACAACGCCGGCCCCGCGATTTTCAACGAGCCGAACTCCAATTATGGTCAAGCAATGCTTCCGTTGGTCAACCTGCTCCGCCCCTACCCTCAGTTCGACGGGGACTTTGAAGCGCTGCCGCTGCTGGAGGCCAGCTCGTGGTACAACTCGATGCAAATACGCTTCCAAAAGCGCACCACGCACCATGTGAGTTTTGAAGGAAGCTACACCTGGTCAAAGCTGACAGACGACTCGTCCGTTGGTGCCAACGCCTTTGTCGGCACGCTTAACAATGGGAATCCGCAGCAACTAGACAATCTGAAAGCGGAGCACGGAATCAGCGCGAACGACACGCCGCAGCGGCTCGCGGCGGCGATCATTGTCGAGCTGCCCATCGGTCGCGGCATGTGGATCGGTCGCCAGATGAATTCCATTTTGAACGGGGTGGTTGGCGGGTGGTCGATTTCAACCCTGATTTCGGAGCAGTCTGGCCAGCCGCTGGCCATTCCGATGGCCACATCGCGACTGACCGATGGCAACCAGCGTCCGAATGTGATCTGTGGCGGCGGCACGGGAATCAGCAGCAATCAGGCCGCGATCAATCAAACCCCGGTTCTGAACGTTAACTGCTTTGCCGACCCGGGAGATCAAATGCCGGGCAACGCACCACGTTATTTCCCTGGTCTCAGAACCGACGGCATTCACAATATCGATATGAGCTTGTACAAGGAATTCATGCCGCGGGAATCCATGAAACTGCAACTGCGGGCGGACATTTTCAACGGCTTCAATCATCCCCGTTTTGCGCCGCCCAACACGGCTTTCAATGCCGGCGATCCAACGTTCGGCATCATCAGCTCAACGGCGACGGGGTACACGCCGCGCAGGATGCAATTTGGGATCAGGTTCGAGTTTTAGTAAAAGAAGCGGGATGCAGCGAATTGCGGTGCCAGGCTGGCCATGAGGAGGAGTTGGGACGGTCACTTAGGTTTCAATGACCGCCCGCCGCCCGGTCAGATTCGCGCGCGGGCTTTATCTCTAAAGCCGCGCATGCGAACCGGCCCAGTTCAGAGCTTCGCGGAAGCATACGAATTGATTTCACAATTCAAGCAGATTTCTTCGAACTTCGGTGCGGTCCATTCCATTGAGCATTCTCCTTTCCGTGGCCGGCGTTAAGCGTCGCTTACTTTCGGCCTCCGAATCCCCATCCACAAACTGGGGGCGAAGTTACTCAGAGACTGCAGCCCCCGCCTGGAGGCGAACTCCACGGCGGGGACGTCGGTGGATATGCCTACTTCTTTAGGGCGAAGACCCACACCACTCCGCCTTGGGGAATATCCTTGGTCAGCTTGTCGTGAACCGGACCCGCCCAGATTGGAATCGCGCCGCCAAACCCCGAGAGGATTGCAACGTATTGCACTCCGTCCACGGTGTAGGTGACCGGAACACCCACGATTCCTGAGTTGGTCCGGAACTTCCAGACCACGTCGCCGGTCTTCGCGTTGAACGCAGTAAAATCCCTGTCGGTCAACGTGCCCGTGAATACCAGAGAACCGCCAGTGGAAAGCGCTCCGGCCCACAGGGGAGCTTCGTACTTCTTGGACCACATTTTCTTGCCCGTCGCGACGTCGATGGCTTGAAATTCCCCGACGTAATCCGGGTTCGCAGCGTGCATCTCGAAGTCGGCCCGAACATACATCTTGCCGGCTTCGTAATCTCCGGGCAGGTCGGAAATCTTCATGCACCAGTGGTTGGTCGGCACATAAGCAAAACCGGTTGCCGGACTGTAAGAGATCGGCATCCAGTTCTTGCCGCCAAGAAAGGCCGGACAAGTATCAGTCTTGCCCTTTTCGGGACTCTTGGTGGGATCAACGTTGGGCCGGCCCGTCTTCGGATCTAGGCCCAGGAACGTACTCGGACTGGCAAACGGCTGTCCGTAAATGAACTGGGAGTTCGTACGGTCGATCAGATAGAAGTATCCGTTGCGGTTGGCATTGATCCACCCACGAACCTTCTTACCTTGGCGATCGACGTCAACCAGCACGGCTTCATTTACGCCGTCGTAGTCCCAAAGATCGTGCGGCGTGTACTGGTAGTGCATGCGAATCTGCCCGGTGTCCGGATCCAGAGCGATCGTGGAATCGGTATAGAGATCGTCTCCGGGCCGCACGTCACCGGCCCATGGTCCGGGATTTCCAACTCCCCAGAAAATCAGGTTCTGCTGGGCATCGTAGGTGCCGGCCAGCCAGGTTGATCCGCCGCCGTTCTTATACGCATCAGTCGCCGGCCAGCTGTCGTGGCCAGCTTCCCCTGGACCCGGGATCGAGTAAGTCTTCCAGAGGCTCTTGCCGGTCTCGGCGTCGAAGGCTTCGATAAAGCCACGAATGCCATATTCGCCTCCGGCCACTCCGGTGATTACTTTGCCTTTCACGATAAGTGGAGCAGACGTGATGGCGTACCCGTTCTGATAGTCGGTGACCTTCTGGTCCCAAACGACTTTTCCGGTGCGCGCATCCAGGGCGACCACATGGGCGTCGTGCGTGCCCATGTAGACCTTATCGCCGTAGAGCGCCACCCCCCGATTTACGACGTCACAGCAGAGCTCGGCTAAAGCCTGGTCGGGCACTTCGCGAGCGTACTTCCAGAGCAACGTGCCTGTTTTGGCATCGAGTGCATACAGCTTGTTGTATGCCGCGGTCACAAACATGATGCCGTTGTTGATGACCGGGGCCGCCTCATGTCCGGCGGTGACACCGGTTGAGAAAGCCCACACCGGAGTCAGATCCTTCACATTCTTCAAATTAATCTGATCGAGCGGGCTGTAGCCCTGCCCGTCGTAGGTGCGGCGGTACATGAGCCAGTCTCCTGCCGCCGGCTGAAGCAGGCGCTGTTCGGTCACTGGTTCATAGCTGGTTGACGGAGGCGTTTTTCCATCCGCACCCCCTGCGAAACAAAATGTAGAGGTGCTGAACACACCCACAAGAGACAACACCCTGAGCAGAGTACTCCCATTCCCGATACGCATACTTCAGCCCCTCCTTGAGGCTCACTAAAATTTCGTGCGATTTGCTTTCAACTCCGTTGCGGTCCCACGCGCGCCGTGAAGTCACCCGCCACCGTAGGCTTGTCGTCCACGATCTTCAGCGGCAGGATTGGCAAGGGGCGCGGCGCCGGCCCATCTGTGACCTTGCCTCCCTGTACAGGATCGAACGCCGATTTGTGGCAGGGACACTTGAATACCTTCTTGTTGGCGTCCCACTGGTCAATCACACATCCCAAGTGCGTGCACCAGGCGGAGTATGCCAGTACTCCTTGGGCCGCACTTGTTTGCAGTTCCGCGGGAACGGTCTCGGGCTTGATGCGCAATAAAAGGACTATGCTCGCGCTCGTTCGGTGGTCCCGCTCCACTCCAGCCACCGGATCTTTTGCCCGCGCTACTACAGGTGGAGCGTCAACCACTAGGTCATTGAGTGAAATAACATTTCCCTTGTTCTTCCCCGTGGAGAACACAAACACGTCTCCCACTTGAGGCATTGAGGCGTCCTTCGCCTGGGCATTTACGTTCGAACTGCCCACGATGGAGAAAATGGCAGCTGCGCCCACACAGCTGCCGGCACCCTTCAGCAACTCCCGGCGACTGATGCGTAGATCCGAACCCAGGGTGTTGGCTCCATTTGACTCAGCTTCACGATTCATGCTCTTTGCGCCTCCGTCCTCACTCATTGACGAACAAATTGCTATGCTGCGGGACTGACCTGCAGCCACTCCGTGCGAACCTTTGGTGGCCGTATCAGGGTTTGCATCACGACACAGTACTGCTCCGTCTTTTCGCGCAAGCTCCGGAGTTGGTCCGGACTTGCCTCTGGCGCAACCACGTCGAAGCTCATACGAATGTCCTCGAATCCCACCGGCACCTCTTTCGAGATACCCAACGTGCCCCGCAAGTCGAGGTCTGCTTCGACCGTTACCCGGATGCGTTCTGTCCGGATTCCCATCGCCGACGCAACCATCTGGCAGGTGATTTGAGCGCATGCCGCTAGCGCCCCCAGCAGAAGGTCCCCCGAACAAGCGGCGTTGCCTGGACCACCGACTCCGGTGTGCGCTTCGGCCTGGTAAATGGCCCGCCCGATGTCGACCGAGCATGCCACTGGAGTTTCGGTTGCGTCGCCCGTGGCCTTTAGTTTGATCCGCGACTTGCCTGCATCTGTGCGATATTGCTCCTTCAGCGACTTTTGAACAGCACGAACGTCCATGGCAAACACTCAGCTCCAATTTATCGAGCGACGCTACACCTACCGAGCCACGGAGTCAACCAGTGACAGTGATCGTACGCCGCTTCGCAATCGTGCGGCTTCTAAAAGAACAAGATCGGGCCCGCCGCGATCGAATCCGAAGTTGAGACCACGCCGCTCTGCCCCTCCGAACGGGTATGTGTGAACTCTCCAACCAGGTTGACCCACTTGGTCAGCCCATAACGAGCCTGGCCGACGAATGAACCGTTGTTCCTCGCCAGGGCCGACGCAGACGCACTCTCGACGGCAGCTGGCGCCAAGCTCAGGTGACTTTGGCCGTAGCTTGCGCCGAGCGTCACTCTATTGGCAAAGGTATAGGTTCCCTGGACGTAGTAGCCCTGCGAGTCACGCGTGTGTCCCGTTGGCGTAGTAGCGAGGAAGAGCAGGCCCTCAGTTCCGATGCCTGTACCGTTGTAACCGGTGGCTACAAGATCTAACCCATGGGCGGTAAACTTCACACCGTAATCCGCGCCGATGGCACGGACACTGGATCCGACTGGGATGGTGAGCGCCGGATCGGCGGCCAAGTCGGCCGCCCGGGCCTCCATGCTCTGCGTGATAAAGTTCGTCCACAGTTTGATCTTTATCGGTCCCTTATTCGTCGAGGTGTAGGTCAACTTACCCTGGAATTGGGGAGAACCGTGACCGGTGAGCGGTGCATCGATTCCAGTGATGCCCAGAGTTGTAGGAACGACGTCACTGAGGGGCGCGAATATCCCGAACGCTGCCTGTAGCCCGTGCGATGACGGCGTCGTATAGCTGATCTGCGGCATGAAGTCGGTGTAGATGTATCCGAGGCCGATGCGGCCGAGCGTGACGCTTCCAGGGTTGACGTTGCCGTTGGTGCTGCCCGCGCCGAGCAGGGTCATGTCGTTCAGGATCGCCTCCTGACCGAAGAAGCCGAGATCACGGCCCGCCTTGAACGTTCCAATGTGGGAATTGCCGATGGTGACAAACTGTTGGCGGAAATCGATGCCTGGGGCGCCAAACCCAGTCGGGTTTCCTGGCGCCAGATTCACGCCTCCAAACGAGGTGGTGCCTGCCAGCCCGCCCGTCAGCAGGCTTTGGATTCCGGGATAGAAGCCGAACTGCACTGCGATGTCGAGGCCTTTCTCATGGGTTGCGGCACGGATGTTGAAGTCCCCAGGCAGCAAGCCATTACGCACCGACGAATTAGGCTGGTCGCCCGTACTCGCCAGGCACAGGACGCAACTCGCGTGCGTCCTATCTGGCCGATCATGGACGAAGAAGGCGTTGATTTCACCGGAGAAGGTGAGGTCGACGGCTCCGATGTGCATTCCAATGCCGCTGTCCATGAAGGTCACCAGCTTGGCAGGCGCTGCCGAACTGTCGGCCGCCTTCGGCATCTCGGCCGGCTTCGGCTGTGGCGCAGCCATGTTGGAGGTCGTCACACTCTGTTTCAGAGTGTCGTACTGTTGCTGCGTGAGAGTGCCATTGCTGCGGAGAGCCTCCAGCAATTGGTCCAGCGTGCTACTAGGTGCAGGGTTCTGAGCCTGCACGACGCCGACTGAGCTCAAAACCAGGCAACAGATTAGTGCAGACCAACGGGAAAACAGAAGCGTCCGACCGGATCGTGAGTCGGTTGATTGATGCTTTGTCATGAGAATCTCCTCTTTTTCAGTGGAAACTGACTGCGTCCTCGGATGACGTGCTGTTTCCCAAGCAATGCGAGATGTTATGCAAGAAAGTGGCCATTCAGCCGGCCTTCGGATTTGTGCACTGTGCTCGATAAGAGGGAGTAGAATGTGCCTCGTGATTCGAATGTCAGACTTCTGGGCAGCCTGCGATGTAACACCCGTGACAGTCGTACAGTGACAGGTGTAACAAGATGTGACTGCTGGTGAGGGTTCTGCGCGCACAAATTGCGCGTGCGGCAGTCGTCTGAGCAGGTTTTCGATGGCAGCGGAATTGCAGTGGTTGGGGGTACTCGCGCAGCATCGTCGCAGAGGCGGCAATGTTTTGACCCTGCGCACCAAGTCAAGTTTCTGAGCTCAGATTTCCTAATAGGAGGCGAAAATGGCTACAACTCTAACGTCGCACGAGACCTCGCACGCTTCGCGGCTGGAGCATGCGTCACCGTTCTTGGTTGGTACTAAGAAGATGCTGATTGATGGCAAATGGGTGGAGGCCAGATCAGGAAAAACTTTTGCGGTCTACAATCCGTCGACCGGGCAGGTCATCGCGCAGGTTACCGAGGGGGATCGGGAGGATGTCGAGCTGGCGGTGAAGGCGGCCCGCAGGGCGTTTGAAGGTCCGTGGCGCAGGCTGAGTCCGTCAGAGCGGGGACGCCTGATCTGGAAGCTTGGAGATCTTCTCGAGAAGCACCTGGAGGAATTTGCCGAGCTGGAATCGGTGGACAACGGGAAGCCCATCACTGTGTCACGGGCGGCCGATGTCCCGTTGGCGGTGGACATGTTCCGCTACATGGCGGGCTGGGCAACCAAAATCGAAGGCAATACCATACCGATTTCGGTGCCATATACTCCGGGAGCGATGTACCACGCCTATACGCTGCGAGAGCCCGTCGGAGTGGTCGCCCAGATTATCCCCTGGAACTTCCCCCTGCTGATGGCCGCATGGAAGCTTGGGCCGGCACTCGCAACCGGCTGCACGGTGATTCTGAAGCCGGCGGAACAAACGCCGCTGACGGCGCTACGGCTAGGTGAGTTGATCGTCGAAGCGGGTTTTCCGGACGGAGTGGTGAACATTGTGCCCGGCTTCGGAGCGGCGGGCGCGGCCCTTTCGGCCCATCCGGACGTGGACAAAGTGGCGTTTACAGGTTCCACAGAAGTGGGCAAGCTGATCGTAAACGCTGCGACTGGCAACCTGAAAAAGGTAACCCTTGAGCTGGGCGGCAAGTCTCCCAACGTTGTCTTCAAAGACTCGAACCTGGATGCCGCCATCGCAGGAGCAGCGATGGGGATCTTCTTCAACCACGGTCAGTGCTGTGCTGCAGGCTCGCGCCTGTATGTGGAAAGCAGCGTTTTCGACAAGGTCGTCGACGGCGTGGCCGCTCAAGCCCGGAAGATCAAAGTTGGTCCGGGGCTGGATCCAAGCACGCAGATGGGCCCGCTGGTATCCGACGAACAGCTCAATCGGGTCCACGGGTACGTAAAATCCGGTATCGCCGAGGGAGCGAAGGCCGCTGCCGGAGGACGCAGGACTGGGGATCCAGGATTCCATCAGACCGGCTACTTCGTAGAGCCAACCGTGCTGGTGGATACCCGCCAGGACATGAAGGTAGTCCAGGAAGAGATCTTCGGGCCTGTGGTAACGGCGCTGCCCTTCAAGGACATCGAGGATTTGATTCCAAAAGCCAACGATACTGCGTATGGCCTGGCTGCCGGAATCTGGACCAACGACCTCAGCAAGGCTCATCGGGTCGCGTCTGCTCTCCACGCGGGCACGGTTTGGATCAACTGCTACAACATCTTTGACGCGGCGATGCCGTTTGGAGGATATAAGGAGTCCGGTTGGGGTCGTGAAATGGGTCACGAAGCCATCGAGCTCTATACCCAGACCAAAGCAGTCTGCACGCGACTGTAGAGTCAAGAACGCCAGGGCTACGGGTGGGCGAGAGTCCACCCGTAGGGTCTGACGTCGCAACCTGGCAGCAATCAGCGGCCGGCAGCGGCTGGCTGTTCACCCTTAGCGCGAGGCATCCGTTATGTCACAGACGACTTCTCTCCCCGCCACCGGCGACATCGTATCGACCCTTCAGGAACAGCGCAGATTTGCCAGTCCGGAGCCATTCCGGCAGAGCGCGCACATCAAGACCAAAGAGGAATACGAGCGGATTTATCGTGAGTCGATCGAGCAACCGGAGAAATTCTGGGGCCGAATCGCTGAGGATCTGCACTGGTTCAAGAAGTGGGACAAGGTTCTTGAATGGAACACTCCGTGGGCGAAGTGGTTTGCCGGCGGACAAATCAATCTTTCGTACAACTGCCTCGACCGGCACGTGCATAGCTGGCGCCGGAATAAAGCGGCGATTATCTGGGAAGGAGAACCCGGCGAACTCCGCACTTATACCTATCAACAGCTTCATCGCGGAGTCCAAAAATTTGCCAACGTGCTCAAGTCCCTTGGAGTGACGAAGGGCGACCGGGTTGCCATCTACATGGGTATGACGCCTGAGTTGCCGATTGCCATGCTGGCCTGCGCCCGCATTGGGGCCACGCACACGGTAATCTTCGGTGGTTTCGCTTCCAACGCCTTGGTGGACCGCATCAACGACTCGCAGGCTGTGGCCGTGATCACGCAGGATGGCGCATACCGTCGAGGAACCGAGGTCAAGTTGTTTCCCGCCGTGGAAGAGGCGCTGAAGTCCTGCCCCTCGGTAAAACACGTCGTCATCTACAAGCGAACAGGCAGCCCCATCAACTTCCGTCACGGACGCGATCATTGGTGGGACGAACTAATGCAATCCGTTTCGGATATTTGCCCGGCTGAGCCCCTGGATGCCGAGCATCCGCTTTTTATTCTTTACACCTCGGGCACGACGGGCAAGCCCAAAGGCGTGGTACATACCACAGGGGGCTACTCAGTCGGTACCTACCTGACTACCAAGTGGATATTCGATCTGAAAGAGGAAGACGTCTACTGGTGCACGGCTGACATCGGTTGGATAACAGGGCACAGCTACATCGTTTACGGCCCGTTGCAGAACGGTGCGACGTCGGTCATGTTTGAAGGTGCGCCCAATCATCCGGAGCCAGACCGATTCTGGAACATGATTGACCGCCATCAGGTCAGCATTTTCTATACTGCGCCGACGGCCATTCGTACGTTCATGAAATGGGGCGAGCAGTGGCCCCGCAAGCACCGTTTAAACAGCCTGCGTTTGCTGGGTACCGTCGGTGAACCGATCAATCCCGAGGCCTGGATGTGGTACCGCGAAGTGATTGGCCACGAGCGCTGCCCTATTGTGGACACATGGTGGCAGACCGAAACTGGGACTGCGATGATCAGCCCGATGCCGGGCGCGGTTGACACCAAGCCGGGATCGGCTACGCTTCCGATTCCTGGTGTGGCGGTGGATATTGTGACCATGGACGGCAAGCCGGTGCCTGCCGGTTCCGGCGGGTTCCTGGTGATCAAACAACCCTGGCCCGCGATGGCGCGCACGATTTACGGCGATCCTGATCGCTACGTGCAGCAATACTGGTCGCAAATTCCAGGGATGTATTTTACCGGCGACGGCGCTCGCAAAGACGAGGACGGCTACTACTGGATTCTGGGACGTGTCGATGATGTTCTGAATGTCAGCGGGCACCGCCTGAGCACCATGGAAGTGGAGTCGGCGCTGGTGGCGCATGAGGCCGTGGCCGAAGCTGCGGTGGTCGGGCGTCCGGACGAAATCAAGGGCCAGGCGGTCTCGGCGTTTATCACACTGCATCAGGGCCGAAAGCCGACGAACGAATTGAAAGATGAACTAAGAAAGTGGGTGACGAAAGAAATCGGAGCTCTGGCCAGGCCAGATGACATCCGCTTCACAGACTCGCTGCCCAAAACGCGCAGCGGGAAGATTATGCGGCGCCTGCTGCGAGAACTGGCGACCAACGGCGAGGTTAAGGGAGACACCACGACCCTGGAAGACTTCAGCGTAATCGCACAGCTTAAGGACACCGACGAGGCATAAGTACCAAAAGCTGAACGCACCACTCCCAAGTCGCGTTCTCCGGATTGGTGTGCACGGGCTGGTGAAAACCCACGGCAGGGCTTACCAAATTTAGATTTGAGAAGAAGGGAAGCGACATGGAGGAAGTTGTTATTACAGCTGCGCTGCGTACCGCAGTGGGCAAATTTAATGGCTCGATCGCAAAGGTTCCAGCCCCCGATCTCGGTGCACAGGTCATCAGAGCGCTGCTTGCCAGCAGCGGAGTCAAGTCCGAGCAGATTTCTGAAGTGATCCTGGGACAGGTCCTTACCGCGGGTGTTGGTCAAAATCCAGCTCGTCAGGCTTCGATACGATCCGGCATTCCGGACTCGGTACCGGCAATGACTGTCGGCAAGGTGTGCGGTAGCGGCCTGAAAGCGACTCACCTGGCCGCACAGGCTATCAAGTGTGGCGATGCCGAGATCATCATTGCCGGCGGTCAGGAAAACATGAGCGCTTCACCCCATCTTCTTCAGGGCTCCCGCGACGGCTTCCGCATGGGCGATGCGAAACTGGTGGACAGCATGATCGTCGATGGGCTATGGGACGTGTACAACAACTATCACATGGGTACGACGGCTGAGAATGTAGCCAAGAAATACGAGATCTCCCGCCGCGACCAAGACGAATTTGCCGCAGCATCGCAACAAAAGGCTGAGGCCGCACAGAAAGCCGGCAAGTTCAAGGGCGAGATCGCTCCAGTCCAAATCGTCACCAAGAAGGGGACCACCGTTTTCGAGACGGACGAGTTTATCCGTTATGGCACCACGGCGGACTCCCTCGCCGAACTTAAACCCGCTTTCAGCAAGGATGGAACGGTGACGGCCGGCAACGCCTCTGGCTTGAATGATGGCGCGGCTGCGGTGATGATGATGTCGGCGCGGAAAGCCAGCGAATTGGGCCTCAAGCCGCTGGCTTGGATCAAGTCTTACGCCTCTGCCGGCGTCGATCCAAAGATTATGGGCATGGGCCCGGTTCCTGCCAGCCAGCTCTGCCTCAAGAAAGCGGGCTGGACACATCAGGATCTTGACCTCCTGGAGATCAACGAGGCGTTTGCCGCACAGGCAATTGGGGTGAACCGGCAAATGGGATGGGACACGTCGAAGATCAATGTCAACGGCGGCGCGATTGCTATCGGTCATCCAATTGGGGCGTCGGGATGCCGGATCCTGGTCACGTTGCTGCATGAGATGATTCGGCGCGACGCGAAAAAAGGACTTGCCGGACTTTGCATCGGCGGCGGTATGGGGGTGGCCCTTGCCGTCGAGCGTTGACCCTCACTCTTAACCTTTCACCAACCAAACAGGAAACGGACTATGGCAACCAAGAAAAGAATCGCATTGGTCACGGGCGGCATGGGTGGTCTCGGTGAGGCTATCTGCATCAAGCTGGCCGCCCTCGGAGACACGGTCATTACCACTTATTCACCGGGCAACACCAAAGCCGAGGAGTGGCTTAAGACCATGCGGCATCAGGGATACGACTTTTACGCGTATCCGTGTGATGTCTCGAACTGGGAGTCGTGCCAGGCCTGCGTGCAGCGGATTGCCGCAGAGATCGGGCCGGTCGACGTGCTGGTGAACAACGCCGGCATCACCCGCGACATGACTTTCAAGAAGATGGACAAGGTTAACTGGGATGCAGTCATGCACACCAACCTCGACTCCTGTTTCAACATGAGCAAACAGGTGTGCGACGGCATGGTGGAGCGGGGTTGGGGCCGAGTGATCAACATTTCTTCGGTCAACGGTCAGAAGGGCGCTTTCGGGCAAACCAACTATTCCGCGGCAAAGGCAGGCATGCATGGCTTCACCAAGGCCCTCGCCTTGGAGGTTGCCCGCAAGGGGGTCACGGTGAACACGATCTCACCTGGCTACATCGGTACGAAGATGGTGACCGCCATACCGAAAGACGTGCTGGACTCGAAGATCATTCCGCAGATTCCCATGGGTCGGCTCGGCAAACCTGAGGAAGTCGCCGGACTCGTGGCGTACCTGGCAAGCGAGGAAGCCGCGTTCGTGACCGGCGCGAACATTGCAATCAACGGCGGCCAGCACATGCAATGAGCGCTTACGGCGCTTCTTACGCCCGTTTTTGATGGCTGCCGTGCAACAAGACATCGCTGCGGCTGATCGCGCTGTCGCGCATCTTGCGGTAAATCGTCATGCGGGAGAGCCCCATGCGGCGTGAGGCTTCCGACACATTTCCGGAACATTGAGTCAAGATTTCCAGAATGGTGTCACGCTTCGTGTCGGTTGAGAGGACTTCCTGGAGGTCCTGCTGCGGCTGCATCAAAGACCCCAGGCTGGGTTCGATCTCCCTTAAGGTCTCGCAATCGATATTGAACCCCGGGGAGAGGACTGCTGCACGCTGCACGAAATTTCTCAGTTGCCGGACATTTCCCGGCCACTCGTAGCGCGACAGCACATCAAGCGCTGGCCGGGTGAAAGACATTGTCTGGGAGCCCGCGTGCGCGCTGAACTCCGCGAGAAACAACTGTGCCAGCGTAACCACGTCTTCGCCGCGTTCGCGGAGCGGAGGCAGCGTGATCGAGAGAACATCCAGGCGGTAATAAAGATCCCTGCGGAACCTGCCTGCGCTGATTTCATCCAAGAGGTTCTTGTTGGAGGCGGCAATGACCCTCACGTCCAGCCGAATAGGCGAGCTGCTTCCCACGCGGGTGATCTCCATTTCCTGCAACACGCGGAGTAACGCGACCTGCCCAGAGAGAGGCAGTTCGCTGACCTCGTCCAGAAAAATCGTCCCCCGGTTTGCTTGCTCGAACTTACCCGCATTGCCACCTTGCCTGGCGCCGGTAAATGCGCCCGAAACATATCCAAACAGCTCTGCCTCGAGAAGTTCACGTGGAATCGAACCGCAGTTCACCGCAATAAACGGGTATGGCGAGCGGATACCCGCGTCGTGAATCGCTTGCGCAAACATTTCCTTGCCGGTCCCGGACTCGCCGGATATCAGGAGCGGCAGGTCCTGTTGAGCCGCTTGTCGCGCACGCTTGAAAGCCCGTTCCATCGCGGATGAGTTTCCCATCAGGTCATCGAAGGAGTATCTGGTTCGGTGTCCCACTGCGGGGCTCGATCTTATGCGACGGTCGAGCGCGTGACCCCCGGCACTGGGATTTTTTCCTGCGGCAGACTGGTGAGCGTTGAGAGTCACGATCGCCCCAATGAACTTTCCTTTAGCGATAACCGCCTGTGCCGCCGCTCTCAATTGCTGTCCGGAGGTTGCAATATAAGCAACCTCAACGCTCTGTCGGCCCAGTGGTTTTGCTTGGCTGCCTAGAGATGCCAACAAGTCGCGCAGTTCGGGAAGATTTTCGGCTCGCCCGAGCGTTGGCGGAACCCGCAGTATTCTCTCCGCCGAAGAGCTCATCCGCAGAATTCTTCCGCTGTGATCCACAGCGACAATGCCGTCGTTGGGGTGCCGGGCGGCCACTTGGGCGTACTCCTCAATGATGGAGCAGTCTTTTCGGGTCTGGCCGCAAGCTAGTTCCAGTTGGATGGCGCGTGCCACGGAATTGACCAGAAGGAGCATCTGTGGCTGGGTAACACTGCCGTATCCAGTTATATCCAAGATCGCCAGGGGTTGGCCGGATACCGGATCGAGTATCGGCGCCGCGTAACATGCCCACTTGTGCCAGGCTTCCACGAAGTGTTCGGAAGCAACTACCTGAACTGCCTCCCGGCGCGCCAGAGCTGTGCCAGGACCGTTGGTGCCGGCCGCCTGTTCCTTCCAGTTGCCTCCGGGGCAGAAATTGATCTCCTGAAGTTCTTCGCGTACCCGGGGGTTGCCGTCGCACTCCAGCATGGAGCAATTACTGTCGAAAAAGGACATTACGAATCCCATATCCAGAAGGGATCTCTTGACCTCAAGAAGGAACGGCTGGCTGATGCGAAGCGCCTCGTTCTCGGCAACTTTGACTTGCAGTTCGTCGGGTGTGAGCCCCAACAAGCTGCTCCGCATTCCTGGATCGATGTGGTAGTTGTCCCGGCACAGACGCCAGGAATCGAGGATTTCGTGACGGATGCCGGTCGGGTCGGTGCGCGCGAGGATGAACTCTGACCACGGACGGTCAAGTTCCCGCCTGATGGACGCCAGCTTACGGCTTTCGTCGCCGATGAAACTCGTGTTACCCATGCGCGACTTTAAATGATATGCCTCCGGACACCCGTTATCAACGGCAAACTCTTTGTAATAATAGGCTTAGTTGCAGCGAAAGAGCGCTGGGTTACCACTGCTGGAGCGATCACCCCAATCGGAAGCGGACATGGGCGATCGAGGAAAGCTACCTAAAGCCACTTAGGAAAATGGGTTTAGCGTGGTTGTTGACCCGCCTGGCTGGCCGATTCAAGTGGGATCGGCTACTTCGAGCGCGAGGCTAGCCAGTCATCGATCTTAGGCCAGGTGCGCTTATTGGCTCCGCTTCCCGCCATAATCCCAATGTGGCCGCCCGGCACACTGAAGAGCTCTTTGTCCTGGCTGCCAACCTTTGTCAGGATCGTTTTCGACTGGCAAGGTGGCGTGATATGGTCTCCCTCGGCAATCACGGTCAAGAGATTGGCTCGCAGCCGTCCCAGGTCGACTCGTTCGCCCCTGATCATCAACTCTCCCCGCATCAAACGGTCGTTGCGGTAGAGGTCGACAATCAACTGCCGGAAAGCGCCGCCAGCCAGCGGGATGCTGTCAGTGACCCAGGTGTTCATCGCTTGCCAGGCTTCCATGACGTGGGGGTTGTCCAGATTGTCCCAAAGCTTCAGGTAGTTGACGACGTAATTCTCCACCGGCTTCAACGCTCGGGCGCCGTAGTCAATCATTTCCCCAGGCATGTTGCCAAACGTGGCCAGCACCTTGTCCACGTTGAAATAGCGCTCGTCGGTCCAGCGCGCAAAAGTGAGTGCTTCCTTGTCTGAAAAGTCGAGTGGAGCAGTCAGGAGAATAAGGTTCCGCAGCCCATCCTCGGGCCGCAGGGTCGCATAGATCGTGGTGAGTATGGCCCCAATGCACCAGCCAAGCATGCTGAACTCTTCGACTCCCGCGATCGCCTTAAGTTTGCGGATAGCCCGCGGCATGTACTCAAGCGTGTAGTCGTCGAACTTTAGATTCTTGTCCTCCGGCCCGGGTGCTCCCCAATCGAGCAGGTAAACGTCATAGCCGGCATTGACCATAAACTCCACGAAGCTGTGGCCCGGCCGAAGGTCAAGAATGTAGGGCCGGTTCATGAGCGCAAACACCAGCAGAAGCGGAACCGGATGACGCTGTTCCTTCGGCAGGACCGGTACGTAGCGGTAAAGCTTCGCCTTGTTCAGCGTCCATACCAGCTGTTTGGGGGTCTGCGCGATGGCGGTTTTGGTCGTCACCGCTTTGCTGAATGCACCCAGTTTTTCCACCATGTCCGTAACCGGGTCGGTGACAGCTGCTGCGTCTGCCATGGCTACTTCGCCCTCTTCTTTTTCTTTTGTTTATTTTGACGGCTTCGTTGTGACGGCCCCGCGTTTTTTGGGCTCGTGGCAATTGGTTTTGCGACCAACTTCTCGATACGGTCCAACTTCGCATCCATGTCGTCGAGCCGCATTTCAATGTTCGTGATGCGCTCGGCCAGACCGACGAAATCAGCCCGCGAGGGCATGCTCAGTTGTTCGAGTGCGTGCACCATCGCCTTCTCGACGGCTTCTCGAAAAGGAGAGGACGCGGAGAGATAGGTATCGAGCATGGTCCCAGTTGCTCGGGCGTAAGCGTCAGTATTCACTGTCTCTACCATTGCTTTCGCCCAAGCATCCAGGTAAGTATCACGCATATCACGGAAAGCGTCCATCGGATCGGAGCGCTTGCCGCCAGTTGCCTGTTCATCGCCCATTTGCCATGCCCCCTCCGGCCGGGCCCAACCGAAACAGCCACAAAGCCTGTGGTTGAGCTATCGGCCAAATCGAAGTATAAACCGGTTTACGCGGCTGCGACCTTAAACGGCTTTGTGGCCATGTCAAGCATCGTCTTCTGGGTCTCGATCAAGGCATCCATGCCAGTTTGAAAGGCTTCGGCAGCAGGGTTGTTGCCGATGCGCAACTGTTTCTTGGCAGCTTCGACCGCGGTCTTGTGTTGTTCTGCGTAGTAATCAAGGGCCTTCTTTTGCGCAGCAACCGACTGTTCCACCGACTGCTTGAACAGCGCGGTCACGCCTTCTGCGACCTTGGAAGCCGAAGCGCCGCGCTCCTTGGCCAGGCCTACCACCGCATGGCTCTGCTCAACCGCCAAGTCGATGGCGCCTTTTTGGGTTTCTACAAACCGGTCGAACGTCTGGCCTACCAGATCAAACAGGAACATTCCTGGGGCCTCCGGGATGTTGCGCAGGGTTTTCTTGCAGGCGTCGATCAGTTCGGCATTCTGCTCGGCGGCGATTTCCAGAGATTTCTTCTGAAGTGCCGCAAGACGCTCTACGTTCTTGGTGTACAGCGGAATGAAAGTCTCGACCACTTCGTTCTTGTCCGCTTTGGGGGCGGGGCTTTTGGTTGACTTACGGGTGGTGCTCATGTTCTGCTCCTCTCAAGGTTGATTTTCTGAATGCTGCATACTATGCTGCGTTTCATGCTGCATTGCAGCATGAATTGATGTTACTCCTCTGCGGGCGGATGTCAAGGGAAAAATAAAGAAAAAATGAACCCCAAAACAGTGATCATCAAAAAGTATGGGAACCGCCGACTCTATGACGCTACCCATAGCCGGTACATTAACCAGGACGAAGTGGGCCAGATGGTTCGGGAGGGTCACGACGTCAAGGTGTTGGATGCCGCGACCGGCGAAGACTTAACACGGCTGGTGCTGACGCAGATCATCGTGGAACACGCCAAAGAACCTAATTCGGCATTTCCGTTGGATATACTGCGCCAGATGGTCGTCGCCTGCGGGAAGGCAACCCAGGAGAACACCCTGAAGTACACAAAGGCTGTTCTGGATATGTACCAGAACGCCTACAGGGCGATGGCACCCCCGCTGAGTCCTCTCGAATTTATCCAGACGCCTCCGATGCCGAGACCGGCGGTTCCAGAAGCGTTCGGGAAGCCGCAATCGGAAGAACTCGTTGCAGGCGAGTTGAAGAAGCGGGTAGAGGAGCTGGAATCCCTGGTAGCACAGCTCGCAGCTAGAAAGACGGCGCGCAAGCCCAGGAGCAAATCACGAACGACTCGCTGATAGGCTATGCAACCATGATCTTGTCGAACGGATCGTCAGACTGCGTCCTCATCTGAGGAGTATCACGCCGGTCTGTTCGCACTTCTTGCCCGACAACCTCTTGCAGACGGACCAGAAGGGTCTTCAACTTCTCCCGTTGACTATAAATATCCCGGCAGATCCGGCGGACCTCGGCTCTGGTGGAGCCCTTCATTTTCTTCATACGTCACCTCATGGGCGGAACTGATCAAAACTGACTTCTGAGACAACTCGACTGACTACCGCTACTTTATCCATCCGGACGCTCGCGGAGAAACGCAAAATAGAGATTGCCACTATCGAAAATGTCTATGAGCGGGCGCCGTGACCGTGAACACCGACAAGGGTGATGCTTATCACTAGGTACCGGAAGTCGGGGAAATACACTCTGACCAAGTTGGCCTGTAAACCTGAAGGCAGTTGGGCGGCATCAACAGCGACGGAATGGTGTCCCGGAATCGGAAGGGAATGTCTTATGGCTCATGGAATCACATCGATCTTCTCTATGCCCAGGCGAACGTCCGGCCGGCAGCCGGTTGCTTCCTATGACTCAGGATACGAACATAGCCTCGATCACTATCTTGACGTCAACGTGCTGGTGCAGGACGCTGACCTGGAGGCAGATGGCACTTCACCGCCCCCGCGGTGACGAAAGCAGAAGGTTTGCACTAGAAGTGAAAGCCTCCGCCGCAGATGAGCACCTCGCCAGTCACGTAATCGGAAAGCGGGGAACAGAAGAAGAGGACCGCATTGGCCGCCTCGGTCGGAGTGCCCAGTCGGCCTAATGGGCAAGCAGTTTTCACCGATTCCAACATTTCCGCCTGCACTCCGATCCGGATCGCATGCCCACGCATCTCGATGTTCGCCTCCTCGCCCCCTAAAACCTGGGTGAGGCGAGTCTCGATTAGCCCGAAACCAACCGCATTGACATTGACGTTATAGCGGCCCCATTCTTTGGCCAGCGTTCGCGTCAGCCCCAGTACGCCAGCTTTTCCCGATGAGTAGCCGGCCTGGCCGGCGTTGCCATCAGTTCCAGCAATAGAAGTGATATTGACCACTTTTCGCATCACCTGTTTGCCGGCCGCAATCTCTTTCTTAGCCGTTTCGCGGATGTACGACGATGCCGCCCGCAAAATGCGGAAAGGCACGACCAAGTGGATTTCGAGCATGGCCTGGAACTGCTCGTCGGTTGTTTTCTGGATCACACCGTCCCAACTGTATCCGGCGTTGTTCACGATAATGTCAATGGAGCCAAAAGCATCCAGAGTGGCTTGGACTAGCTGGTCGGGGAACTTAGGTTGAGTTAGATCCCCGGCGCAAACCTCGACCCGCTGTCCGATCGAACCCAACAAGCACTTGGTCTCTCGCAGAGCGGCCTCGTCCAGATCGTTGACCATGACTGCTGCGCCGCAACCTGCTAGTTTCTCGGCGATTGCGCGGCCGATGCCGCGGCCAGAGCCAGTAACCAAAGCCGTTTTGCCCTCAAGGGTGAAAGACATTCTCTCGCCTCTCCTTCAGCGTTCAGATAACCCGACCAGTACCCATCATCGGCATCGTAGGGCCACCGATTACGGTAACGTTTGCCGCATCTCTCCCGCCGTTACTCCGGTAACGGCAAACAGGGCTGTTTTGCTGCGAACTATGCTGCACTGCGGCATCAATTGCAGTGTAGTCGTTTGGGTGTTTTTGTCAAGGAGAACTTAAATGGGGTCTTGCCCGTAAACTGGTCCGCGGTGTCGTCGACCGGACCCGAAACCGCAAATGAAAACATTGAACACAATTTGCGGCAGTGGGCTTTTTTGATTTCAAAACAGGCCACCACACAATTTGCAGTCCATTTGCTAACTTTCTGCGATGGATTTATGGTCTTCCGATGAGAGAAATCATGTCGAGCCGGTCGCAGCTGTCGGCGCTGCTAGCCCTTCTGCTGGTGTTGTTTTGCTGTTTTTCTGCCGCAGGTCAGGTTCAACCCGTCGACTCCGAAGGCCATCAGTGGTGGCAGCACGCAGTGTTCTACGAAATCTATCCCCGCAGTTTTGCGGACAGTGACAACGACGGCATCGGCGACCTCAACGGCATCAGCTCCAAAATGAGCTATCTGCATGACCTGGGTGTTGACGCCATCTGGATTACGCCCTGCTATCCGTCACCGCAGGTTGATTTCGGCTACGACGTTGCAGACTACCGAAACATCGATCCCATGTATGGAAATCTCAACGATTTCGATCACATGGTTGCCGAGGGACGGGAACATCACGTACGCATCATCTTCGATTTTGTGCCGAACCACACGTCCGACCAGCATCCGTGGTTTCAGGATTCGAAGTCTTCCCGCACTGCGCTGCATCGCGACTGGTACATCTGGCGTGACGGCAAAGCATCCGGCCAGCCGCCCAACAACTGGATCTCGATTTTCGGCGGCTCGGCATGGAAGTTCGACGCCGCCACCAGCCAGTTTTATTATCACTTTTTCTACGCTCAACAACCTGACCTGAACTGGCGTAATCCAGCGGTCGAAAAGGAGATGCTCGACACAACGCGGTGGTGGTACAGGCGCGGTGTCTCGGGATTCCGCCTGGACGCTGTGGACACGCTCTTTGAAGATCCTGACCTCCACGACAACCCTGTCCTTCCCGGCACCAACAAGCAGGGCGATCCCAACATGCAGAACAAGTACAACACCAATTTTCCCGAGGTTCACGAGGAGTTGCAGAAGCTGCGCAAAGTGGCCGACGAGGCCGGTGCAGTGCTGATCGGCGAAACCTGGACATCGAACGTTGCCGAACTCGACCGGTATTACGGCCAGGGCGGCAATGAACTGCAGATGCCGATGGACTTCATGTTCACGACCGTCAACAAACTCTCCCCGCCTGACTTCCGGCGTCAGATCGCGGCTGTCGACAGTGCCCACGGCTGGCCCGTGTTCGTGATCAGCAATCACGACATCGTCAGGTCCTACAACCGCTACGGAGACGGGAAGAACAACGACGCCATCGCCAAGCTGATGGGAGCTTTCTACCTGACCCTGCGCGGCACACCCATCATGTATTACGGCGAGGAAATCGGAATGGAAAACAACGATCCCACGCGCAAAGAAGACGTGAGGGATCCCATCGGGCGTACCGGATGGCCGGCGGAAAAGGGCCGTGACGGCGAACGCACACCCATGCAATGGAATTCCTCGCCCAACGCCGGTTTCAGCAAGAAAGATCCGTGGCTTCCCGTGCCGACGAGTTTCCAAACTCACAACGTAGAGACCGAGTCAAAAGATCCCAACTCTGTCCTCAGTATCTACAAGAAAGTTCTCGCATTGCGACACACGAACCAGGCGTTGCTCGAAGGCGCCTACATTGCGCTCAACGAAGACGACCCCAACGTCATGGCGTACTTGCGAAGTTATAAAGGTAAGGCCGTGGTGGTGGCACTGAATATGTCGGCGCTCCCGCAAAAAGTTCGGTTCGATCTCTCCAGGTTAGGCTTCGGCGGGGCTTCCCTGCAGACACTGATCACATCTCAATCGTCGGCCAAGGGCAATGAAGTGACGCTCGCGCCGTTCGGGCTGCTGATCGCGGAAGTGAGCCACTGAAGATGAGACGCTGACGACTTGCTCTAAACCCGCCGATCTGCGTATTGTTACGACGTGAAATTCCCACGATTGAGCGGGATTCTGCTGCATATCACGTCTCTTCCCAGCAGATTCGGCATCGGTGACTTGGGGCCTTCCGCCCACGAATTCGTGGACTTTCTCTCTGCTGCCGGGCATAAGTTGTGGCAGGTGCTGCCGCTGAATCCGACTGGATACGGCGATTCTCCGTACCAGTGCTTCTCCGCTTTTGCCGGCAACCCCATGTTGATCAGTCTTGAGCGGCTGCGCGAGCAGGGCTTGCTTCAGGACTCTGATTTGGCGCAGGCGCCAAACTTTCCCGTTGATTTTGTGGACTACGGGCCGGTCATTGAGTTCAAAATGGCGGCGTTGCGCCGCTCGGCGAAGACTTTCTTTGCCGATGGCTCCCGCGCCGAGCATGCGGCGTTCGACCGCTTCTGCGAGAGCGCAGGTCTGTGGCTCGACGACTACGCGCTCTTCATGGTGTGCAAAGACGCAAACCGTGGGGGCATGTGGACCGCATGGGACGCTGGCATTCGCCGACGGGATGCAAACGAGATCAGCGCGTGGTCAGAGAAATTGGCGCCCGAATTGAAAGCCTATAAGTATTGGCAATTCGAATTCTTCCAACAGTGGGAGCGTCTCAAGAACTATTGCCAGCAGCGCAGCATCTGTTTCATGGGCGATATTCCCATCTACGTGGCTCACGACAGCGCCGATGTGTGGTCGCATCCCGACCTGTTCTATCTCGACGACGACGGCAATCCAACCGTGGTTTCCGGAGTACCGCCGGACTATTTCAGCGCTACGGGCCAGCTTTGGGGAAATCCGATTTATCGCTGGGACTTGCTGGCCGCGGGAGGGTACAAGTGGTGGATCGAGCGTTTCCGCGCTTCGCTCGCGCTTTTTGACATGGTTCGCCTCGACCACTTCCGCGGTTTTGAGTCTTATTGGGAGGTCCCAGCGAGCGAGAAGACCGCGATCAACGGGCGTTGGATCAAAGGGCCGGGAGAAGAATTTCTTACGGCATTGCAGAATGTATTTGGTGGGCTACCGATTGTGGCGGAGAATCTGGGAGTCATCACCCCGCCGGTGGAAAATCTCCGCCAGCAATTCGGTTTGCCGGGAATGAGTCTTCTGCAATTCGCGTTCGGCACCGATCCGCAGGGGCCATCGTTCCGTCCGCACAATTACGGTCGTGACCTGGTTGCGTATACCGGCGGTCACGACAACGACACGACCGTCGGCTGGTGGTCGAGTTCGGGCGCCAGTGACAGCACCCGCACACCGGAAGATGTGCGCAAGGAACACGAGTTCGCTCGCGCCTATCTCAACTTCGAGGACGATTCTGAAGTGAACTGGGTTATGATCCGGGCGGTGCTGGCGTCAGTCGCCGACGTTGCCATTGTCCCTTTGCAGGATGTGCTGGGCCTGGGCAGCGCGGCGCGTATGAATCTTCCCGGCAAGGTCAGCGGGAACTGGAAATGGCGCTATGCTCCGGGCGCCTTGGTAGACGATTTGAGCGCGAGGCTTCGAAGCCTGGTTACGCTTTACGACCGATAGAAAGTCCTTATGGATAAGCCACCACGCACGTTCTGGCAGATGTGGAACATGAGTTTCGGCTTCCTCGGCATCCAGTTCGGATGGGGGCTGCAGATGGCGAACATGAGCGCCATTTACGAATACCTGGGCGCGCGGGCCGATCAGAT
>Ga0209698_10000972_pt1 | contig 32927 bp, 28 predicted proteins | sample LitLauG_LLR_2012_FD_187203 | JGI IMG/M metagenome (GOLD analysis project Ga0209698, IMG submission 187203) | Freshwater sediment microbial communities from Pennsylvania, USA - Little Laurel Run_MetaG_LLR_2012 (SPAdes) (version 2) | ecosystem: Environmental > Aquatic > Freshwater > Creek >... | reverse complement strand
GCGGCGCCTCTGCGGTTTTCGGGCCCGAAAATCGATCGTAGACTCCTCTCGGCTGTGAGAAGAAAAATCGCCTTTCTCTGCGGCGTTTCGACCAGCGATTTGAGCGCAGAATGATCTTCTACCGAGCCGCCGCTTTTGCGCCTTCCGCTGGCGCCGGCGCGGCGCCATAAGGGGGGCATCTCAGGGAGGCCCGCATGGCTGTCAACAAGCAGATCGTTCTCGATTCCCGCCCCACAGACAAGGTGTCGGCCTCGCATTTCCGCGCCGTCGAAGCGCCCATGCCCAAGGCGGGCGAGGGTGAGTTCGTGGTGCGCCAGCATTATCTGTCGCTCGATCCCTATATGCGCGGGCGGCTCTCTGACGCCAAGAGCTACGCCAAGCCGCAGGAGGTCGGCGCGGTTATGGGCGGCGGCTCGGTCGGCGAAATCGTCGAATCGAAGAACCCGAAGTTCAAGGTCGGCGACCACGTCGTCGGTCCCGGCGGCTGGCAGATGTTCGCCAAGGGCGACGGCCTTGGCTGGAACGTCGTCGACGCCAGCCATATTCCTTTGCAGGCTTATGTCGGCGTGGTCGGCATGCCGGGCGCAACCGCCTGGTATGGCTTGAACGAGATCATCAAGCCCAAAGCGGGGGAGACTGTCGTCGTCTCGGCGGCTTCGGGCGCAGTCGGCGGCGTCGTCGGGCAGTTGGCAAAACTCAAAGGCGCTAAGGTCGTAGGCATTGCCGGCGGCAAGGAGAAATGCGGCTATGTGCAGGGCGAACTCGGCTTTGACGCCTGCGTCGATCACAGAAGCGCGAATTTCGGCGACGAGATGAAGGCGGCGTTGCCGAACGGCGTCGATGGGCTGTTCGAGAATGTCGGCGGCGAGCCGTTCCTGCAAACGCTCAAGCGCCTCAACGATTTCGCGCGCATCGCGATCTGCGGGCTGATCGCCTCCTATGAGGCCGCGCCGACGGCGCTGCCGGACATGCGCATATTCCTGGTGCGCCGCATCAAGATCGAAGGCTTCATCGTCTCCGACCATCTGAACCTGTGGCCGAAGGCGCTGGGCGAAATCGGCGGCCTCGTAGCGTCGGGAAAGCTTAAATACCGCGAGACTGTGCGCGAGGGGCTGGAGGCGGCGCCGCAGGGTCTGGTCGATTTGCTCAGCGGCGGCAATTTCGGCAAGATGCTCGTTAAGCTCGTTTAAACTTGCGGTCGGCCGGCCCCTGTGTCTGGTTTATGACAAAGCGCTGCACTAGGCTCGACCCGTAAGGCAATGACGGACGCAATGAAAAAGCCATTCACGCATCCGCTGGCGCGCAAGACGACGCTCGCCAGGGCGCATCGTCGGGACGGTTCGCAAGTCGACTCGCTGCTGATCGTCACCACGCTCGAACTCGATCCGACAGCCAAAGATTTCAAGGCGAGTCAGGTCGAGCGGCTGCACGGCGCGGCGCGCGAATATCTTGAGCAAACGCCTGAAATCGCTAGCTATACCGTTCTGATGCGGCCCAAGGACTGGCGGATCTGAGCCCGCGGGTTCAGCCGTTGCGCGGCTTGGCCAGAAAGCGCGCGAACGCCTTGAGCGTCGCCTCGGAAGCGTAATGCTCCATGCCCTCGGCGTCGGCTTCGGCCGCCTCCGGGAGCACGCCGACGGCGAGCAGCAGATCGACCACAAGCCGGTGGCGCGCGCGCACGCGGTTGGCCAACTCCTGTCCGGCCTCGGTCAGAAACACGCCGCGGTAGGGCCGCGACGTCGCCAACCCCTCGCGCTTGAGCCGCGCGATGCTCTTGATGGCGGTGGGATGCGTCACGCCCAGCCGCTTGGCGACCTCGGTGGCGCGGGCCTCGCCGTGGGCGGCCAGCAGGTCGGCGATCAACTCCACGTAATCGTCGCGCAAAGCCTCCGAGCGCGCCGAGCGGGCTTTGGTGAAGCGCAAAGCCTGCGTCGGCTCCTCAGGCATCGCCCCGAGCTTCAGCGTCGCTTTCGTCGCCACCTTGCGCAACCATCCGCCTCCGTGCGGGGCCGCCCCCCGAATCCCCGGCCCGCCGTAACACAGAAAAACCGGCGACCAAAATGACGCCGTTGGCCCAGAGTGCATATAAACGCCCAGTTTTATGCCTATTGACGTAAGTGTAGCCTTGGCTACTATCAGCGGCGCGACCGAGCGGTTGCGGAGGCGAAATGAACGAAAGCGCTTGGCTTGCGCAACGCGACGGGGGCCAGCCGAGCCTGACGCCCGAAGACGTCGCGCGCGCGCAGGATCGGTTGAAGGTTCGCGAGAGCCGGGCCAGCAAGCGCTGGCTGCGGCTGCTGTGGTTGCTCGCCGGTCCCGGCGTGCTGGTGATGATCGGCGAGAACGACGGCCCCAGCATGGTGTCCTACGCCACCACCGGCGCCACTTACGGCATCGGATTCTTCGCCCCGTTCATCGTGCTGACGTTTCTGATGTCGTTCGTCGTTCAGGAGATGACGATGCGCGTCGGCGCCGCCACCCATCGCGGCCACGCGGAATTGATCTTCCAGCGCTTCGGCCCATTCTGGGGCTATTTCGCGATGGCCGACCTCGTGTTCGGCAACCTCTTGACGCTGGTGACGGAATTCATCGCCATCCAGGCCGGCGGGCTCTATTTCGGCGTTCCCGCCTGGGCCTCGGTGGGTCTGGGCGTGCTCGCCGTCGTCGGCTCGCTGGCGTTCCGGCGTTATGTGACGTGGGAGCGCGCGTTGATGGCGCTGGCGGCGTTCAACCTGTTGTTCGTTCCCGCCGCGCTGCTCGCGCACCCCGACGGCGCAGCGCTGGCGCGTGCGTTCGCCACCTGGGGGCCGCTGCCGGGCGGGGTCACGTTGTCGTTCGTCACGCTGGTGCTCGCCAATGTCGGGGCCAGCGTCACGCCGTGGATGATCTTTTTTCAGCAAAGCGCGGTGGTCGACAAAGGCCTCACCAAAGCCGACGTCTGGCAGGGCCGCATCGACACCGCCGTCGGCGCCGCGCTGGCGGCGGTCGCGGCCATCGCCACGCTGGTGGCGAGCGCGGCTTTGTTTGAGGCCAAGATCGATGTTTCGAATTTCGCCAACGGCGCCGATTTCGCCACGGCGCTGCAACCGCTGATCGGAAGGACGGGGGCGACGCTGTTTGCTCTGGGCATTCTGGAGGCGGGACTGGTCGCCGCGATGACGATCTCGACGAGTTCGTCCTATGCGCTCGCCGAGACGGTGGCGGCGGCGGGCAAGACGGCGGCGCGCCACAGCCTCAACCTCGATTTTGCGTCCGGGCGCCTGTTTTACGGCGTCTCCATCGCCTCGACGGCGCTCGCCGCCGGGATCGTGCTGATCCCGCATGCGCCGCTGCTGGCGATGACGCTGACGGTCAACATCATCGCGACATTGTTAATGGCGCCGGCGCTGTTGTTGTTGCTGCTGCTGGCCAGCGACCGCGAAATCATGGGCGATCTTGCCAATGGACGGCTGGCCAATCAGACGGGCGGCGCCATCGTCATCGCCGTGTCGTTGATCGGCGTGGGCTACGGAATCATCACCGCGTTCCCCAGCCTCATCCCCAAATAGGAGCCGCTATGCAGCCCGATCTCATCGGCGCGCTGGAGCCCGGTCAACTGGTCAGCGCCACTTCCCAGCCACTGCCTCGGCGTCACCTGACGGGCGGCGTGCTGGCGCTGCTGATCCTGCTTAGGGTGTTTATTTTTATCTCGGTCCCGATCGTGATCTACGCTTTCGTGCACGCGTTGCTGACGCCGCAATAGGGCAGATATAAATCACCTTTGCCCGGCCATGACGAACGAGACTGACCAAACGAAGCGATTAGCTGAACGCCTGCAACCCGGTGATCGCCCGCCCGAGGATCAACGCATGCACGTCATGCGTCCCCTCATAGGTGTTGACGACCTCCAGATTGACCAGATGCCGCGCCACGCCATATTCGTCGGAAATCCCGTTGCCGCCGAGCATATCGCGCGCCGCGCGCGCCACCTCCAGCGCCTTGCCGCAGGAATTGCGCTTGAGGATCGAAGTCAGCTCCACCGGCGGATGCCCCTCCTCCTTCATGCGCCCGAGCCTGAGGCAGCCCTGCAACCCCAGCGAAATGTCGGTCAGCATGTCGGCCAGCTTCTTCTGAATGAGCTGGTTGGCGGCGAGCGGCCGGCCGAACTGTTTGCGGTCCATCGTATATTGCCGCGCCATGGCGTAGCAGGATTCCGCTGCGCCCAGCGCGCCCCAGGCGATGCCGTAGCGCGCCGAGTTCAGGCAGGTGAACGGGCCCTTCAATCCCTGCACGCCCGGCAGCATGTTTTCTTCCGGCACGAACGACTCGTCCATCAGAATCTGCCCGGTTATCGAAGCGCGCAGCCCGACCTTGCCGTGGATCGCCGGCGCCTCCAGCCCCTTGGCGCCCTTCTCCAGAATGAACCCGCGAATGGCGCCGTCGTCGGTCTTGGCCCAGACCAGAAACACATCGGCAATGGGCGCGTTGCTGATCCACGTCTTCGCGCCCGACAGGCTGTAGCCGCCCGCCACTTTTCGCGCGCGCGTCACCATCGAGCCGGGATCGGAGCCGTGATCGGGCTCGGTGAGGCCGAAACAGCCAATCCATTCGCCGCGCGCGAGCTTGGGCAGATATTTCTCCTTCTGCCCCGGTGAGCCGAACGTCTCGATGGGAACCATCATCAGCGAGGACTGCACCGACATCATCGAGCGATAGCCGGAATCGATGCGCTCGACCTCGCGCGCGATCAGCCCATAGGCGACATAGCCGAGCCCGGAGCCGCCGTATTCCGGCGCGACCGTCGGCCCCAGAAAGCCAAGCTCGCCCATCTCGCGGAAAATGGCGGGATCGGTCTTTTCGCGGCGGAACGCCTCCAGCACGCGCGGGCGCAGCTTGTCGTTGGCGTAGGCGAACGCGGTTTTCTGGACGAGCCGTTCCTCCTCGGTGAGTTGGCTCTCCAGATCGAACGGGTCGGCCCAGTTGAAACCGCTCATGTTTGTTTCCTCACCTTTCACCAACCAACTGCGCCCCTGTAGCCGCGTTCTCCAGAACGCGGCTGGCGCCGCCCTACGCGGTCTATAGCCCGCGTCTACAGGGGGCGCCTCTGGCATACCGCATTAGCAGTCATTCCGCCGCTTCTGGTTCAAACTCTTTTTTCAACTCCAAGTAGTCCTTGTAGCGCATAATGCGAATCTCCTCTTCCGTGAACGGGGATTCTTGAACAAGTTGGTCTGATCGGTATCGGTGCGTCGGCGCATCGACGGAGTCCGTATCGACGATGCGAAGCGCGACTTGATTCCCGATGCTTAGCGACGTCTCCGGTTCGCCCCAACGGACGTGATTGTATGGACTTCCGGGCGCGGATAAGGTGAGGCCACCAATCCTTAGTTCCATGTGGTCGCCGCGTCCCTGCCCCTTATCCCGACTTGCAACAACAGTGAAAGTCAATAGCGACCAGTCTTCCACCCCGGCGCGGGTGACCGGATTACCGTCAATCTCAACAACAAACGCCAACATAACGCTCTCCGTTAATCGGGTGTGCAGCTAAGCTGCCTAAACGATAATTGCTTAAGTTGAGATCGAGTTATTCTTACGACACGTGCAGGAACAAGTCATGTAAGCGGTTTGGACCTCTAGTTCGCCCGCGCGGCGACGAATCGCGCCGCCTCCCGCAAAATATCGCCTTCGGCCTTGAGCCCCGCCTCGCCCAGCGCCGCGATGGCCTGCTCGACGAAACCATCGCGCAACCGCTTGGCGCCGTCGAGTCCGTGGATCGAAACAAAGGTGCCCTTGTTGCGCTCGGCGTCCTTACCCGCGCGCTTGCCCAGTTGCTCGGAGGTCGCCTCGGCGTCGAGAATGTCGTCGGCGACCTGAAACGCCGAACCCAAAGCCTCGCCATAACGCAGCAACGAAGCGCGCACCTTGGTTGAAGCTCCCGCGACAATGGCGCCCGCTTCGACGGAGAAGCGCAGCAACGCCCCGGTCTTCATCGCCTGCAACCGGCGGATGGCGGCGTCGTCGAGCGGCGTGGACGCGGTCTCCGCCTCGATGTCGAGCATCTGCCCGCCGACCATGCCCCCTAACCCGCTCGCCCGCGCCAGCCCCAGACACAGCGCCACGCGAATCTCCGCGCTGGGATGCGTCGCCGGATCGGCCAGAATGTCGAAGGCCAGCGTCAGCAACCCGTCGCCCGCCAGGATGGCGGTCGCCTCGTCGAACGCCTTGTGAACGGTCGGGCGGCCCCGCCGCAAATCGTCGTCGTCCATCGCCGGCAAATCGTCGTGAACCAGCGAATAGCAATGCACGCATTCCACCGCCGAGCCCGCGCGCAGCGCCGCCACCCCGTCCGCGCCCAAGGCGCGCGCGGTCTCGACGGTGAGGAACGGCCGCAACCGCTTGCCGCCGCCCAGCGAACCATAGCGCATGGCCTCCAGCACGCGCCGAGGCCGCACGATCTCGCCGGGCAGCGCGGCTTCGCCGAACAGCGCGTCCAACGTCGTCTCGACGCTTTCGGCGACCTGGTTGAGACGGTCGGCGAAGTTCATTCGTAGTCCTTGGGATCGAAGATGCGTTTGACCGAGCAGAACTCGCAAGTGACGCCGATCATGCCGTCGTCCCCCACCATCGCCAGCCGTTCGTCGGGCGAAAAGTTTTGCAGCATCGTGTCGATGCGGTCGGCCGAGCAGCGGCAGACGTCCGCCAGCGGCGACGGCTCAAACACGCGCACGCCGCGCTCATTGAACAGGCGGAAAAGCAGCCGCTCGCTCGACAGCGTCGGGTCCAGCAATTCGTGATCTTCCGCCGTGATGGCGAGCAGCTTGGCTTCGGTCCAGGCGTCGTCTTCAGGCAAGGTCTCGTGGACATAGCCTTCCGGCGCGTCGCCGGGGTCGATGTCGGCCTGACGGCGCCGCTCCTCGCTCTCGGGCAAAAACTGCGCGATCAACCCGCCCGCGCGCCACGCCGGTCCTGAGGCCGAAAGCGTCTGCCCGACGGCGATGCGCACCAGCGTCGGGATCTGCTCGGAGCGTTCAAAGTAATTACCCGCCGCCGCCTGCAAGCCGCGCCCGTCCAGCTCGACCACGCCCTGATAGCGCGAGGCGAGGCCGTCGGGCTCGATGGTGAAGGCGAGATAGCCTTTGCCCAGCAAATCGCCGCCCGCCGCGACCCGCGCCTCGACGGCCTTTTCGTCAAAGCGGGCGAGCGCGCGCAGGTTGGAGGGCGCGTCGAAATCGACCAGCAGCATCGACACCGGACCGTCACTTTTGGTCTGCAATTGGAAGCGCCCTTCCTCCTTCAGTGAGGAGCCGAGCAGCACCGCCAAGGTCGCGGCTTCCGCGACCAGCTTGGCGACCACGGGCGGGTAATCGTGGCGATCAAGGATGGCGTCGAGCGTGGGGCCGAGTTTGGTCACGCGGCCTCGCGTGAACAGACCCTCGACCGTGTAGGTGGTCACGATGTCGTCGCGGGCGGCGTCGGAAACGTCTCGGATATCTGGAGTCATGGCAAAGCTCCGAGGCACCACGCAAGGATGCCTTTTTGCGCATGCAGCCGGTTCTCGGCTTCGTCGAACACGACCGAGGCCGGGCCGTCGATCACCTCGTCGGTGACTTCCTCCCCGCGATGGGCGGGCAGGCAATGCAGGAAGATCGCGTCCCGCGCCGCATGCCGCATCAATTTGGCGTTCACCTGATACGGCGACAAGAGGTTGTGCCGCCGCCCGGCGTCCTCGTCGCCCATCGACACCCAGCAATCGGAGATCACGGCGCTGGCGTCCGTCACCGCCCGCTCCGGGTCCTCGCTGACGACGACGCGGGCGCCTGCTGCCCGCGCCCTCGCAAGGCGCGTGGCGGAGGGCTGCAATTCCTCGGGACAGGCGATCTCCAGATCGAAGCCGAAGCGCGCCGACGCGTCTATCCACGACGAGAGAACGTTGTTGTAGTCGCCCGACCAGGCGATCTTGTTACCGGCGATGGGGCCGCGATGCTCCTCGAAGGTGAGGATGTCCGCCATCACCTGACAGGGGTGCGATTGTTTTGTCAGACCGTTGATAACCGGCACGGTCGCGTATTGCGCCAACTCCCTGAGGTCGTCGGGCGACAGGATGCGGATCATGATGGCGTCGACATAGCGCGACAGCACGCGCGCGGTGTCGGCGATGGTCTCGCCGCGACCTAGTTGCATTTCGGCGCCGGTTAGCATGATCGTCTCGCCGCCAAGTTCCCTCATGCCGAGGTCGAACGACACGCGCGTGCGGGTCGAGGGCCTGTCGAAAATCATCGCCAGCGTGCGGCCCTTGAGCGGGCGCGCCACCGCGTCGCGGTCCTGTTTGCGCGCCGCCTTCATGTCGGCGGAAGCTTTCAGGATGGCGCGCAGCGTCTCCGGCGAATGATCCAGCAGGTCCAGAAAATGCCGAATCATGCCGCCGCCTTCGCCAGCTCCGCTTCGGCGCGCGCGCAGGCGCGGTCGAGACGCGCCACGGCCTCGTCAAGCTCCGCGTCGGTGATGGTGAGCGGCGGCAGCAGACGCAGAGTGTTATCGCCAGCGGGGATCGTCAGCATGTGTTCGGCGCGGGCGTGGGCGGCGAAATCGCCGGGCGGCACTTTCAACTTGAGGCCGATCATCAGGCCGATGCCGCGCACCTCTTCGATGATGTCGGGATGCGCGTCCTTCAAGCCCGCCAGCTTTTGCCGCGCGTTAAGGCCGAGCCGCGCGACATTCTCCATGAATCCCGGCGCCAGCACGACGTCGAGCACGGCGTCGCCAATCGCCATCGCAAGGGGATTGCCGCCGAAGGTCGTGCCGTGGACGCCCGCGCTGAGGCCGCGCGCGGCGTCGGCGGTGGCCAGACAGGCCGCAATAGGGAAGCCGCCGCCCAGCCCCTTGGCGGACGTCAGAATGTCGGGCGTCACGCCCAGCAATTCATAGGCGAAGAACTTGCCCGAGCGCCCGACGCCCGTCTGCACTTCATCAAAAATCAGCAGCAGGCCATGCCGGTCGCAAATCTCGCGCAAGCCGCGCAGGAACGCGGGCGGCACGGCGCGCACGCCGCCCTCGCCCTGCACCGGCTCGATCATGATCGCGGCCGTGGCTGGGGTGACAGCGGCTTCCACCGCCTCCAGATTGGTGATCGGAATCTGGTCGAAACCCTCGACCTTCGGCCCGAAGCCTTCCAGATATTTCTTCTGGCCCCCGGCGGCGATGGTGGCGAGCGTGCGCCCATGAAAGGCGCCCTCGAAAGTGAGGATGTGGAAGCGCTCGGGATGACCGTCGACGTACTGGCGCCGCCGCGCCATCTTGATCGCGGCTTCGTTGGCCTCGGCCCCGGAATTGGCGAAGAACACGAGATCGGCGAAGGTCGCGTCGGCGAGGCGGCGCGCCAGCTTCTCGCCTTCCGGCATCTGAAACAGGTTCGAGGTGTGCCAGAGTTTTCCGCCCTGCCGGTTTAGCGCCTCGACGAGATGCGGGTGCGAATGGCCGAGCGAGACGACGGCGATGCCGGCGCCGAAATCGAGATAGCGCTCCCCCTCGACGGTCGTCAGCCATGCGCCTTCGCCGTGGTCGAAGGTGAGATCGGCGCGCGCGTAAGTCGGAACGATCGCGGAGGACAAGGCGGATCTCCTGTCGACTTCAAGGGGGACGCAGAAAATAAAGAAGCCGCCCCCTGAAGGACGGCCGCCTTTCAATAATAGAGAAACAGCGCGATGGGGTCAAATTCCGCGCGTTTGGCCACTCAACACGAGACGTCCCCATTACCCTTTCGCAAATATCCCGCAGGGGGCGCGGGGGACGCGAAGTCCCCCGCAGTTTCCCGTTGCACGCCGTTCGCATGCGCGCCTCAGATCAGCGCCGCCACCGCCTCCGGCTTCTCCTCGTGCGCGAGATGCCCGACGCCCGCAATCTCGACAACCCGCGCCCCCTTCAGCCCCGACGCGACCCGCCCCGCATCCGCCGGCGGCACGGCTCGATCCTTCGCGCCGACGATCAGCAGCGCGGGCGGCGCCAGCTTCGGCAGGTCGATCGCCAGCTTGTCGAGCCGCCAGTTGGCCATCATCGCCAGCGTCCCCGCGCAATGGCCGGATTTGGAGAGCAGCCGCGCGTAAAGTTCGAGGCCGCGCGTATCGAGCCTGGATCCCATGCCGGCGATCAGCCTGGCCACCGCTTCGCGATCCGCCGACCATGAGAACAGGCGCGGAAACAGCGGATTGAGAGCCATCAGCCGCGCCAGCGGCGGGAACAGCACGCCCGCGACGCCGGGGAACGGCGTCAGCGCCGCATTGATCCCGACGAACGCGCCCGGCGCTATCGCCCCTTCGAGACAAAGCTGCGCCGCAATCGCCGCCCCCGCCGAATGACCCACCACCACCGCAGGCGCGAATCGCTCGGCCGTCAGCAGCGCGGCGACCGCCTTCGCCATGCCGGGAATGGAGACTTCCGTCCGGCTCGGCTCGCTGAAGCCGTGCCCCGGCAGGTCCATCGCCAGCACGTCGAACCTGGGCGCCAGCAGCGGCGCGAGACCGCGCCAGGAATGGGTAGCGCCGCCCGCGCCATGCAGCAGCAGCAGGTTAGGCCCAGCGCCGAGGCGCTGCACATGCCAGCTCAAGCCCCCCGCGTCGACGAAGCGGCTATGCTCGCGCAGCGGCCAGTCGGCGCCGTCGCGGGCGAATAGCGGCCGCTCCATCGCGAACATCACGCCTCCGCCGCCGCGCGCACCGCGCGGTTGATGGCGCTCGAATCGGCGAACGGCAGCGGCACGTAAAGCGCGCCCATCGCCTGCGCCAGTTCGCGCACGTCGCCGCGCCGCGAAGGCGCGGCGGAATCGATGGCGAGCGCTTTCACGCCCGCAACCCGCACCGCCTTGGCGGCGGTGATCGCCTCGGCCCCGGCGCGCTCGCGCTCGGCGAGGCCGTCGCGGGCGATATTGGCGCGACCGTCGGTCAGCAGCACGATCAGCGGCGTCTCGCCCTTGCGCTGGATGCGCTCGGCCAATTCCAGCCCCAGCGCCAGCCCGCTCGCCAGCGGCGTGCCGCCGCCGCCCGGCAGGCCCGCCAGCGTGCGCCGCGCGCGGGCGAGCGAGCGCGTCGGCGGCAGCACGATCTCGGCGCCCTTGCCGCGAAACGCGACCAGCGCCACGCTGTCGCGCCGCACGTAGCAATCGGCCAGCAGCCGCTCGACGGCGCCCTTGACTTCGCCGAGGCGCCGCGCCGCCTGCGAGCCCGAGGCGTCGACCACGAACACGGCGACCGTGCCGCGCTTTTCGTGAAAGCGCCGGATGCGGATGTCGTCGGCGGTGATGCGCAAGCTTGTCCCACCACGCAGTTTTTGCCAGGGCGCGGCGGCGCGCAGCGTCGCCAGCAGGGCGAGGCGCCCGTCGCGCAGGCTCCCGGCGCGCGGCTCCATCGGCCGCCCGCGCCGCCGCGTTACCCGCGACGCGCCGGATTTGCCGGCGCTTCCCGCCTTGCGCGCGCTTGGCAGGTCGCCCAGCCGCTCCAGCAACCCCTGCGGCAGCGCGGCCAACACCGCGGCCAGCACGATCTCGTCCTGCGGGTCGATTTCTTGCGGGGGGTCGGGGGGCGCGTCCTCGTCCTCTCCTTCGGGCGGCGGCGGGTGCGCGTCGGGCGGCGAACTTTCCGGCGAGGTCAGTGCGCGTGGCGCCAGCGTCAGCGCCGCCGCCTGCGCAAGGTCCGGGTCGGCGACCTCGGCGCGTCCGGCCAGCGCCGCCAGCCCGCGCGCGGCGCGCAGCGCGAACAGAGGCGCGCGCAGCGACACGATCCCGCAGCGCGCCGCCAGCGCCGTCAGCGTCGCCGCCGCGCCCCCGTCGGCCTCGACGGCGAGCGCCCGCGCGGACTCGACGTCTTCCAACAAATATTCGGCAGGCTCGACGTCGCGCGCCCCGAGGCCGCCGAGGTCGACCACGAGCGCCAGTCGGTCGGCGAGCGCGGCGGGGAGGGCTTCGTCGTCCATCCCCTCATCCAGCGCCAGCACGCCGAAATGCGTCGGCCATTCCTTTGCAAACCCGTCGCGGGCGAGCGCGACGATTCCGCGATCTATCGCCGCCGCGATCCGCCCTGCCGCCGACGCCGCGGTGCGCTCGGCCATCGGCAGCACGAGGACGCCGCCATCGACTTCCGCCAGCAATCCCGCCTGCACGACCGGGCGCCCGGCGCTCAGCGTGGCGGCGACGTCGAGGCCACCGAGCAGCCGGTCGTCGCCGACCCCCAGCGGCGCCTTGCGCCACGGCGTCGCGGGGGCGAACAGCGAGCGCAGATAGTCGAGAAAAGCGTCGCGCGCCGGGCCATGTCCGGCGCGCAGCCACAGCCCCAGCGAAGGATCGAGCGCGAACAGCGCGGCGGCGCGCGCGGCCCGCGCCCAGGGGGTCATGCGAACACGTCTTCCATCGCCCGCGCCACCCGCGCGCCCGAACCCGCGTCGTCGAGCGGGTTGCGGCGCAGCCGGTGGCTTAGCGTCATGGGCGCGAGGCGTTTCAGTTCGGCGTCGCCAAAGCTCTTGCCGCCCTCGAACGCCGCCAGCGCGCGGGCCGCGCGGATCAGCGTCAGTTCGCCGCGCAACCCGTCCGCGCCTACGGCGACGCAAAGTTGCGCGGCGCGCTCGATGGCCGCGTCGGGCGTCTCGACGGCGCCAAGGGCGTCGCGCGCATGCGAAATCTGCTTTCGCAGCTTGCGCTGCTCGCTGGCGAACTCCGCGCCGAACGCAGCGGGATCACGATCGAAACGGTCGCGGCGCTTCACGACCTCGATGCGGGTGGGAATGTCGGAGGGCGTGCGGACCTCGACCGACAACCCGAAGCGGTCGAGCAATTGCGGGCGAAGCTCGCCCTCTTCCGGGTTGCCGCTGCCGATCAGCACCAGCCGGGCGGGATGGCGCACGCTCAAGCCCTCGCGCTCGACCACATTGACGCCGGAAGCCGCCACATCCAGCAGCAGATCGACGAGATGATCCTCCAGCAGATTGACCTCGTCGATATAGAGAAATCCGCGATTGGCCCGCGCCAACAGCCCCGGCTCGAAGCGCCGTTCGCCAGACGCCAGCGCGCGCTCCAGATCGAGCGCGCCGACTACTCGATCCTCCGTCGCGCCCAGCGGCAGATCGACCACGCGCGGTGCGCTCGTCTCGGACTTGGGCTTCGCCCCCTTGCCGCACGCCTCGCAGAGCCCGGCGACGGCTTTGGGGTCGCATTGATAGGGACAGCCGACGACAACGCGAATTTCCGGCAACAACGCGGCGAGCGCGCGCACGGCGGTGGATTTGCCGGCGCCCCGGTCGCCAAAGGCCAGAACGCCGCCGATCGAGGGATCTATCGCGGCGAGAATCAAGGCCAGCTTCATGTCGTCCTGGCCGACGATGGCGGTGAACGGAAACGGTTCTGACATCAGGTTCCTTCGCGCCGATCTAGTTCGCCGGGCGCGGTCCTGTTTAGGGCGGCGCCAAGGACTTTGGCAATCTAACGCCGACGCCTTGACCGCACCCCGGTTTTCTTGATCTATCCGGATTCGATTTTTTGCGTCGCGAGGGCAGCCCTATGGTCGACAAACCGCGTTGGGAAGTGCCGGACGCCCAGCAACCCCGTCCCGAAGAGGTCGATTTCGACCTCGACAAAACATTGCGCTCCATCGTCAACATTGAGGCGACGGTCCCCGCCGACGCCTTCACCGCCGGCAGCCTGGGCACGGAACGGGCCGGCAGCGGCATCGTGATCCGCGAGAGCGGTCTCGTGCTGACCATCGGTTATCTCGTCACCGAGGCGCAGGACGTGATGCTGATCGACGACGACGGCCGCGCAACGCCCGCCCACCCCATCGCCATCGATGCGGAGAGCGGTTTTGCGCTGGTGCAGGCTTTGGGCGATCTCAACCTGCCCGCCGTGAAACTGGGTTCCTCCAAATCCATCGACGTCGGCGAGCCCGTGGTGATGGCGGGGGGCGGGGGCGCGCGCCGTCACGCGTGTCGCGCCCGTGTGGTCGCCAAGCAGGAATTCTCAGGGTACTGGGAATATCATATCGACGACGCGCTGTTCACCGCGCCCGCGCATCCGCTGTGGGGCGGGGCGGGGCTGATCGGGCCGGACGGACGGCTGATCGGCGTGGGTTCTCTGCATGTCCAGCAGACCGACGGGCGCGGCCATGCCGAAGACGTCAATATGAGCGTGCCCATCGACCTCTTGACGCCGGTGCTCGACGAATTGCTGAAATATGGCCGCCGCAACCGGCCGGCGCGGCCTTGGCTTGGCGTCTATTCGACCGAGAACAACGGTCGCGTGGTGATCGCCGACGTATCGGAGACGGGTCCTGCGGCGCAGGCGGGGCTGCGCTCGGGCGACATCATTGCTTCGGTGCGCGACGCCGCTATCGACACATTGGCGGACTTTTACCGCGAAATCTGGGGCTGCGGCGTGGCGGGCGCGGAAATCCCCATCGAGCTCGTACGCGACCGGCGCAGCCTGTGGGTGCGCGTGAAGTCGGCCGAACGCGCAGCCTTTCTGCGCAAGCCCCGGATGAACTGAGCGGTTATCGGCTGGCGCGGATCGCCAGCTCCGTGCGCGAGCGCGCGTGCAGCTTCGACAGAATGTTGCTCACGTAATTCTTCACCGTGCCTTCGGCGAGGCCCAGGGCGTTGGCGATCGCCTTGTTCGACTTGCCGGCGCCGATCTGTTCGAGAACGGCGGCCTCGCGTTCAGTCAGCGGCTCGTCGGGCGCCGCGTCCTTAGCGACGGGGCGGGGTTGTTTGAGGCGGCGAAAGTCTTCGATCACGCTGCGCGCGATGGCGGGCGAAAGATGGGAATGGCCGCGCGCGGCGTCGCGCACGGTGGTGACGATCTCGTCGTCCTGCGCCCCTTTCAGCAAATAGCCGATGGCGCCGGCGAGGATGGCGCGAAACACCAGATCGTCGGTGTCGAAGGTCGTCAGCATGACGATGCGAATCTGCGGTTGCGCCTGCGCGATGGCGCGCGCGGCTTCGATGCCGTCCAAACGCGGCATCTTGATGTCGAGCAACGCGACGTCGGGACGCCAGACATTGGCCAGACGCACCGCCTCCGCGCCGTCGCTCGCCCGCCCGACGACGTCGATGTCGGGCTCGCGCTCGAACAGATCGGTCAGCGCATGACGCAGCACCGCATTGTCCTCAGCGATCAGGACGCGGATCTTGTCTGACATCGCCGTCACTCCCCAGCGTCATTGCAAAGGCGAGACTACTTGGGTTCTTCGACGCTGAGAAGGGCGTTGGCGGGAAGCGACAGCTTCAGGCGAACGCCGCCGCCCTTGCGTTGGGCGATTTCCAGGGCGCCGCCGGCGAAACGCGCCTGCTCGCGCATGCCCACCAGCCCATAGTGGCCGGACGGTCCGTTCTTGGGATCGAAGCCGATGCCGTCGTCGAGGATTTCCAGCACATGCGCATCGCCCTTGCGTCGCAACGATAGGTCGACGCGCCGCGCGCCCGAATGGCGCTCGACATTGCGCAGCGCTTCTCTCGCCACGCGCACGATGGCCGTCGTCTGCGTCGGCGTGAGCGGTCCAAGGTCGTCGTCGAGGTCGAGCGCGACGTCCATCTTCGCCCGCAGCGCCTCGGCGGCCTCGACCAGCGCCGGACGCGGCCCCTCGGCGACCCCGAATTGCGCGCGGATCGCCCCGACCGCCTGCCGCGCCTCCTGCAATCCTTCGCGCGCCTCCTTTTCCGCCTGCTCAAGGTCGGATTTCAGGGCGCCGTCCGTGGCCGCGCGGCGCAACACCGAAAGGCGCGCCAGCGTCGAGACCAGCGTGTTGACGAATGTGTCGTGCAGATCGTGGGCGATGTGCAAGCGCTCCTCGGCGAGCGCGGCGAATTTGGCCTCTTCGTTGGCGCGCTCAAGGTTTGCGCGCAGGCGCCTGAGGTCGGTCACGTCCCGCCCCACCGCCTGAAACTCGCGAACGGCGCCCTCGTCGCCGAGCCAATGGACGCGCCACCACAACCACCTTGTCCGGCCGTCCTTCGCGCGCACCGGCTGCTCGAACGAGGCGGGGCCGTCGGCGCACATATCGGCGCGCCAGGGATTGTCGGTCGAAGGCAATGGCAGCGCTGCGCGCGCCGTCCGTCCGACAGCGGCCTCAGGATCGACGCCGATCAAGGCCGCCGCAGGGCCGTTGATGAAGCTCAGCGTCATGTCGGGCGAAAGGCGCAGCACGACGTCCTCGGTGGATTCGACGATGTCGCGATAAAGCGTCGCCGACACGCGCAGCCGGTCGGTTGCGGCGGCGGCCTGCTGCTGAAGCACCTGCTTTTCGCGGCGCTGCTGGATCAGCAATCGATCCAGTTGCTCGGTTCCCTGGTCCGGCGCGATGACGACGACATAGCGATCCGACGCCGGGTTCCAGGTGATTGACACGTTGACGCGGGCGCCGGGCGCTTCGTTGAGGCCGACCGAGGGCAGGATCAGCGGCGCGGCGCCCTCGGCCTGCAACTCGCGCAGCGCCGGCTCCATGGCGTAGAGCAGGCCCGCCTGCGTGCAGGGTTGGCCAATGTCGGGAAGCCATTGCGCAAGCGCTCCGTGACGCTCGCGCAGCACCAGCGAGGAATCGAGGATCGCGTAGCCCATGAGCCCTCGCGCGATGGCGAAATCGAGTTCCTGAAGGGAGGAAGGGGAAACCGTCATGCCTCCGTCTTCTCGATGTCGACCGGATTGGTCCGTGTGCTTGCTATGGGCCAATCTTGCGCCGTTCGCTTGTGACTTCCTGCACTTCAGCGCCAAATGGCGCGCAAGCTTTTCAGAGCCCGGTTATCGGGAAATATCGAAGGAAGCTAGGGCCGGGGCGTCGGGGTCGAAACCGGACCGGACGGAGGAGGAGCCGCGCCGGCGTCGCTGCGATGTGGGCAAGTGTTTCGTGGCCAATCTTGCGCACGTGAAAGCTTAGGTAGGATATCATCCTGTCGGGATTGGTTTCGCCGGGCGTCGTATGTTATAAACACTTTGCCTGCGGTTTTGCGCCGCTGGCGCGTCGTGGTTTCGTTTCATTGGGGTTATTCATGGCAGGTGAGAAGGAGAAGTCGAGCGCGGCCGCCCATCAGGCCCCCCCGCATCTCGCCCAAGTCGCGCCCGTCGCCCAAGTCGCCCCCGTCGCCAATGGCGCGGATCGTCGCGAGGATATGGACACGGTCCGGGAGATCCTTTTCGGCGAAAGCAAACGCACGACGGAGAAGTCGATCAAGGCGCTCGACGCCAAGGTCGACGATTTGACCAAGATGATGCTGGACCGCTTTACCGAAGTCATGGCGCTCATCGCCGACGTACAGAAAAACTCTGAGGCTTCACAGGCGACCGCCATCGACGAAATCGGCGACGCGATCTCCCAGCTCAGCGCCACCATTCGCAACAGCGTCGCGCGCAAGCCCAAGGCATAAGGACCTCTCGCATGCCCGCGCCTCGCGGCGAAGCGGACGAGTTCGAACGGCTCAAGACCGTGCTGTTCAGCCCCGAAGCGGCGCGGCTTGCGGCGGCGGAAGCGCAGATCGAGGATTTGCAGGGCTATGTCGGCGACGCCGGCAAGCTTGAGACGGCGACGGCGGAGATTTTGGCGGGAGCGCTGCGGCGGGCGGAGACGGCGCGTCACCGTGAACTGGCGGCGGCGATTGCGCCCGTCGTGGTCGCCGCGATCCGCGCCGAGATCCACAATTCCCGCGACATGATGGTCGAGGCGCTCTACCCGATCACCGGGCGCCTCGTCGCCGCCGCCGTCGCCAACGCCTTTCGCGAGTTGCTGGACACGATCAACCAGCGGCTCGATCAATTGGTGTCGACCAACCAATGGCGCCTGCGGTTTCGCGCGCTCGCCACCGGGCGCTCGGTCGCCGAGATCGCGCTCGCGGAGGCGCAGGCGGCGGGCTATCAGCGCATGCTGTTGCTGGAGCGCGGCAGCGGCAAGCTGCTGGCGATGTGGCGGCCCGATGGCGGCCACGAGGACAATCCCGAACTGATCTCCGGCATGGTCGCCGCGATCAGCGAATTCGCGTCCTCGGTGTTGTCTGAGCATCACGGCGAATTGCGCTCGCTGGATCTGGGGGCGAGTCAGGTCTATCTGCGCGCGTCGTCGAGCATCATTCTGGCGGCCGAATCGCTCGGCGGCGCCAACGCCAAGGCGCGCAAGCGGCTCGACGCGGGCTTCGTCGATCTGGTTTCACGCCGCGACCGGGGCGACCAGATCGGCGAAAGCGACCTGGCCGATCTCGCCGAGACCTCCGTCGCCCCAAAAGCCCCCGCTCGCGCGTCGAAGCTGCGCTGGGTCGTGCTGGGGCTGGCTGTGTTGCTGGCGCTGGGCTGGGGGCTGAAAGGCCCGGTCTGGCGGTGGCGCAAGGCGCAGGAGATCGAAGCGGCTTTCGCGGGCGCGCTGAAGGCCGATGCTTCGCTGGCGTCGTTCCCACTATCGCTGCGTGAGGACTGGAGCGCGGGAACCGTGACGATTCGCGGATTGGCGGGTTCGCAGGCGGCGGTTGAGGCTTTGGCGGGCGCCGTCGCGCCGGCGGCGGCGCCGATGTCGGTCGTCTCGCAAATGGCGGTCGTCGCCACGCCGGCGGAACTGGGCTCGGCGCGTTTGGCCAACGCTGCGGAAGCGGAAGCGATGCGAGGCCATCAAGCCGATCTCGGCGACAAGATCACCCGGCTGGAGGCCGATCTCACTGCGCTCAAACACACCTTCGCCGGGCTGAGCGACGGAGTCGTCGCGAAGCTTCAGGGCCTGGAGAGCGCCGACGCGGCGCGCCGAACCGAGACCGGCGATCTCGCGCGGCGGATCGACGCGAGCAAGACGGACCTCGCCGCCGCACAAAGCCGCCTCGACGCCCTGAAGACGACGCTCGGCGGCCTTCAGGCGCGCCTCGACACGCAGCGCCCGCGAATTGTCGAGGCGGCGGTGGTCTGGTTCGGCGACGGGGACACGCTGGCCGATCCCGCCGGCGCCAATCCGGCGCTCGACGCGCTGGCGCAGGCGATACGCGCGACGGGCGAGGGCGTGCGCGTCGTCGGCTACGCCGACGAATCCGGCGGCGCGCAGGGCAATCTCAATATTTCGCAAGCGCGCGCAGCGAAGGTGGTCAAGCTGCTGGTCGAGCGCGGCGTGCCGCCGTCCCTGCTTAAGTCGGTGGGGCGCGGGGCGCAGACGCCCATCGCCGACCCGACGAAAGACTCGCCCTCGCGCAACCGGCGCGTGACGTTCGAGCCGCTGTTTGCGCAGGAGAGGGCGCCATGATCCGCAGCGCCAAGGTCATGCTGCTGGGCGACATCGGCGTCGGCAAATCCTCGCTGGCGCGCCGTCTCGTGTTCGACCGGTTCGAGACCGATTACAAGACGACCATCGGCGTCGACGTGCTGACCTATGAACTGGATACGTCGGAAGGTGCGATCAAGCTGATTTTGTGGGACACGGACGGCGATTTCGGCGCCTCGATCTTCGAGACCGTCTACATGCGCGGCGCCAGCGCGGCCGTGATCGTCGCCGACGCCTCGCGTCCGGCGACGCTGGTGAAGATGGCGAGCCTGGCGCGCGGTTTCGCCGACCGTCTGCCCGGCCGCGAACTCACCGCCGTCATCAACAAGATCGACCTTGTGGGGAGCGACCCGCCGCCGATCCCGCCGGAGATGGACGCGGCAACGATCGTGCGCACGAGCGCGCGCACAGGTGAGGGCGTGATCGAGATGTTCGCCCGTCTGGGCGCCGGGATCCTTCGGCGCGGGCTTTAGTCGCGGCTCCTGACGATTTCATTGGCCGTTCGGGGCAATCGGCGCCACTCTGACGCCGCATAAGGATTCGGAGGATCGCATGGCCAAGGGTCAGATAAAGGGCAACAAGGAGGCCAAGAAACCCAAGGCCGAGAAGCCGAAGGCGGGGGTTTCCGCCTACAAGGCGTCGCAAGGCAAGGGCGGCCAGCCGATCACGCTTCCCGGCAAGAAGGGCTGATTTGCGGCGCTTTGCGCTTGCCTGTGCGGGTTTGTGGATAGCGGGTTCGGACGCCCTGGCCGCAGCGCCGTCGGCCGCAGATTACGTCTGCGCCTATGGCTGCCGGCCGACCGACGCCCAACCGCGCCTTGAGATCGAGGGCGCCGTCGCCCGTTGCTGGAACGAACTCGGCGGCCTCTACATCGGCGAATTCCGGCCGCCCGACAGCGTCGCCTGCTTCCGCAAGACGGGACGGATTGTCGAAGACGGCGCCGGGATCGAGTGGAGCGACGGCGTCATCTGGCGCCGGCGTCCGGCGGACGAGATGCATGAATGAGACTGCGGGTTGCTTACTTTGACAGAAGCGCTGGTCTTTTCCGGTTGACAAAATTCTAACTTCCCTTAGCCAGCCGTTTACAGGCTTGAGATGCGTATCGTTAGCGGGGTAGCTTGCGGCGCAACAGCAAGATTTGCTGCGGGGCCGCCTCCAGCCGGCGTAGCAACTCAGTTTCCTCTGCTGGAGGGGGAGCGCGTAAATTTCGGATGACTGAAAACTATCGGACAGGCGAGCGGCGCCGCAACGTACATTGCGCGCGCCCTTTTCAAGATCGCGCCCGTCCGGCGTTTCGGTCTTCCTCCCACGAGGCTAAAACCGCGAGCGCTGCCTCGCGCCGAAGCGCTGTCATGCGGCGCGGGCCAACCTCCTCATCGGGCTGCAACGCTTTGGCGCGCTTCGTCCTCCCGCTGTTGGGCGAAATAAAAATCGCTCCGGGATCACAGTATTGGCTTAGGAAAAAAGAGAATGACAACAATTACCCCTGCAAATTCGTCGATAGGAAATTATTCCAATGCAACTATCGATGTGCTTTCGGCCTACAATGTAACGGTATTTGGGTCTGACGATAATCTCACGGTCGAAGCCAAGGCGACGTTGAATATAGGCGGAAGTTCTGATAATATAACAGCGAGTGCCGGCTCTATCTTAAATTTATTATCGGGTATTTTTGCTGTCACTGGAACACAAGTTGATATTTCTGTTTCCCCGGGAGAAGTCACTTCTCTGCAAATCGCGGGCTTTGCTAACTATATTTATATGACTCCGGTCGTTGCGGGAGCCGTTGATTATGTTAATATCAGCGGGGACTACGAATCGCTTACTGCTGAAGGGTATCAGGTCTCAATAGGGTCGACGGGTCAAAACTCGATTTATGGGGATCAGATCAATGGCGATAACAACACTATAGCCGTCGCCGCTAACAGTAAATTAACTTTGTTCGGAACTAACGATGTTGTAAATTCAGGTAATTTTGTCAGTCTTATTGTGTATAATAACAGCCAGAACAGCCCTTTAGATAATATTTCCGACATCATCAATGGATCGTTCGACAACATAGCCCTCGTAGGTAGTCATGCCGGCTCGCCTTTGCAGATCAATGGGTCGAACAACACTTTGCAAGCGGAATTCCCCGCTACGGGAATTATCGCGATCGCAGGCAACAATAATTATTTGAACGCGCCAGAATTTGGGCAGATCCTCAGGTTTACGGGCGTCAATAACACCGCTCAGATGTGGCATGGAGTCGCCCACCTCGGGAGAGCCTCGAGCCTTACAATCTTCAGCGACTTCAACACCGTCATCACCGCCGCATACGGAGACACGATAGGCTTTTTTGGAAAGAGCGAAGTTGCGCAGCTCTCTAATGGCACGGTGTATCTGTCCGCCGGCTCAAGCGCGACCATTTACGGTAATGACGACAGCGTCAACACGGGCGCAGCCGGCGTCGTGATGGGCTTTGCCGGCACAGGCGACAATGCGGAGATCTCCAACGGCACGGTCTACGTTCTGGCCGGTTCCAGCGTAACCACCTACGGCAACAAGGACACCGTCAACACCAACGCAGCCGGCGTCGTGATGGGTTTTGTCGGCACGAGCGACATTGCGGAGATCTCCAACGGCACGGTCTATCTCTCGGCGGGCTCCAGCGTGACCACTTACGGCGACGACGACTTGGTCAACACCAGCGCATATGGGGTTGTGATGGGCTTTGTCGGCACGGGCGACATTGCGGAAATCTCCAACGGCGCGGTTTATCTCTCGGCTGGCTCCAGCGTGACGACCTACGGCAACAACGACGTGGTCAACACGAGCGCGTCCGGCGTCGTGATGGGTTTTGTCGGCACGGGGGACATTGCGGAGATTTCCAACGGCGCGGTCTATCTCTCCGCGGGTTCAAGTGTGACCACTTACGGCAACAACGACGTCGTCAACACCAGCGCGTCTGGCGGCGTGATGGGTTTCGTCGGCACGGGCGACGTTGCGGAGATCTCCAACGGCGCGATCTTTGTCAGCGCGGGCTCGAGCGTGACGATATACGGCGACTATGACATCGCCAACGCCGGCGGCTCTGGCGACGCCATGAGTTTCACCGGCATGGGCGATATTGCGGGAATATCGGGTGGAACCCTCGGTCTGCAAAATGCCTCGGTCGCCCTCGCGGGCGGGAACGATACGATCAGCCTTGCGCATCTGTTCGGCGCGGACACGCTGAGCGGCTTCTCGTCCTCCGACGTTTTGTCGTTCAGCCATCTGGATTTCGCCTCGGCGGCCGCCGTTCTGTCAGCGGCGCAGCAGTCGGGCGGCGACACGCTTATCTATCTGGATGCGAATGACGCCCTGCGTTTGACCGGCGTAACGGCGGCGAGTCTGACGGCGGCCGAAATCAAGATTGTCTGATCGACCGCCCCTATGCATGAACCGAATCGAACTGCACTTTCGCGCCAAGCCACACGGCGCCGCAGGGCCGCACGTGCGCGAAGCTCGGACTTGGCATTGATCGACGGCGCTGCAAAGCCGACCTGAGTCACCCAGAATATCGTTTTTCCGCACCCTCTTGTGACATAGCCCCGCGCCCCGCCGCGCGCTAAAAGGCGGCATGACCCAGTCCCATCGTCCCGTCGGTCCCGGCGATCACGTGTTTCTCGTCGACGGCTCGTCGTTCGTGTTTCGCGCCTATTTCCAATCGATCCGACAGGATCAAAAATACAATTACCGCTCAGACCGTTTGCCCAACGGCGCGGTGCGGTTGTTCGCCACCAAGGTTCTGCAATTTATACGCGAGGGCGCGGCTGAGATCACGCCGACGCATCTGGCGATCATCTTCGACAAGTCGGAGAACTCGTTCCGGCGCGAACTCTATCCCGCCTACAAGGCGCACCGGCCCGATCCGCCCGAAGACCTCGTGCCACAATTCCCCTTGATGCGCGCGACCGTGCGCGCCTTCGGCCTTACCGCCATCGAGCAGGACAAATACGAGGCCGACGATCTCATCGCCACTTATGCGAGGCTCGCCCGCGCGCGCGGCGCGGATGTGCTGATCGTCTCCGCCGACAAGGACCTCATGCAGTTGATCGAGCCCGGCGTTGCGATGTTCGACCCGGCGTCGGGCGCGGGCGACACCCGGCGCGAGGAGCGGAGGATCGGCGAAAAGGAGGTCGTCGAATATTTCGGCGTGCCGCCTGACAAAGTCATCGACGTGCAGGCGCTGGCGGGGGATTCCACCGACAACGTGCCGGGGGCGCCGGGCATCGGCGTCAAGACCGCCGCGCAACTCATCAACGAATATGGCTCGCTTGATGAACTGCTCGCTCGCGCAGGCGAGATCAAGCAACCCAAACGCCGCGAGACTCTGACAAAACCGGAATCGGTAGCGCTGATCCGCATCTCGCAAAAACTCGTGACGCTGGTGCGCGACGTCGAATTAGAGCATCCGCTGGACTCGCTGGGGCTGCCGAAACTTGAGGGCGAAAAGCTGATCGGCTTTTTGAAGGCGATGGAGTTCACCACGCTGACGCGGCGCGTCGGCGAAATTTGCGGCGTCGATCCCAGCGACGTGCCTGCGGATCCGGCCTATGTCGGCCCCGGCGGCTGGCGCACGCGTGAGGGCGGGGCGGCGGAAGCGCCGGTCGCCGAAGCGCCTGCGCCCGCCCCGGCGCCCTCGTCCGAACCCTCGCCCAAGCGCCTCGCCGAAACGCGAGTCGCCGAAGCGCGCGCGCTCGGATTTGACGCCGCCAACTATCCCGCCGTGCGCACGCTCGAAGACCTCGACGGCTGGATCGCCCGCTGCTTCGACGCGGGCGCGATCGCGTTCGACACTGAGACGAGTTCGCTCGATTCGATGCGCGCCGATCTCGTCGGCTTCTCGCTCGCCGTCGCGCCGGGCGAAGCCTGTTATGTGCCGATCAACCATGTGAAAGGCGAGGGCCTGTTTGGCGAGGGGCGGATCGAAGGCCAGATCGACGAGGCCGCTGCGCTGGCGCGGCTCAAGCCGTTGTTGGAGGCCCGGCATGTGCTGAAGGTCGGGCAGAACGTCAAGTTTGATTGGCATGTGTTCAAACAACGCGGCGTCGAGGTCGCGCCCTATGACGACACGATGCTGATGTCCTATGTCCTGGATTCCGGCGTTCACAACGAAGGTCACGGCATGGACGGTCTCAGCGAACGTTGGTTGGGCCACAAGCCGATCAAATTCGCCGAAGTCGCCGGATCGGGGCGCACCTTCATCGGCTTCGCCCATGCGCCGCTCGACAAAGCCACCGCCTACGCCGCCGAGGACGCCGACGTGACCTTGCGGCTGTGGCGCGTGCTGAAGCCGCGTCTGGTCGCCGAAGGGCTGACCACCGTTTATGAGACGCTGGAGCGCCCGCTTGTCGCGGTGCTGGCGCGCATGGAGGCGCGCGGCGTCTCCATCGACCGCAACATTCTCTCGCGGCTGTCAGGAGAATTCGCGCAGGGGATGGCGCGGATTGAAGCGGAGATTCACGGAATCGTCGGGTCGCCGATCAATCTGGGCTCGCCCAAACAGATCGGCGATGTGCTGTTTGGTCAGATGGGTCTGCCGGGAGCCAAGAAAACTCCCACCGGCGCCTGGTCGACCAGCGCCAGCGTGCTGGAGGACCTCGCCGAAGAGGGTCACGAACTGCCGCGCAAAATCCTCGACTGGCGCCAGCTCGCCAAGCTCAAGTCGACCTATACCGACGCGCTGCCTGGCTTTGTCAATCCGGCGACGCATCGCGTTCACACCAGCTTTGCTATGGCTTCAACCACGACGGGGCGGCTGTCTTCCTCCGAACCGAACCTGCAAAACATTCCCATCCGCAACGAGGAGGGCCGCCGAATCCGTCGCGCCTTCGTTGCCGCCAAGGGCGCAAAAATCATTTCCGCCGACTACAGCCAGATTGAACTGCGGCTGCTCGCCCATATCGCCGATCTGCCCTCGCTCAAGAAGGCTTTCGCCAACGGGCTCGACATTCACGCGATGACGGCCTCCGAAATGTTTGGCGTGCCTATTGCGGGCATGCCCAGTGAAATCCGTCGCCGCGCCAAGGCGATCAACTTCGGCATCATCTATGGCATTTCCGCCTTTGGCCTGGCCAATCAACTCGGCATTTCGCGCGAAGAGGCGGGGGCCTACATCAAGAAATATTTCGAGCGCTTCCCCGGCATCCGCGACTATATGGAGGCGACTAAGACGCGCGCGCGGGCGGACGGGTTTGTGACAACCATCTTTGGTCGCAAGTGCCATTTCCCGCGCATCAACGCCTCCAATCCCAGCGAGCGCGCGTTCAACGAGCGCGCGGCGATCAATGCGCCGATTCAAGGCTCCGCCGCCGACATCATCCGCCGCGCGATGATCCGCGTCGACCCCGAGCTGGAGCGAGCCGGGCTCAGCGCCCGGATGCTGCTTCAGGTCCATGACGAACTCGTGTTCGAGGTCGCGGAAAGCGAAGTCGAGCCGACCGTGGCGCTGGTCGCCAAAGTAATGTCGCAAGCCCCGGCGCCGGCGCTCACGCTTGACGTGCCGCTGCTGGTCGAGGCGCGCGCGGCGGACAATTGGGACGAGGCGCATTGAGGGAAAGTTAGCGTCCGGCTGGCGAACAAAGCCGCAGGGGAACGGTCGGCCCCCGTGGAAGCGATTTCCGGTCGATTTGTCTAATTTTATAGACTTGTCATGGCATTCTGAATTGCTTCGACTTGAGCCGAAGCGCGAATACCTTTATGCCTCCCGCCCCAAGGGGCGCCAGCCTGCCGAGATCGGTCTGCATGATTCGTTCGTCTTGTCTTGCTTTCGCATTGGCCCCGCTCCTGTTCGCTACGATCGCCGTCGCCGAGCCTTACCTTCTCGCCGACGTCGACACCGGCGACGTGCTGATGCAGAGCGACGCCACCGAACCGTGGTTTCCCGCGTCCACCACCAAGCTGATGACGGCCTATGTCGCTCTAAGCGCGGTGCGCGAAGGCCGTGTGTCGATGGATACGCCGCTCACCATGTCCTCACGGGCGTCGCACGCTCCGCCTTCCAAGATGGGTTTCAAGCCGGGCACGCTGGTGACGCTCGACAACGCCCTCAAGATGCTGATGGTGAAATCTCCCAACGACGTCGCCGTGATGGTCGGCGAGAGCCTTTCGGGTTCGGTGGAAGGCTTTGCGGCCGAGATGAACGCGGCCGCCGCCAAACTCGGCATGCGCGAGAGCCATTTCGTCAACCCCAACGGGCTGCACGATCCCGACCATTATTCCTCAGCCCGCGACATGGCGATCCTGGCGCGGGCTCTAATCAAGGAGTTTCCCGACCACGCCGATTTGTTCTCCATCGGCCAGTTGCAGTTGGGCGACAAGCTCATTCGCAATCACAATGGGATGCTCGGTCATTATCCCGGCGCGGACGGCATGAAGACGGGCTTCACCTGCCCGGCGGGCTGGAATATCGTCGCGTCGGCGCAAAGAAATGGTCGCCACCTCATCGCCGTCGTTTTCGGCGCGTCGTCGCCGCGCGTGCGCAACGACGAGGCGGCGCTGCTTTTCGATCGGGGCTTCGATCTCAGCACGAACGGGCAGAAGCTGGACGCGCTGCCGGCCTCGGGCGTCAGTTCGCCGCCCAATATGCGCGACGCCATTTGCCGGGGTCATGGCAAGGCGCGCATGTTCGAGATGCAGGAGGATTTTGTCGCCGCCATGCCGGGCGCTGCGCCTTCGTTCACGGTCGGCCGCGGCGGGGCAGGGCCGTTGGTCAATATGGCGATGGAGGCGCCGCCGCATGCCGCCGGCCTCTCCGATGAGGGCGTCGCATTTGCGCCCGTGCCGGTGTTTGTGGGGCCCAAGCCCGGCTGGACGGGTCCGGTGCTCGCCGCGCGCGACGCCGAACCGGAGGCCGCTTCGCCGGTCAGCGCCTTCGCCGCCGACAAAGAGGCCGCCAAGCCCGAGGAGAGCGCCCGGGCGGCGATACGAAGTTCGGTAAAGCCGGTCGCCCGGTTGCGTCCGCTGCGCTTGCCGCCTCATCTGACGCCCGAGGCGCGCGCGCGGGTCGTCGCCGCCTCGCATCGTGTTGCGGCCAAGAAGTCACAGTAGCTTGAATTATTCCCGCACCCTCACGGGAGCGTGACTTTCGACACAAAATTGCCTCAATTACGTCAATTGCGCGCCCCAGGGTTGAAAGATAAGGTGCTCGAGCCGCGAAGGTGTGGTTCGTGACGTGTCCGGCGATTTTGCCCCCCAGCCCCCGGACGAGTTCTCGAACCCGACCAAGCCACGCAGGCCGGCGGATCGACGGGCCCCCTCCCAGTCGGTCCGCCTTTTTTTTGGCTCCACCCTTGGCATGGCGCGCGCTCTCGACGATATGAGCGCCACGGGGTTGGACCCCAAATCCACGACAAGAGGGGATGCCTTGACGACGCAAGCCACTTCCACGCCCGCGACCGAGGCTGAAGTTAAGACCCAGAATTTCGAGGCCGACGTTTCGCGGTTGCTGCACCTGATGGTGCATTCCGTCTATTCCGAGCGCGACATTTTCGTGCGCGAACTGATCTCCAACGCCGCCGACGCCTGCGAGAAGCTGCGTTACGAGGCCATCGCCCATCCTGAGCTGACCGCCGACGGCGCACCCTTCGTTATTCAGGTCGCCATAGATGCCGAGGCCAAGACGCTGACTTTCGCCGACAACGGCGTGGGCATGAGCCGCGAGGATCTCGTCGAGGCGCTGGGCACGATCGCCCGCTCTGGCACCAAGGCGTTTCTCGACAAGCTGGCCGCCAGCGACGCGGACAAGGAAGCCGGCAATCTGATCGGCCAGTTCGGCATCGGCTTCTATTCGTCGTTCATGGTCGCCGACGAGGTGACGGTGGATTCGCGCCGCGCCGGGGCGGCGGACTCCTGGCGCTGGAAATCGGACGGCAAGGGAACTTACACGATCGAGGCGATCCCGTTCGATCTCGCCCCCGCGCATGGCACGCGCGTTACGCTGAAGCTCAATGCGGAATCGGGCGAATACGCCGAACGCTACAAGATCGAACGCATCGTCAAGGAACATTCGGGCGCGGTCGCCGTGCCCATCGAGATCGTCGAGAAGCCGGGCGCCGAAGCCGTCCGCGTCACTGACGGCGCCGCCATTTGGGCGAAGTCGAAGTCGGACGTGACGACCGAGGAATATACCGAGTTCTATCGCGGCCTCGCTGGCCAGTATGACGAGCCCGCGCTCACCGTGCATTGGCGGGCCGAGGGGCGGCACGAATATACCGTGCTCGCCTTCATTCCCGGTTCGCGGCCGTTCGACCTGTTCGATCCCGAGCGCAAAGGCAAGGCCAAGCTTTATGTGCGGCGCGTGCTGATCTCCGCCGACGCCAATCTGCTGCCGGGCTGGTTGCGTTTCGTGCGGTTGGTGGTTGACAGCGCGGACTTGCCGCTCAACGTCTCGCGCGAGATGATTCAGGAGAGCGCGGTGTTCGCCGCGATCAAGAGGGGCGTCGTCAACCGGGTCGTGCAGGAGCTGACCAAGCTCGCCGAGAACGAGCCGGATAAATTCACCAAGGTCTGGGAGAATTTCGGCGCCGTCATCAAGGAAGGGCTCTACGAGGACGCCGAGCGGCGCGACGCGCTCTATAAGATCGCGCGTTTTGCTTCAACCAAGCATCCCGACGGCGGGCGCACGCTCGAAGCCTACGTGAAGGATCTGCGCGAGAACCAGACGGCGATCTTCTATCTGACCGGCGACGACGCCAAGCGGTTGGCCGCCAGCCCGCAGCTTGAGGGTTTTCGCGCACGCGGCGTCGAGGTGTTGCTGCTGGCGGACCCAGTGGACGCGTTCTGGGTCTCCACCGCAGCCGGCTTCGACGGCAAGCCGTTCAAGTCGATCAGCCAGGGCGCTGCCGACATCAAGAATATCGCGCTGACCGAGGGGGCCACGCCGCCCGCCGAAGCCAGCGCCGAAGTCGCGACGCTGATCGCGCACATCAAGCAAACGCTGGAAGGCGAGATCGATGACGCGCGCGCCTCTGACCGGTTGACGGACAGCGTCGCTTGTCTGGTGGCGCCAGAATTCGGGCCGGACCGGCAATTGGAGAAAATGCTGGCCGCGCATGGCCGCACGATGGATCGCGTCAAGCCGGTGCTGGAGATCAACGCGGCTCACCCGCTCACGGCCTCGCTGGCCAAGCGGTTCAAGGAAGGGCGCGACCGCGATCTCGTGGATGACGCGGCTTGGCTGCTGCTTGACGAGGCTCGCCTTGTCGACGGCGAGCCGTTGAAGGACGCGCCGGGCTTTGCGGCGCGGCTGCGGAGGGTGATGGAGCGGGCGCTGGGCTGAGCGCCCGGCCTCGGCTTTAGTGGCTGGCGCGAATTTCGATGGCGGCGGCGGCGCGCTTGGGCGCGGCGCCGAGTTTCTTGCCAAGTTTCTTGCCAAGTTTCTCGGGAGACGCGGCCTTGCGGGCGGCTTTTTTGGGCGATGGGCCGGTAAGTTCGGCGCGGGTCCGATCTTCGCTGATGCGCCAGTGTTCGGCGTCGCGGCCGCAGGGCCGCCCCTCGCTCTCCCACAGCGCATAGGCGCGGTGGCGCACGATGTCTTCGAAGCCGATTTCGGGGTTGGAGTCGATCATGGCTTTCAATCCTCGATTCAGCGGACGGGGGCCGAGGGGATCGGGCGCCGCCCGTGGCGGGATTTGAACCCTTTAGGGTTAACGAACGGTAACTGGGCTTGCGCCGCAAGTCGCGTGCAGCTTGCCGACCGGGTTTGGATCGGCCTATAGGCGGGGTGGGGGCCGGTCGGGCGAAACGGCGGGCGCTCCCGACGAAATTGGAACTTTGGATGCGCGCGCCGGGCGGACCCCGACTATTGCTTCGGCGGCTTCGCGAGGTCATGGCGGAGCCCGTCACGGCGCAGGCGCGTCTCGACCGCATCGTCGTGCTGATCGCCTCCAACATGGTCGCCGAGGTTTGCTCGCTCTATGTGGCGCGCGCCGACGGCCCGCTGGAATTGTTCGCCACCGAGGGTCTCAACCGCGAGGCGGTGCATTTGACGACGATGCGGCCGGGCGAAGGTCTAGTGGGCCTCATCGCCTCAACCGCCGAGGCGCTGGCGCTCTCCGACGCGCAAAACCATCCCGCCTTCTCCTACAAGCCCGAGACGGGCGAGGAGATCTACCAGTCGTTCCTGGGCGTTCCGGTGCTGCGCGGCGGCTCGACGCTGGGCGTGCTGGTCGTGCAGAACCGGGCGCGGCGCAGCTATTCGGAAGAAGAAGTCGAGGCGCTGCAAACGACGGCGATGCTGCTGGCCGAACTGATCGCCTCGGGCGAATTGCAGGCGCTCGCGGGCCAGCCGGCGGCGATCGCGGTGCGCAAAACGGTGTCGCTAAAGGGCGCGCCCATCGCCGAAGGGCTTGGGCTTGGCCATGTGGTGCTGCATCAGCCGCGCGTCGTGGTGTCAAAGATTGTCGCCGACGACGTGGGGTCGGAACTCGCGCGGCTGGAGACGGCCATTGAGGCGATGCGCGCCTCGGTGGACGAACTGATCGAGAAAAGCGACGACGCCGGCGAGGGCGAGCATCGCGACGTGCTCGAAGCTTTCCGCATGATTGCGCATGACCGGGGTTGGCTCAGGCGGCTGCGCGAGGCGGTCAGCAGCGGGCTGACGGCTGAGGCCGCCGTCGAGCGGGTTCAAAACGACGCGCGCGCGAAATTGCAACGCCAGACCGACCCTTATCTGCGCGACCGGCTGCACGACCTCACCGATATCGCCAATCGCCTGCTGCATCAGCTCGCGGGGCAGAGCCTTGTGCTGAGGCCGGATGAACTGCCCGACAACGCCATTCTCGTCGCGCGTTCGATGAGCCCGGCGGCGCTGCTCGACTATGACCGCTCGCGGCTGCGCGGGCTGGTGCTGGAGGAGGCCGGCGCGGCGAGCCATATCGCCATCGTCGCGCGTGCGCTCGGCGTCCCGGCGGTCAGCGACCTCCAGAACATCTCGGAATTCGTCGAGCACGGCGACGCCATCATCGTCGATGGGCTGACAGGTGAAGTGCATGTGCTGCCGCCGCCCGAGGTCGAGGCGGCCTATGTCGAGAAGGCGCGGCTGCGGGCGCGGCGGCAGGACCAGTTCCGCGCCTTGCGCGACACGCCGTCCGTCACGGCGGACGGCGTGCCCGTCGGCCTGCATATGAACGCGGGGCTGGTGATCGATCTGCCGCATCTGGAGGAGACCGGCGCGCAGTCCATCGGCCTGTTCCGCACCGAATTGCAGTTCATGCTGGCCTCGCGCTTCCCTCGGCTGGCCGCGCAGGAGCAGCTTTATCGGGCGGTGCTCGATGCGGCGGGCGACAAGCTGGTGACGTTCCGCACGCTCGACATCGGCGGCGACAAGCATCTGCCCTACATGAAGGCGCATGAGGAGGAGAACCCGGCGCTCGGCTGGCGCGCGGTGCGCATCGGCCTCGACAAGCCGGCGCTGCTGCGCATCCAGATGCGCGCGATGCTTCGCGCGGCGCAGGGGCGGCGGCTGCGGCTGATGCTGCCGATGGTCTCGACGGTGGACGAGTACCGGCGAGGGCGGGCCTTGTTCGAGCGGGAACTGGCGTTTCTCAAGAGGCTCGGGCGCACGCCGCCGGCTTCGGTTGAACTTGGCGTGATGGTCGAGGTTCCCGCTCTGCTGTGGCAATTGGAGGAGATCGCCAGGGCGGCGGATTTCCTGTCGGTCGGCTCCAACGACCTCATGCAATATCTCTACGCCGTGGACCGCGACAACAAGCGCGTCTCCGAGCGTTTCGACACGCTGTCACCCGCGTTCCTTCGCGTGATGCGCCAGATCGCCGGGGTCGGCGAACGGGGACTGGCGCCGGTGGCGCTGTGCGGCGAGATCGGCGGGCGGCCTTTGGAGGCGATGACGCTGCTCGCGCTGGGCTTCCGCCATCTGTCGATGTCGGCGACGTCGCTGGGGCCGATCAAGGCGATGGTGTTGTCGCTGCCGTTGCAGCCGGTGCGCGCCGAGGTCGAGGCGCTGATGGCGGAGCGCGGCGACGCGGATTCGCTGCGCGAGCCGCTGCGCGAGATCGCCGACAGGCACGGCGTCCGTCTTTAGCGCGCCATGAACCTCGACTCGCATCTCGACACGATTCTTCGCCGTCATCAGGAACTGGCGCACAAGCTCGAACAGGGCGGGGCGGATTACGCCGACGCGTCGCGCGAGTATTCCGAGCTTGAACCGCTGGCGGCGCTGATTCAGTCTTATCGCGGCAAGAAGAAAGAAGCCGCCGATCTGGAGGCGATGCTGGCCGACCCGGACCCGGAGATGCGCGAGATCGCGGCGGCCGAAATCAGCGACGCCCGCGCCGCGCTCGACGCCATGGGCAAGGACATCCAGATCGCGCTGCTGCCCAAGGACGCGGCCGACGAGAGCAACGTCATTCTGGAAGTGCGCGCCGGGACCGGCGGCGACGAGGCGGCTTTGTTCGCGGGCGACCTGTTCCGCATGTACACGAAATACGCCGAGGGGCGCGGCTGGAAGGTCGAGGTGCTGTCGGCCAGCGAGGGCACGGCGGGCGGCTACAAGGAGATCATCGCCGAGATAGAGGGGCGCGGCGCTTTCGCGAGGCTCAAATACGAGAGCGGCGTGCATCGCGTGCAGCGCGTGCCCGCCACCGAGACGCAGGGGCGCATCCACACCTCCGCTGCGACCGTCGCCATCATGCCGGAGGCGCGCGAGATCGACGTCG
>Ga0209698_10000971_pt1 | contig 32933 bp, 27 predicted proteins | sample LitLauG_LLR_2012_FD_187203 | JGI IMG/M metagenome (GOLD analysis project Ga0209698, IMG submission 187203) | Freshwater sediment microbial communities from Pennsylvania, USA - Little Laurel Run_MetaG_LLR_2012 (SPAdes) (version 2) | ecosystem: Environmental > Aquatic > Freshwater > Creek >... | reverse complement strand
CTACAAGAGCGCCATCCAGCTCATCAAGAACATCGAGCAGCGCAAGCAGACCATCACCAAGGTCTGCTATTGCATCGTCGCCCGCCAGCAGGATTTTCTCGAACAAGGCATCGACCAACTGAAACCGATGATGATCAAGGAGGTGGCCGAAGAAATCGGTGTGCATCCTTCCACGGTAAGCCGTGCCGTCGCCAGCAAGTACGCCCACACACCACAAGGCGTATTCGAGTTGCGATACTTCTTCAGCGAGAGCGTGCAGGGGCCAGAGGGCGGCAACACATCGCTGCTCATCCTCAAGCGCCGCGTCAAAAAGCTCATCGATGAAGAAGATCCCAGCCGCCCGCTGACCGACGAGCAGATCACCCGGATTCTCCAGTCGCAAGGCATCCAGGTGACCCGCCGCACGGTAGCCAAATACCGGGAAGACATGCGCATACCCAGCACGCACCAGCGCCGTGTCAAGAAATAGAAGAGCGGAAGATCAGCCTTCACCGGCTGCAAGCGTGGATGATCGGCGTTTCGCGCCGTGAAGGGTGGAAGAGCGGCGCTTCAGCGCCGCGTGAAGCACGAAAAGGGAAGGGCACGGCTTTAGCCCCCGAGGTTTGCAAGCGACAACAGTTCCAAATGTAGTGCCCGATTTACCTCACGCAGGAAATTTCAGGAGGGGCGCTCATGAACGTGGAATACACCGGAAGACACTACGAAGTTACAACCACCATCCGCAAGGAAGTAGAAACCGGCCTCGCAAAGATCCGCAAAATCCTGGGCGATAGGTTCGAAACCAAGGTCATCCTCGCTGTCGAAAAACACCGTCACAAAGCCGAAATCACCATCAGCCCGCGAAACGGCCCGCTGGTCGGACTGGCTCAGGCCAAGGACATGACCATCGCTGTGAACGAGGCCCTGGACCACCTCGAAAAGCAGGCCATCAAGTACAAGACGCGCTGGCAGGCCAAGAAGCGCTCCGCCCGTAAGACGGAAGAAGAAAACAAGTGGAACGGACACTCCCCGCAGGAAGACGTGCAGACCGTGGTGGGCCTCACGGAGAAAACGGCAGTCCCGGTGGTTGTGCACAGGTATCCGGCAGTCGCCCGGACGACCGAAGTGCACCTGGTTCGCTCCGACGAGTCCGTCGCCATGCGCCCCATGACCCTCGAAGAAGCCATCAAAGAAGCGCACTTCAAAGACCGCGACGTCTTCGTCTTCCGCGACCCCAAAGGAAAAGTAATGGTCCTGCACCGCGCCAAAGACGGCAAAATGCAGCTGATCGAAGTCCCCTAGGAGGAGCAACTCGCGTAGCGACGGACGCATTCGTCCGTCCACCGGACAGGAGGTTCCCCGACCCTCCGCGGTTTTTGTAGGCTGGGGATTTTTGATCGGGCCTGAATACGACCAATAGCACCCAGCCCGTCCCTTGGTTCTCGCCACATTTCTGCCGAACGTTGCGAACGCCGGTGACACCCGTGACGACGGTGCCGGCCCGGTCAAGATCGGCATGACGCTGGCCCAATTGACCACCACTCTCCATCCAAAACTCGCCGAGGAAGATTCCGGTAGCGATAATTGCCTCTACGCCCACGCCCCGGTCACGATCACGTTGCCCCGGCATTTTCACGGCTACGGGCCTTCGGGTCGGCGACTCCGAGGCGAAAGTGCGAAAGGTCTATGGCGCCAAAATGAAAGTAACCGGGCATCAGTACACCCATGCCGGTCACTATCCAACGGTGCACTCCGACGATCGCCGTTACGGCGTGAGATTCGAGACCGACAAGGGGAAAATAATAAGGCTCTATGCTGGCACCGACGAGGCAACCCAATTTGTAGAAGGGTGCTGGTAGACCATCGTTTGCGTTTCACCAAAATCCGATACCGGCGAAGTACATGTGCGTCGCCCCATCGAGCGCGCCAGCCATTTCCATCTGCAGGTGCGGTACCTAGGCAAAAGCCTCTACTGATACGTTTCAATACGCGACACCCGTGCTAAAATCCGCCGCGGGAGAACTTCCATGATCAACGCGACCCGTCGCCACGCCTCTTTCCTCCTGCCCCTTTTGCTCCTGATCGCCTCGAGCTCTTATCGTTCCAGCGGCCAGGCGGTTGCCTCTCCCGCGAAACTCTCGGTGCATTGGGAAGAGCTCACCGCCTCCGATTTCCGGGATGGTATCCGCCGCTCCCAAGGCACGTGCCTGCTCCCGTTCGGGATCATCGAGAAGCACGGGCCGCATCTGCCGCTGGGCACCGATCTGCTGGACGTCCGCTACGCCGCACTGCACGCCGCTGATCAGGAATATGCCGTAGTCTTTCCCGAATATTACTTCGGCCAGATCGCCGAAGCCAAGCATGAGCCGGGAACCGTGGCCTACAGCCGTAACCTGCAACTTGGCCTCCTGCAGGAAACTACCGACGAAATGGCCCGCAACGGCTGCAAGAAAATCCTGATCGTCAACGGCCACGGCGGCAACAACAGCCTGCTGCCCTACTTTGCGCAAACCCAGCTCGACAAGCCCCACGACTATGTGGTCTACGTATTCGACGAGCGCACGCCACAACAGGGTGGGCCAACCAAAAAGACCAAGATCGACATGCACGCCGGCGAAAGCGAGACTTCCAAGATGATGATCTCCCGCCCGGACCTGGTGCATCCCGACCGCGCCACCAGCGAATCCGGCGCGGATCAAGCCCGCCAGAAAGTGCCCGAACATGTCTATACCGGGATCTGGTGGTACACGCGCTTCCCGTTCCACTACTCCGGGGATGGCTCAGCCGCCACCAAAGAGCTCGGCGAATACCAGATGAAGTGGTGGATTGATTCGGTGGTGAAAGCGATTCAAGCGGTCAAAGCGGACGATGTCAGCCTGAAGCTGCAGAACGAGTTCTACGAAAAGAGCACGCATCCCGTGGACACGCAGCCTTAGCTTTTCTACGAACTCCCGATCAACACGCCCGTAATAAACACCAGCACCCCGCCCAACCCGACCTGCAGCGCCGCCGTAACCCATGGCGTATCCATGTAGCGCCGGCGAATCCAGGTGATCACTGCCAGTTCCCCCAGCACGACTGCCCCCGCAGCCCACAGCGCCATACGAAAATCGCGGATCAGGAACGGCAGCGTGTGCCCAATTCCGCCCACCGCTGTCATGGCGCCGCAAATCAACCCGCGCACCCAGGGATGCCCGCGACCGGTGAGGCTCCCATCGTCGGAAAGGGCCTCCGCAAACCCCATGCTGATGCCGGCTCCGGCCGAGGCCGCCAGGCCGACCAGAAACGCATCCCAACTGTTCTTGGTCGCCAGGGCCGCTGCGAACACCGGCGCCAGCGTCGAGACTGAACCATCCATCAGTCCGGCCAGTCCGGGCTGAACGATCTGCAGAACAAACAATCGTCGCTCTGCGACTTCCTCGTCGGCCTTCACACTATCGGGCAACTTCTGCTTGTCGAGTTCCTGGGCCCGCGTCTCATGCGACCGTTCCTCGTTCGCCAGATCGTCCAGCAGTTGCCGCATGCTCACATCCTGCGTGCGCGCCGCCGCTTTTTCGTAGAAGCGCCGTGTTTCCACTTCCATCGTCGACGCTTCCTTGCGCACGGCCTCGATCCGCAACGGACGCACCAGCCACAGCGCCGGCCGTTCCACAAACCCGCGCACGTCCTGGCGCCGGATCAGCGGAATATGCTCCCCGAACTTTTTCTGGAAGAGTTCAAGCAGCCGCCGTCGGTGCCCCGATTCCTCCTCGCGCATGCCCTCAAACATCGACGCCGTTGCCGGATAGTCCTGCCGCAAGCCCTCCGCAAAATCGGCGTAAACCCGTTCATCTTCCTCTTCCAGTGAGATGGCCAAGGCGAGAACTTCTCGTTCCGTGAGCTCTTCAAACTTTTTCATGACGCCATAGATTACCCGCCCGCCCCGTCTCGAGACAATCGAGAACTGCGAGTTTCTGTCTTGCGCAGGCTTAAGCGTGCCGGTATCTCGGTTGCCACTCAGCGGTGCAAACACGCGGCCGGGCCCGAGTGCTACTATCCACTGATGAAGCGTCGACCCTCCTCCCGCCAAAAGTCCAAGCGTCCGGCGGTTGGTGGCAAGGCCTCCCGCGACAGCAAACACTCTCCTGAACTCGTCATCATCACCGGGATGAGCGGCTCCGGTAAGGCTTCGGTCCTGAAAGCATTCGAGGATCTCGGCTACTACTGCGTCGATAACCTGCCGGTGCAGTTGATTCCCGAATTTGCCGAACTCGCCATGCAGTCCAGCGAGATCCGCCGCACTGCCCTGGTCGTCGATGTCCGCGAAGGTTCCCGCCTCGACAAGCTGCCCAACCTTCTGAAGTCGGTCCGGCGCTTGATCCCGACCAAGGTCGTTTTCCTGGAAGCCTCCGACTCCGTTCTTCTGCGCCGTTTCAGCGAAACCCGCCGGCCGCATCCTTTGGGTACCGACGCGCCCGTAAAAGCCGCGCTCAAGGCCGAGCGCCGTCACCTCGGCGCAATCCGCCGTCTCTCCGACTTCGTCATCGACACCTCCAAGTTCAATGTCCACGAGTTGCGGGCCCACATCAACGAACGCTTCCACGAACAGTCTGCCGAAAAGAGCATCTTGGTCTCCTGCGTCAGCTTCGGCTTCCGCCAGGGAGTGCCCGAGGACGCCGATCTCGTATTCGATGTCCGCTTCCTGCCCAATCCCCACTTCGTCCCCGAATTCCGGCCCTTCACCGGTCGACATCCCAGTGTCGCCAAGTACATCCGATCGTTTCCCCAGACCCGCGAATTCATCTCGCGTATCTCCGACCTGCTCGTCTACCTCCTTCCCCATTACATCCACGAGGGCAAGAGCTACTTGACGATCGCCTTCGGCTGTACGGGCGGACAGCATCGCTCCGTCATGATTGCCGAAGATGTGGGCAAACACCTGCGTCGCGCCGGATACCGAGTCAAAATCGTCCACCGAGACAGTCCGCGTTAGCAGCCCAATCATGTGGGAACGGCTGCCTCGGCTGTCCCGCCAGGGCGAAGCCGAGCCGAAGTCGCAAGCTTTGCAACCCACGCCCGAAGCCAAAACGCCATATTCTTCCCTCACAACTCCGGTAAAATAGGTCCTTGCCACCCACCGCCATTCGACGGACCGCATGCGAATGCAGCCTGCCGCTCCGGGGAGCGCCATGCGGCAACTGACGCGACTCGTCCGCTATGTCCTCCCTTTCATCGTGCAGTTGCTGCCCGGAGTGCTGTTGCTGGCCGGAGTCGGATTCCTCGAGGCGTTCCGCCTGATTCTTCTCAAGCCGGTTCTCGACCGTGTGCTGAACCCGTCGTCCGGATCGGAGAACATCGTCCTCTTCACCTGGCCTCAGACCGGAGAGCCGGTATATCTCCAGCGTTTCGTTCCCGCCCAGTTTCACAATGCATGGACGATTGTGGCCTACGCGCTGGTCGCCTCGACCGTATTGAAGGGGATCTTCGACTACTGCGGGACCTATCTTGTGAATCATGCTGGCTTCGGCATGATTACCAACCTGCGCAACGACCTCTACAATTCCGTCCTGCGCCGATCGGCGGCGTTCTTCCAGAAGCACGCCACCGGCACCCTGATCTCGACCATCATCAACGACATTGAACGCGTGCAGTTTGCCATGTCGAGCGTGCTGGCCGAATTTCTGCAGCAAGTCTTCAGTTTCCTGTTTATTGCCATCGCCGTCGTGATTCTTGGCCGCGAGCTCGCCTGGGTGCTGGTCCTGTTCGTTCCCTTCATCATCTATTCCGCCGTGCGTATCGGCCGCCGGGTCCGCACCACCACGCGCCGTGGGCAAGACCAACTCGCCGACGTGCAGAACATTCTGCACGAGACCATTACTGGCAACCGCATCGTCAAGGCTTTCGGGATGGAGTCCTGGGAGGTGGCCCGCTTCCGCAAAGCCGGCCAGCGCCTGTTCCGCGCCAATCTGCGTTCCGTCGCTGCCGCCGCCATGAGTTCGCCCCTGATGGATATCTTTGGAGCGATCGCCATCGCCCTGCTGCTCCTGTTGGGCCGCGACCGCATTTCGCACGACGAACTTACGCTCGGAGCCTTCGTCACCTTCGTCGCCGCCGTCCTCAGCATGTACAACCCGGTGCGAAAGTTTGCCGTGTTCAACAACAGCTTCCAGCAGGCGCTAGGCGCATCGTCACAGCTGTTTCAATTCATGGACACCGAGGACGTTGTCCTCGAGAAGGCCGGAGCGAAGCCGCTGCCGCGCTTTTCTAACCGCATCACCTTCGACGCGGTTTCCTTTTCCTATGACGGTAACGGCGAAGCTGCCCGCGAGATCCTGCACGGCATCGGCCTTGAGGTCAAACGCGGCGAAGTTCTCGCCGTGGTCGGCTCCAGCGGAGCGGGCAAGAGCACGCTGGTCCACCTTATTCCCCGGTTCTTCGATGTGACTGGCGGGCGCATCCTCATCGACGGCCACGACATCCGCGATCTCACGCTCGCCTCCGTTCGTTCTCAAATTGGCATCGTCACGCAGGAGACGGTCCTGTTCAATGACACCGTGCGCAACAACATTGCTTACGGCCAGCCCCACGTGCCGTTAAAAGAGGTCGAAGCTGCGGCCCGCGCCGCTCTCGCTCACGACTTCATCGTCGCCCTGCCGTCGGGTTACGATACGGTCATCGGAGAACGCGGCGTGCGTCTTTCCGGCGGCGAGCGCCAGCGCCTGGCCATCGCTCGCGCCTTGCTGAAGAATGCCCCGATCCTGATTCTGGACGAGGCCACTTCCGCCCTGGACAGCGAGTCGGAAGCGCTGGTGCAATCGGCTCTGCACAACCTGATGACCGGCCGCACGGTCCTGGTGATCGCGCATCGCCTCTCCACCATCCGGCGCGCGGACCGCATCGTCGTCATCGAAAACGGCACCATCGCCGACATCGGGGCGCACGAGGATCTTATGAAAAAAATGGGTACTTACCGGCGTCTCTACGAACTTCAATTTGCCGCCATGGATCTGCACAAGGCGGTCGCAGAGACGGAGACTGCCTGACCTATGCCCATACGCTCCATGACCGGTTTTTCCCAGGTCAAAGGTGAAGTCCCGCGCGCCAATGGTGGGTCCCGGAACGTCGCCGCGCCACAGAATCCGGCCGGCTGTCAACTCGCGTTCTCCCTTTCATTGAAATCGGTGAATCACCGTTTTCTCGATCTGCATTTCCGCCTGCCCTCGGGCACGGACTCGCTCGAAATGCAACTCCGTCGCCTGTTAAAAGAAAAGATGGCGCGCGGCCATGTCGAGGTCACGCTCACTCTGGAGCGCTCCATCAGTTCAGCGTTTTCCCTCAATCGCGAGATCGTTGGTGGATACATTGCCGCATACCGCGCTGCGTCCTCTGAATTTGGCCTCTCCAGCGAGCCCGACCTCAACGCAATTCTTCGTATTCCCGGAGCACTCGAATCCGCTGGCGAATCTGCAGATGGAGAGATCGAGGCCGCCGTAATGGCCACGGTCGGCGAAGCTCTCGACCGCCTGAACCAGATGCGCGACGAGGAAGGCCGGGGCATTGCCCGTGAGCTTCGCGAGCGCATGGCGCACTTGGTGGAAGCAGGCCACATCGTCGATCAACATCGCCGTTCTGTGCTGCAGAACTACAGCGAACGCTTGCAGGCGCGTCTTCAGGAACTGCTGGGCGCCAGCATCGACAAGGATCGGGCTTTGCAGGAAGCTGCTCTCCTCGTCGACCGCAGCGATATTCAGGAAGAAATCGTCCGCCTCGAAAACCACGTCCAGCATTTCCTCGGGCTACTCGACGCCGGCGGCGAGGTCGGCAAGAAATTAGATTTCCTGTTGCAGGAGATGAATCGCGAAGCCAACACTCTGCTGTCCAAGACTTCCGGGCTGGCGGGCGAGGCCATGAACATCACCGAGGCGGGCCTCGCCATGAAGGCGGAAATCGAAAAGGCGCGCGAGCAGGTGCAGAACCTCGAATGAGCCCATCGCGCCAGCCCATCGTCTACATCATCTCTGCCCCGTCGGGCTCCGGGAAGTCGACTCTCGTCGATAAGGTTCTGAAGCTGGTTCCGGATCTCGACTTCTCTATCTCGTATACAACTCGCGCCCCCCGGGGCAGCGAACGCACCGGCAAGCAATATCATTTTGTTACCCGCGAAGAGTTCGAGCGCATGATCGAGGCTGGTGAATTCCTGGAGCACGCAGATGTCTTCGGGAACTACTACGGCACCGCCCGCCGCTTCCTCGTCGAAGCCGAGGAGAATGGCCGTGACCTCGTGCTCGACATCGATGTCCAGGGAGCCGCCCAGATCCAGCAGAAATTGCCCGACGCGGTGACCATCTTCATCCTTCCCCCCGACCGGCAGACCCTGGAATGGCGCTTGCGCAAACGCGGCGAAGACCGCGAGGAAGTCATACAACGGCGCTTGGACACAGCCAGTCGTGAGATTGAAAGATACGATCACTACACCTATGTTTTGATCAACGACAAGCTTGAGAAATCGATCGAACGCCTCGAGGCCATCCTGCTTTCCGAGCGGCTGCGCCGCCCAAACCGAACGCTGTCCGACCAGGAATCCGCTATCGTGCAACGGGCCGATCGTCTTCGGTTGGCGAATATCAACGACAGGGTGCAACCCATCCTGGCGACGTTCCGAAAGTCACCACCCCCGGCACGCCAGTAGTTTTCGCGGTATCATTTCCTATGGCGCCGAAAGTGGGCGTCGGGACCGGAAACGCATTCATGCGCGGGATATCCCACCAGGGTGGGGTGGTCCCATCGTTGGCCGCTCGGCACTGATTAGACTTCAATATTTTTCAAGGGGGGAGTCCCAATGAAGTTGATCGAAGGCTTCGACAGCAACTACCGGTACATACTCGTGGCAGCGCGCCGCGCCCGCCAGCTCCAGTCGGGCGCGCCGCCGGTCGTCGATACCAATTCCCGCAAACCGTGCCGCATTGCGCAAGACGAGATCCGAGCCGGCAAGGTGAAGTGGGAGATCCCCGAGACTCGCACCGCCGCCGAGCAAGCCGGAGAAGTTCTCGATAAGGCCCTCGGTCAGGACTAGAAGGGAATTGTTGATTTCCTGATTGCCGATTCTCAGTCGACACTCATCCGTCAACAATTGACCACCATGAAGATCGCCCTCGGTGTTACCGGCGGCATCGCCGCATACAAAGCCGCCGAGATCGTCCGCCTCCTGCAAGATCGCGGTATTCGTGTGCAGGTCATCATGACCCGAGCCGCTCAGGAGTTCGTTCGCCCCCTTACTTTTGCGGCGCTCTCTGGCGAAAAAGTCATCACGGGAATGTTCTCGCCGGGAGAAGAGCACGAACCGAACATCGACTCCGCGGTTGAGCATATTGCCGTCGCCCAGTCGATCGATGCCCTCGTCGTCGTCCCCGCCACTGCCGACGTGCTCGCCCATTTTGCCCAGGGAGTGGCCAGCGACTTCCTGACTACCCTCTATCTTGCGACTACCGCGCCGGTGGTTGTAGCGCCCGCCATGAACGTCAATATGTGGAATCACGCGGCTACTCAGGCGAACCTCGAAATTCTCCGCAAGCGTGGCGTCAAGATCGTCGAACCGGGCACCGGCTACCTCGCTTGTGGCATGACCGGCGCCGGCCGCTTGGCCGATAACGACGCCATCGTCTCCGCCGTGCTCGAAACTCTCGGCGCATCGCAGGATCTGCAAGGTGAGACTTTGTTGATCACCGCCGGCCCAACCCGCGAGAAGATCGATCCCGTCAGGTATCTCACGAACCGTTCCAGCGGTCGCATGGGTTATGCGCTGGCAGAAGCGGCACTGCGGCGCGGCGCTCGCGTTCTGCTTGTGACTGGGCCTTCCTCGCTGACTCCGCCCGCCGTGGCCGAGGTGATGCGCGTCGAATCCACCGAGCAAATGCGGGATGTGGTAATGAATTTGCTCTCTCAGTCGACCATCGTCATCAAGACGGCCGCCGTATCCGACTATCGGCCGAAAGTCGCCGTCGGCCAGAAGCTCAAACGCAAAGGTCCGCTCACGCTGGAGCTCGAAGCCACACCCGATATTCTGAGAGAGCTCTCCGCGAAGAAGACGTCGCAAATCGTGGTGGGTTTCGCCGCCGAGACCGAGAACGTCCTCGAGAACGCCCGCCAGAAGCTGGTTGCCAAGAATCTCGACGCCATCGTTGTCAACGACGTGTCGCGCGAGGGCGTCGGTTTTGACTCTGACCGCAACGCGGTCACCATCATTACTTGCGAGGAAGTAGTCGAAGTCCCCGAAACCACCAAGTGGGAAGTAGCGCAGCGCGTCCTCGACCAGGTAGTCCACCTGCGCCAGATGCGCAAGTCCACGGCCAGTTCCTCATCCTGAGCGAGTCGAAGGAACTCGGCTCTCCCGGCGCGCCCGCGCCTGGGCGATTCCCCCGCAGGTACCCGCGATCGAACGATATAATGATCTGCCGATGCCTTCGACCCTGGACCCTGACCTGCGCCGCGCGTTAGCTGAGCGCATCCGCTATTACCACGAGCTCGGCATCTACGATTTCTACTGGCGCGGCAACCTTCGCAGCGCACCAGCAGTCGATCCCCAGCCAGAATCGCGAGACCAAATGCCCGCAAGGAAGTCCATTGCTGCCGCCGTCACCACCGAAGAAAACATTTTCGAAGTTCTTACCCCCAAGCCCGAGCACAACGTGGCCGACCCCGTCGCCGGGCTCCAACTCATTCGCGAGGATCTGGGCGACTGCACCCGCTGCAAGCTGCACAAGCAGGGACGCAAGCAGATCGTGTTCGGTGTTGGCAACCCGCGCGCGGACCTGATGTTCGTCGGCGAAGGTCCAGGTGCCGATGAAGACATGCAAGGCGAACCCTTCGTCGGCCGCGCCGGACACTTGCTCAACAACATGATCAAAGCCATGGGCATCCGCCGCGAAGACGTCTACATCGCCAACGTGGTCAAGTGCCGCCCGCCCGGCAACCGTACTCCCGAACGCGACGAGTGCGAGACCTGTTCTCCATTCCTGATGCGCCAGATCACGGTCATCAAACCAAAGGTGGTGGTCGCTCTCGGCGCCGTTGCTGCGAAGAATCTGCTCGCCATGAACGCGCCCATGTCCGAGTTGCGCGGCCGCTTCTACGATTTCATGCCCACCGGCGCCCGCAGCAGCGATCCGAGTTGGCAAGGGGCCAAGCTGGCGGTCACATACCATCCCGCATTTCTCCTCCGCGACCCGCGCCAGAAAGGCGAAGCCTGGAAAGACCTGCAGATGGTGATGAAATTTCTTGGTCTGAAACCACTGCTAAAAACAGAATAAATATTGCCATCGTTAGCGAAGTAGCAGGTTCGCGAAAAGTGAACCTGCTACGCAGGTGGAGGACCCCTGCCAGTCGCAGGTGCTTCCCCCGCACAGCACCTCGTAGTTTATCCTTGCACCCAATGCCCGAATTCTGTGACGTTGCCCTGCCCGTCCCCTTGGACATGGCCTTCACCTACCGTATCCCGCAAAACACCGCGCCAGTGGTAGGCGGACGCGTGCTGGCCCCATTCCGCCAGCAGCGGATGACCGGCATCGTCGTTGCCCTGCACGACCGCAAGCCCTTGGTGACCACAAAATCGATCCTCAGCGTGCTCGATCCAACGCCCGTCTTCGACGAAACCCTGCTGCGCCTGGCCCGCTGGATCGCCGACTACTATCTCGCTCCCATCGGTGAAGTCTTCCGCACCATGCTGCCGCTCAGCGCCGAATTCAAACGCGCCATCGGATACTGCATCACCGACGACGGCCGCCGCGCCCTCCACCTGGCTGGGATGTCCGGATCCTCAGCCCGCTCGCGTCTCACTCCCGAAGAACAAGCCACCGAGTTCCGTGTCCTCGACTATCTAGCCGCGCACGCAAATGTTGATGAGCAACAAAGTTTCCCACCGGAGAATAATTTCCAGCTCGATAACGGCACGCCGGCAAGCGTGGCCGCTGCGGGATTCACTCTCGTTCGCGAAGGAACCCTCCGCTCCGTGACTCGCTCCTCGCGCGCCATCCTGGGCGGAATGGTCCGCAAAAAATGGATCGCTCGCGAAGATGTCTCCGCACCGCAGGATGCGCGGCGCACCATCAAGGTCGCCGTCCTGAAGTCCGCCGAAGGCAAACTCAACGAAAACCAGCGACCATTGATTGAGACCCTCGTCGGTGCCGGCGGCCGCATCCCGCTCCAGGCGCTGCAATCGCCTGACATCCCTCGCACTACGCTCAATACTCTCGTCCGCCGCGGGCTGGTCGATATCGTCGAAGAACCGGCCAACCGGATGGTCTCCCGCGCCAAGCCGCGTCCCTCACCCTTTGAATTCGAATTCCATGCCGCGCAGCAATCCGCGCTCACTCGCCTGCAGGACGCCGTCTCCGCCCGAAAATTCTCCGGCCTGCTTTTGCACGGCGTCACCGGCTCCGGAAAGACCGCCGTTTATCTCGCCGGAATGCGCTTTGTGCTCGACGCGGGCCGCTCCGCCATCCTGCTCGTCCCTGAGATTGGGCTGACGCCGGCGGTCGCCGCCGACCTGCATCAGATCTTTGGCGACGAGGTCGCGATCCTGCACTCCGCTCTCTCCGACCGCGAGCGCGCCGAGCAGTGGCACCGCATCAAGCGAGGCGAAGCACGCATGGTCGTTGGCACCCGCTCCGCCGTCTTCGCGCCGGTGTCGGATCTCGCCCTGATCATCGTCGACGAGGAGCACGATTCCTCCTACAAGCAGGAGGAATCGCCGCGCTACCATGCCCGCGATGTAGCCGTCATGCGCGCCAAGATGTCCAGCGCAGCCGTCGTGCTCGGATCGGCCACCCCGTCGCTGGAGTCATACTTCAACGCGAAGAAGAACAAGTATGCCCTCGTCGAACTCCCCGATCGAGTCGAACAACGTCCCCTGCCGCAAGTGGAGATCGTTGACATGCGCCAGGAATTTCAGGAGACCGGCCACGAGCAAGTCATCTCCCGCAAACTGGCCGCCGAGATTCAGGAACGCTTCGAACGCAAGGAGCAGGTCATGGTCTTGCTCAACCGTCGCGGGTACTCGCCCGTGGTTCTGTGCCGCACCTGCGGCAAGAAACTTGAGTGCGGGAATTGTGCGATCGCTCTCACCCATCACAAGCGAGAGCAAAAAATGGTCTGCCATTACTGCGGCTACACCGCGCCTGTGCCCAAAGCCTGCGTGCACTGTGGCAGCGAGTATGTCTACTTTCTTGGGACCGGCTCAGAAAAGCTCGAAGAACTTCTGCATGGCACGTTCCCGCAGGCCCGTATTGCCCGCCTCGACCGCGACACGGTCCGCGGCCACGAAGATTTCGAGCGGACGCTGAATGCCCTGAACGAAGGCGAACTCGACTTGATCGTCGGCACGCAGATGATCGCCAAGGGCCACGACATTCACGGCGTGACGCTGGTCGGCGTGGTGGGAGCGGACGTCGCCCTCGGCCTGCCCGACTTCCGCGCCGCCGAGCGCACGTTCCAGTTGCTGACCCAGGTCGCCGGACGCGCCGGGCGAGGCCAGTCACCGGGCAAGGTCATTCTGCAGACGTACTTCCAGGAACACTATGCGGTACAGTTCGCTGCCCGTCACGACTTCGCTGGCTTCTACGAAAAGGAACTCCAGTTCCGCAGTTGGATGCACTACCCGCCCTACTCTGCTCTCGCGAACGTCATCGTCCGCAGCGCCAAACTGGATGAAGCCCTGCAATGGTCCGGCCAACTCGGGAAGTGGTTCGATGCGGCCCGCCACGAAGGCGTGCGCGTTCTCGGCCCCGCGGCCGCTCCCATCGTTAGGCTGAAACGCGACTACCGCTATCACTTCGTGCTGAAATCCCCCAGCCGTGAAAAGCTCAACACCACACTACGCGCCATGCTGGCCCACGCCACCCAGCAGAAAATCCCCCGCACCCAAGTCATCGTCGACGTCGACGCGCTCTGGCTGATGTAAAAAGGGCGACCCCTGAACTCTGGCCGAGTGTGTCAGCTAAACGTTCGTTTCTCGCCTCTCTGAAGGGGCTAGTTTCCCGCGTTCTCATGCTTAATAAACGTCATACCATGCGGACTCACCAGCCCTGTCACCACGTTGGTGATGACTCCGGTATCGAAATCCAGTGCACCCACAGAGTTGGGGGTTGCCGTGTAGGCCGCGCCAGGAGAGAAAATATTCTTGGAGATCGCATACACGATTCCTGCGCCCGTGGATCCAGCATCCCGATCCGACACGAGGATTACGCCGTGCGTGGACGTCGCGAAGATGGTGTCATCCACTTGCGTGCTCGCCCCGTTCAGACTGAGCCCCAGATGATAAACGGTCTGATCTGTGGCTCCCAGGTGATGCACAATGATCAGTTCGCCATCGGCTTGGCTATCCAGCACCAGGTCGCCGAACTGGTTGAAGGCCATCGAGTCCGGATCCTGCAGATTGAGAGGCATCGTTGGCGCGTCGCTAGGGATGTCGATAGCGGTCGCGCTCGCGTTCAGCACTTCGGTCACATTGACCGTTTTCCCGCTGATCTTCCCCCGAACAATCGCTTGGGAAAGGTTGGGATTGTTGGCGGGGTTGGATGCGCTGAAGTACACGTCGTCGCCTTGGAATGCGATGTCATCATACCCTCCACCGTGCGCGGTTGGGCCGAACGTGTAAACGGTTTGCCCTCCGGTTTCCGGATCAATGATCGCGAGATTGGGGTTCCCATCCTCGTTTTGCATGGCCCATAACTTCTTGGTTTTGGGATTCACGCGCAGTCCATCGTTGTGGCCGACCACAGAGTATGTGGTCACGATATCGCCGTTCATCTTGTACTTAACGATCGTGCTGCTCAAGCCGTCGGCGCCGGTCGTGGATACTCCATTTCCGTACCCGATGTAGATGTAATTTCCAAGCACAGCAATCGAGTCGGGCTTAGAGTAGGCTCCGGGAACACCGGTGGCAAAGGTTGAGATGGTATAGGGGACGGCGGCGACTTGCCCAGCCGCGGTCAGGGCCGCGAGCAGAACAGCCGCAAAGAGCAACCGCGCACACAATTGCAGTTTCATGGAATGTCCTCCTGGAGAATAGTTCGACGGGTAGGCCTACAGACTAGCCCCGATCGTCCGTCCGAAAGTTACTTGAATGTTAAAAATGCGTGAAAATCTGATGCAATGATGGAAATCGGAAGACTCAGCCAGCGGCCATTTGGAAGGGCGAGACAGCGAAAGTCAGCACCAGCAGGATCAGTGCCAGCACCGCCAGGATCCACCGGCCGGGGGGCAGCAAGGGGTATTCCGGCGCCTGCTGTTGGCGAAAGGTCATTACATTCATCACCGTGATCACCGCGGCCCAAAACCACCATGCGTAGTTGAATCGGCCCAGGTACGCCAGCGCGATTACAGTCATCCACGAAATCGCCCGATGCGCACGCGGCGCCAACGCATAGACGATGTGTCCGCCATCCAGCTGACCGCTGGGAATCAAGTTCAGCGCCGTCGCATACATGCCGACCCAGGCCGCAATCGCCATCGGATGCAAATAGGTCCGCGCGAGCGGCATCGCCGCCCCAGCACCGGCCGGCGCGAAAGTGCGCATCCAGTCGTGCATAAGGTAGAAAATAGCCGGAAATCCCAAACGCAGGTCCGATGGCCCGATCCCAGGTGCAAGCGGTTTCGACAGGCTCAGCGCGATCGCCAGAAACCCAACCGCCACCACAAAGCCGGCAATCGGCCCCGCAATCCCAATATCGAAAAGCGCCGCCCGCGATCGAATCGGCGCCTTGATGCGAATCACTGCGCCTAACGTCCCGATCAGCGTCGGAGCCGGCAGAAAGAAGGGAAGCGTTGCGCGCACGCCGTAATAGCGGCAGAACAAGTAGTGTCCCATCTCGTGCGCCAGCAGAATCGTGAGCAGTGTCGCCGAAAACGGAATGCCCAGCAGCAGCCGCGAAGGTTGATGCAATACCCATTTCAACGGAAAGAAGGGGAGGGTTTCGCCGCCCGCCACGAAGGGTGCCCGGTCATGCAGAAAGTTAAACTCCATCCGCGCCCCCACGACCATGGTGGTGAAGCACGTAGCCAGCAACAGCAGTGCATGCAGCCAGTACCTTTCCGAAGGCGGCGGCCCCACGGGCTCCGGCAAGGGGGAGTAATACTCAACGGTCGAAGTTGGAATCGGAGAATTCGGTTCCGCCATGCGCTCTTAGTCAGGACTGAATGTAGGCCTATTCTCCGATGCTACTACGAAGGCGCAAATGTGGGGACAGCCGCCTCCGCCTGCCCTGAGCGGAGTCGAAGGGGCTGTCCGTCGAAGCGAAGCTCGACCGGGTGGTCACGAGAGACGCCGATATTCAACCCGAGAGGCGACGCCGGGGCCCGCTCAGTCGATCGACTGCAACTCTTTCCCCGGCTTGAACCGCACGGCCCTTCCTGGCGGAATGGACACCTCAGCCCCCGTACGCGGATTGCGCCCGATCCCGGTTTTCCGCGGGCGCACATTGAACACGCCAAATCCCCGCAGTTCAATCCGATTGCCGCGTGCCAGCGACTGCTTCATGCTCTCGAAGACGGTTTCCACCGCTAGTTCGGCCTTGGTCTTGGTGATGCCCGTCTTGGCCACCACTTCGTTGATGATGTCGAGCTTGATCACGAGGGGCTCCCGGTTGCAGGGTGAAGTTTATGCTTCAAGTTATTGATGCTAAGGAAGATAACTGAGATTGTCAACGGGAGCACCATTCCCGTAAACTGGCAGTACGCCAGCCAGAGAATTGGGTAATTATGTAATCGGGTAATTTTGTAATTGTCTGCGGCGCTCAAAGGCCCGGAGGCGCCCGGTTGCTTTCCAATTACCGAATTACAAAATAACCCAATTACCAAATTTCCCCAAGGAGTTGCATGCCGAAGAGCGACCGCTGGATCCGCAAAATGGCCCTGGAACACGACATGATCAACCCGTTCTCCGAGAAGCAGGTTCGCGAGGGCGTGATTTCCTACGGGCTATCCTCGTACGGCTACGATCTGCGTGTGGCCGACGAATTCAAAATCTTCACCAATGTCAACAACGCGCTGGTCGATCCCAAGCACTTCGACGAAAAATCCTTCGTCAACATAACGACTGACATTTGCATCGTCCCGCCAAACTCCTTCGCCCTGGCGCGCTCCGTCGAATACTTCAGGATTCCGCGCGACGTGCTGACCATCTGTGTCGGCAAGAGTACATACGCCCGCTGCGGCATTATCGTCAACGTCACCCCGTTCGAGCCTGAGTGGGAAGGTTTCGTCACGCTGGAGATTTCGAACACGACACCGCTCCCCGCCCGCATCTACGCCAACGAAGGCCTGTGCCAGATCCTGTTCTTCCAGTCCGACGAAGTCTGCGAAACCAGTTACGCCGACCGCAAAGGCAAATACCAGGCCCAGAAGGGAATCGTGCTGCCGAAGCTGTGAAAGCTGACCGCCATCAGCTTGGCGCGGGACGAAGCATGGTCGCAAAGCCCCGCAGGGGCGAAATACGTTAGCTAGAAAGTAAGTCCTGGGTAGGCAGCCCGACCGGGGAACGAGTCCCGGAGGGAAGGCACAACTCGCCATCAACGCCATCCGCGCCTCTGTTCGACCTGAACAGATTTGCCATCCCGACCGGAGTGGAGGGACCTTGAGTCTCTGCGACGTTCGTCATCACGTCGCTGAAATTTCCTGCATAATTCCTGAGACAAGACACTAACCAACACGCAAATACGTCGAATACCCCTCTTCCTGAATCTCCGTCCACGGCAGCATCTTCATGAACCCAGCCGCGGTCTCAACCTGCCAGACCTGTTTCCCCACTCTCTTGGCCGCGAGCAACTGCCCCCGCATTACCTCGGGTTGTGCCTCGGTAACCGCAAACAATACCAGGGGTCCAAACATCAACGCTACCGTATCCGCATGCGCCGCATCCACCGCCTCCAGCCGCGTCGTCATCGGAAGCTCCACCTCGATCCGATCGCCGGTTTTCCACTCCCGCTCCACTGCCGCGAATGTCCCCGCCGCAGCTTCCTGCCGCTTCCCATTCACCGCGATGGATGCGCCCGACGCCCAGGCCGGGATCCGCAAATTCACCGCGAACTTCGCCGCCTTCGAGGCCGCCACCTCAAACTGCACATGCGGATCGTAGGGATATTCGCTCCTCTGCGTCAAAGCAACCTGCGCTCCATCCTGAGTCCACTTAACGGTCGACGGGATGTACAAATTCACATATGCCCCGCGCTCGTCGCGAAAATACGTGTTAATCCGGTAATCCGCTGCCACCTGTGGCAGGGTGCCCGAACAGCACGGCCAGCGATGGTCGGCATACAGCTTCTTTCCTCTAAAGTTGTAATCCGAGTAATAAAAGGTTCGCCCATCTCTCTCCAGCGGCTTCACCCCGAGGATCGTGTTGTACATCATCCGTTCCATGCTGTCGCCATAGCGCGGATCCCGCGTCACCCGCAGCAAATATCGGGTCAGCTTGAAGTGCGCATATGATCCGCACGGAGTCTCAAAGCTGCTGTGGGTCTTCGTAAGACTGTCATAAACGTCGGCGCTCGCGGTGGTGCGGAGTTGTTCATCCGGACCCCATCCACCCGTCGCGAAACTCTGCGCCGCCAGCATGTCAAACCCGTTCTTCGCGGCCTGCAGATGTTGTTCACTGCCAAGTGTCAGGTACGCCTGCATCGCCGAACACAGGCAATTCACGTGGCTGTAAGCATGCCGCCCGGCCAGATCGTTCTCTCCCTTCGCCAGCCTGTCGAAGAACACATCGTTCAGATACTGCACTCCCAGCTCTCGATATCGCTCCCCGGCCCCGCGTTGGTAGGCGAGGAACAAATTCTCCGGCATGGTGTAGGACTCATCCCAGGTCCAGGACTCATCCTTCCCCGGACGCCAGGTCTGCCCGTGTTCCACCGCCTTCTTGGGCAAATGCAGCATCGCCACGTCCGTTGTCTTCGCCAGGATTGCCCACGCATCGGGATCACCCGCGTACGTGTGCGCATCGATCAATCCGCACACCAGCTTGTCGTAGCAGTAACCCGGGAAGCGATTGTTCTCGTAGAAGTCGCCCGCGATTACTTGCGCGTAAAGCCGGTTCAGCCGCAGCACCTTCTCCCGGGCCGCCTCCGAACCCGTAATCGCATACGCCCGCGAAAGCGCCGACACCCATTGCCCGAAGTTTGCCGAGGGCGCAAAACCCGCGTCAAACGTGTGCCAGTCGTAGTTGGGATCGTACTTGTACCACCCGCCCAAGTCCTCGCCCGGTGCCGGCTGCCCGATCATCTGCCGAAATGGTTTGAGCAAAGCGTCCTCGCTCAAGTCCATCAGCACGGCGTGAGTCTGCCGCAGTTGCTGCTCGTGGATCGCGCTGTCCAACGCCACGTTCCCGTATTCGAACTGCGCAAGCGGTTTCGAACCGGGAAGGGAAGATTGAGGACCGGTTTGAAAGAGCCGGGCGCCGCGAAAGCGGGGAATGAAGGCTGCGGCTGAGGTAGAGGCTGCGGTGTGAAGAAACTTCCTGCGGGATACTTCGTATCTGGGGGACATCATTCCTCCCCACTGCCAATGAGGGAAACGTTGGCTGTCCTGTGGCGCTGAATGGATGGACTCTTCGCTTGTGCGAGACCAGGGAATTACCGCTGGTTTTCCCCTTCTTTATACATGTACTTGATCGCCAGCTTGTAAATCATGAGGTTCGGTTCGCCCGAATCGCGATTTACCTTGATGCAGTTCCGGTCATACCACTCAATGATGCCATGTATTTCCTCGCCGTCGCGCAGCACAATCACCATCTGCGTTCTCGACTGCATCTGTTTCTGATAATAGAAATTCTCTGCGTTGGTCTGCTCCGGCGGAGTGGGCTTCTTTCCTCCCCCGCCCGCCATCATCGGACGGTCGCCGCGTTCTCCGCGGTCATGCCTCTCGGGCCGGTCCCGCCGCTCCTGCGCTGGGACTGGCACTGGGGTATGGTTTCCGTGATTTTCCCCTCGCGGTAGAGTCGGCCGGATCAGTTTGCGGTTTGCGAAGTTTTCCTTTTCGTTGCCTTCGCCCGCCGGGACGGTATCGATGATTTCCTTCATCGTGGCGCTACCTCGGGATGCACGCATTCGCGCAGATCACTATTGGTAAGAGACCTTGGAATATGAATCAACGAAGGCGTGAGATTTTACTTACCGTAACACAGGAATCTTCCCATGACAATCGGGATTGTGCTTGACCCCGCACAATGTGACCATTTCTTGCATACCCGCAGAATATCGATTTGCCCTGCTTTCTCATCGATCAGGTACAGATCCTGCAAAACTTCTTGCCCCGTTCATGTTGTGTTGGACAAGTCGGTACCACGGCGTTCTCGTCCGCTCAGCGTAACGATGGCCACCAGGCCGGCAATGATTAGAACCGTTCCGGCCAGCACCGGCGGATAGCTGCCCCGATAGCGCGACTCGACCAGCTTTGCCTGGATCACCCCGTTTCGCGACGACAGCAGGTTGCCCAGTTGATAGGCCAATCCCGGAAACGTGCCTCTCACCGCCGCCGGAGACAACTCGTTCAAATGCGCCGGAATCACCCCCCATGCCCCCTGCACCATGAACTGCATCAGAAACCCACCCAGTGCGAACACGGCAACACTGTGCGAATACGCCCACAACGGAATGACCGGAATCGCCAGCAGCGCCGCGATCGCAATCGCCCGCCGCCGCCCGATCCGCTCCGACCAGCTTCCAAAGACAATCCCGCCCAGCAATGCTCCCAGGTTGTAGATCATCACGATCAGTCCCGTAGTCTGTGGCGAGAACTTCATGTTCCGCTCGAGGAACGTTGGATACAGATCCTGTGTGCCGTGGCTGAAGGAATTGAAGGCAAACATCAGCACTACAAGAAACGCGAAAACGCCCACATGCGACCCGATGTCCCGGCCAAGTTTTGCCCCCGACTCCCGCGCCACGCGTCCCTGCAGCCACGCTGGAGATTCAACGACCTTGGTACGGATGTAGATCACCAGCAATGCCGGCAGGGCTCCGATGACGAACATCCCCCGCCAGCCCAGCGCCGGAAACAACGTGCGATACACCAGCGCCGCCAGCAGATATCCCACCACGTAGCCTTCCTGCAGCAGTCCGGAGAAAAATCCGCGGCCCTCAGCGGGCAGCGTTTCAAACGTCAGCGCTGCACCCACGCCCCATTCTCCGCCCATCGCGATGCCAAAAAATGCGCGCGTCACGAGGAAGACCTTCAGCGACGGCGCAAACGCCGAAGCCAGTTCGAACACCGAGTACGCGATGATATCGATCATCAGCGTCACCCGCCGCCCGTACTTGTCCGCCAACACCCCGAACAACACCGCTCCCACCGGACGCATCGCCAGGGTCCAGAAAATCGCCTCCGTGATCGCCGAAACCTTCTCGTGAAACTGCGTGGCCAACGCGTTGACGCAGAGAATCAAGATGAAGAAGTCAAACGCATCCAGCGACCACCCCAGAAAGCAGGCGATAAATGTATTCCGCTGTACCGGCGTCAAACGCCTAAAATGCCCGATAAACTCCATAGCCGGGATGTTCCCCTGTGAACCCCAGTGCGCCCTTTGGAGAAGTCTTTTCTGCCCGCCACAACAGTCCCGCGGATGCTAGCATAAGCCTTCGATCACCGTTCCAAAATTCATCGACTGCGCCATGCCCGAACTCGACCTGCCGCAACGCCAGGCCACCGACACGCTGATGCTCACCGGCTTCTGGTATCGCGCCCTGCCCGCCGATCACGTGCACCGCAACCAGTTGCAAAAGGCTACACTGCTGGAGATCCCGCTGGTCATCGGCCGCGATCGCCAGGGACAGCCCTTCGCTCTGCGCGATGCCTGCCCCCATCGCGGTATGCCCCTGAACAGCGGCCAATTTGATGGAGAGAATCTAGAGTGCCCCTACCACGGATGGCAATTCGATGTGCACAACGGCCAGTGCCAGCTCATCCCCTCGCTGACCCACGATCAAACTCTAAAAGTCGACCGCATCTACGCCGGCAGTTATCCCTGCGAAGAGCAGGACCATTTCATCTGGGTGTTTATCCCCGATCCGGGTCCGCCGGGCGCGGGGTTCAACGAACCCGGAGAAGCACCCGACCCTGCCCCGCAAATCGAGAAGTTCAGCCCGAAGTACAAGCTCGCCTACCTGCAAGCCGAAATGCCAGTCAGCATCGACCACGGCATCATCGGCTTGATGGATCCGGCCCACGGCCCATTTGTTCACCAGGCCTGGTGGTGGCGCACCCAGCGCAGCATTCACGAGAAGAAGAAAAACTTTGAGCCCATCCCCAGCGGCTTTCGCATGAGCGCGCACACCCCCAGTTCAAACTCCGCGCCCTACAGGCTTCTCCGCCTCTATGCCGACGCTGACTCCATCACCACGACCATTGATTTCGTGCTGCCCAACATCCGCACCGAAACCATCCGCGCCGGCAAGTACTGGTTCTCCAGCCTCACCACGGTCACGCCAATTACTCGCAGCCAATGCCGCATCGACGTAGTAGCCGCCTGGAATATTTTTCGCTGGTTCCCCTTTGGCCCCGATCTGCTGAAATTCGTCTTCGCAAAATTCGTCGAGCAGGATCGCCGCACCATGGAACGACAGGCCGAAGGCCTGAAGCGCAACCCTCACCTCATGCTGATCGACGACGCCGACCGCCCCGCTAAATGGTATTTCCAACTGAAAGCCGCCCACCAGGAAGCCAAGCGCACCGGCACCGCATTGAAGCATCCAATGACAGGCCCAGTAACCCTGAAGTGGAGAAGCTAGGATTGAAACTGAGAACTGAGAACTGAGAACTACTCCCCGACCAGCCAGTCCATCGCCTCTTCCCGAGTCTTAAAAGCCGTAAGTTCCCGCTGGGAAAAAGTTTTGAAATTCTCGAAGAACACGTGCGGCAGACTCTCCGTCCCCACCCAGGCTGACTTCTTCACATAAGGACGGTCCAGCACCAGCACTTCCTTCACCCGCGTGGCCACTTTTTTGTCAATCTGCGCCCCGCTCATGTCGGCCAGTGTCAGCACCGATCCCGGAGCATGCCGTGCCACGTCCGCCCGCACCCGATCCAGCAGCAGCAGCATTTCTTTCGCCGTGCAATGGCTGAAGTCAATGAGGAAGATCTCCCGCCCCTTGTGCTCGATGAACCGCAGTCGTTCGGGCGACGCATCGCCGACGGTATCGTCCAGGTTCATGCGAGCAAACCCTCCACCACGCTGTAAGCCCCGTCCAGCGCCGAATCCAGGGCCGACACATCTTTGCCCCCGGCCTCGGCCAGGTCCGGACGTCCTCCGCCCTTGCCGCCAACTGCTTGGGCTACCGCGCCAATGACCTTCCCGGCCTGTACCCGTGCAGTCAGGTCCTTGGTCACGCCCACAATCAGCGCTACATTCCCATTCGACGCCGACCCCAGCACCACCACTCCCGATCCGATTTTGTCGCGTAATTGATCCACCAGCGTCCGCATCTGCGCCCGCTCCAGATGATCCACGCGGTGCGCCAGCACCTTGACGCCTTTCACTTCCTTCACCTTGTCGCCGATATTCGCGGTCGAAGACGACGCCGACTTCATCCGCGCCTGATCCAGTTCCCGCGTCAGCCGCTTGATCTCCGCGTCCTTTTTCTCGAGTTCCAGCTTCAACGCTTCGGCGGGAGAGAAAAACTTCTCGCTGTCGGGCATCGGCTCTGGAGTGGGTGCCCCATCCTTGCGCGCTTTTTGCGCAAGGGCGGGTGAAACGAAACTCGACACGACATTCTCCAGTTGATGATCCAGGCGGAAGTGTTGTAATGATCCCTCCCCGGTGATCGCCTCCACGCGCCGCACTCCAGACGACACGCTTCCTTCCTTTAAAATCTTGATCAGCCCGATCTGGCCCGTGGCCCCGGTGTGCGTCCCACCGCAAAGCTCGGTCGAAAAATCCCCGATCTTGATGACGCGCACCCGGTCGCCATACTTCTCCCCGAACAGCGCCATGGCATGATATTCGTTCACCGCCACATCAATCGGCACATTCTCGATCACATCGATCTTGGTATCGCGCAAGACCTGCTTGTTAATGATGTCCTCAACATCCTGCAGTTCCTCATCCGCAACCGCCGTGAAGTGTGAAAAATCAAATCGCAAATGATTCGGGGCCACCAGCGACCCTGCCTGCTTCACATGCTTCCCCAACACCTCGCGCAACCCGGCGTGCAGAAGATGTGTCGCCGTATGGTTCCGCATTGTCGCCAGGCGGACATCCGTGTCGAGAACGGCTTCAACCTTATCGCCCACTCGAATCGCCTGCTTGGCAAACACCTGGTGCGCCCGCACCCCCTGAACCGGGTAATAGCATCCTTTCACCTCAGCGACGACGGTATTGTGATCATCCGAATAAAGCCAGCCCCGATCCCCCACCTGCCCGCCCGACTCCGCATAAAACGGCGTGCGATCAAGGATGACCTCGCCCTCCTGGCCGGGGTTAAGCTCCCGCACGCCCTGGCCGTCATGAATGATCGCCAGCACCTCGCAGTCCTCCGACCGCGCATGCCGGTATCCCTCAAACTCCGACTTGGGCAATTGCTGGTATGCGGGATTCGCAGTCTGCTTGGCTGCCCCTTTCCACGACGCGCGAGCCCGCGTCTTCTGTTCCTCCATTGCTCGGTCGAAGCCCGCCCGGTCAAATTCGATTCCCTGATCGCGAGCCGCATCCTGCATGAAGTCCAGCGGCATCCCGAACGTATCGTAAAGTTTGAAGGCATCATCCCCGGCCAGCTTCTGGGGAGAGCTCTTGAGCAGCGCTTCGAGTTTCTCCAGCCCCACATCCATCGTGTGTGCGAATCGCGTCTCCTCCACGTGCACAGTCTTGGACACGCGCTCTGCCGTCTCACTCAATTCCGGATAAGCGTCCTGCATCAAATCGCGCACCGCAAACACCATCTGATACAAAAACGGTTTCGTCTGCCCCAGCAGCCGTCCATGTGTGATCGCCCGTCGAATGATCTTGCGCAGCACGTACCCGCGTCCTTCATTCGACGGCAGCACGCCATCGGAGACCAGAAAGGTCGCTGCCCGCGAATGATCCGCGATGACGCGCAGCGAAGCAGCCGACTTATGACTTGATTGTGTGGGGACAACTGCCCCCGGCTGTCCCGCCGAGCCCAGTTCGGCTGCCTTCCCGGAACGCAAAGTCAGCTCCGCCGCCCGCTTGATCAGCGGCGTAAACAAATCCGTTTCATAATTCGAAATCACACCCTGCAGCACCGAAGCCACCCGCTCCAGCCCCAGCCCCGTATCGATCGACGGCTTGGGCAGCGGATTCAGCTTGCCCGACGCATCCCGGTCAAACTGCATGAACACCAGATTCCAGATCTCGACATACCGCCCGCAATCGCATCCAAACTCACAATCCGTGTGTCGCTGATCCGACGCCGCTACGCCCATGTCATAATGAATCTCGCTGCAAGGCCCGCACGGCCCCGTATCCCCCATTTGCCAGAAGTTATCCTTCAGCCCCATCTCGTAGATGCGATTCTTCGGCACACCCTGCGCGGCCCACAAGTCATAAGCCTCGCCATCGCGATCCACGCCCGCTTCGCCCTTGAAGATCGTCACATACAACTTCTCCTTCGGGATCCCGAACCAATCCAGCGAAGTAATCAGATCCCACGCGTACGCAATCGCATCCTTCTTGAAATAGTCCCCAAACGAAAAATTCCCCAACATCTCAAAAAACGTGTGATGCCGGTTGGTGAACCCGACATTCTCCAGATCGTTATGCTTCCCGCCGGCCCGCACACACTTCTGTGAAGTCGTAGCCCGCGAGTAATCGCGCTTCTCCAGCCCCAGGAACACGTCCTTGAATTGGTTCATGCCGGCGTTGGTAAACAAAAGTGTTGGATCGTTCGCCGGCACCAGCGAAGACGAGTGCACCTCCTTGTGCCCCTTCTGCACAAAGAAGTCCAGGAATTTGCGGCGGATTTCCGAACCAGTCAGCATGAAGACCTAATTCTAAACGATCGGGCAAGCGAACCCGGAATCGAACTCCAAAACAAAACGGGCACCTGGAACGCAACCGAATCGCTCTGCGTCCACGGTGCCCCCTGCGGTGAACTCGAATCCGGGACTATTTCATGGTGTTCGTGTCGGCGGGCTTTTCGGCGTCCTTATGCTCGGGGTGTGTCACGCTTTTCACGCCCTTCTTGATGCCGCTGCCCGTCTTCTTGGCCGCGTTCTCCGTCACCTTCCCCGTCTTGTCGGCGGCCTTCTCCGTATCTTTCGCCGCGACTTTCGCGCCCTTCTCCGTGTCTTTCGCGGCTACTTTGGCGCCCTTCTCTGTGTCCTTTGTCACGACCTTTGCACCTTTTTCCGTGTCTTTCGCCGCGACCTTGGCACCTTTCGCGGTATCTTTCGCCACGGTCTTGGTGGCATGCCCAGTCTTTTCCGCAGCCTTCTCCGTGTCCTTGCCCGTAGTCTTGGCTGCGTCTTTCATCTCTGTGCCCACGCCGGGTTTTTTGTCAGCGCTGCCTGTATCCTGCCCGAACATCATCGGCGCCACCGCCAGCACAGTGGTGGCGACGATTGCTGCCAATTTGGTTTTCATGCGTTCCTCCTGAAGTTTGTGGACGGACCCGCCCGGAAGTATGCAACAACCGCCCCCTCAACGCAAATGCCCTGTACCCCTTCTAGATGCGAAATCCCTGCCCGGGGATTCCCTTCACGGCGCCGTCTCATTTTCCAGCTCGCCTAACGTTTCCTCATCCACATCCCACTTCTTCAGAATGACGAAAATGACTTTCATCCCAAACCCCGCCCGCGCCAACTGCCGGAAAATCCGCGCCGCCTGTTTCTGATCCTTCGGTTTCTCCATCCTTTTCTTGCGCAGATAATCCCGGGCCTGCTTCTCCTCGCTCACACCCGCAAAAGCCTCGTCCACCGCCTTCTCGATCACCTCGCCATGCACGCCTTTCGCCTTCAGATCGGTGATCACCCGCATGCGCCCGAACTTCTGGTTGTCGCGTCGCAGCGAAGAAAACGACGCCGCATACTGCGAATCATTCAAGTATCCGTGATCCTTCAGCCGCCGGATCACCAACTCCACCAGCGTCTGCCCATATTCCGATTCCACGTCCTCCACCCGCGCCCGCATCATCCTCTTCAACTCCGCAACTGTACGCATGCGCCGCCCCAGCGCCTCCACCGCATAGGTATACAACTCATCTTCGGAATAGGACTTTTTCTTCGGACGCGGGAACGCCATAACCTACGATAGCGCAAATGGCGGTTGATGCGTTCCCCTGTGCTGTTTTGTGCCCTCTGTGTTGAGCTCTGTTTGTCTTGGGCAATAAAAAAGGGCGCGCAAAAGGGCGCGCCCATCCAAGGAGGAAACCGAAACCCACAAGAAGGAGAACCAAGAATTCGCGAAACTTTGAAACCTTACCTGCCCCCAAACCCCGCCGACTGCATCGACTGCCGCGAAATATCTGAAGTCGATGCGATGCCCTGCATTCGCAGCTTGAAGTCGTCGGCGTTCGAAGCGTTTTCCAGCGCTGTTTCGTAATTGACCAGCTGCGCCTGGAACAGATCCCACAGCGACTGATCGAACGTCTGCATGCCGTACTGCGACGTGCCCGCTGCAATTGCGTCGCGGATCGCCCGCGTCTTCTCCGGCACCAGCACGCACTCGCGAATGTAGGCCGTGTTGATCATCACCTCGACGGCAGGCACGCGCCCCTCGGCATCGCAGCGCCGCACTAGTCGCTGGCTGATGATGGCCCGCAGCACTGCCGCGAGCTGCATGCGAATCTGTTTCTGCTCCGGTGGAGGGAAGATCGAAATCACGCGGTTGATGGTTTCCACCGCGTCCAGCGTGTGCAGCGTGGAGAACACCATGTGCCCCGTCTCGGCCGCATGCAGCGCCGTCGAGATCGTCTCCAGGTCTCGCATTTCACCCACCAGTATCACGTCCGGATCTTGACGCAACGAAGCGCGCAACGCGGCCCCGAACGAAGGCGTATCCACGCCTATCTCCCGCTGGTTCACGTACCCCTTCTTGTCGCGGTGCAGAAATTCGATCGGGTCTTCAATCGTGATGATGTGTTCCGCGCGGGAGGAATTGACGCGATCCACCATCGCAGCCAGCGTCGTCGACTTGCCGGAGCCGGTCACGCCCGTCACCAGCACCAGCCCGCGCGGCATGTCGCAAATCTGTTCGACTACCTTGGGCAGGAAAAGCTCATCCAGCGCCCGAATCTTGGTGGGAATCACGCGCAGCACCAGGCCCACATTCCCGCGCTGCTGGAAGATGTTCACACGGAAGCGTCCCAGCCCGGCCACGCCGTACGCCATATCGATTTCCGTGGTCTCTTTGAATTTCTGCTTTTGCCTCGCCGACATCATGCTGAACGCCATGTTCAACATGTCTTCCGCCGTGATGCGCGGCTGGTCGGTTAACGGCACGAGCTCGCCGTCAATCCGCAGGTGCGGATAGTTCCCCACCTTCAAGTGCAAGTCCGAGGCTCGCCGCTCCGTCGCAATCCGCAGCAGATCATCAATATTCATGAGAGGGCTTTCGAGGTTCCTTAAGCATTGCTCACTGCCAGAGGGGCACGGCTCTTGCCCGCGCCGTCACACAGACTCTCCAGCATCATCGCTCGAATCGTCACCTTCCCCAAGATGACCTCAGTAATGGCCCTCACCCGTGCGTTCGGACATTCCCTTTCGTTCGCCGGCGGTCAGTTTCCTCAACTCATCTTCCGCCCCACCTTCCAATAAACCGCATACCGTTCGTGGATCAGCTTATAGAGCGGAACCATCGTGACCGCCTCTGCCTGCCCCACGCCATGAAATGCGAGCGGGTCCTTGACATCGGCCTCCATCCATCCCGTGGAGTTGCCGCTGTCCGCCACGATGTCAGGCACCATCCGCTGCCTCTCCTTCTTCGGTCCCATCTCCCCATAACTCGCGGCCTTCGGAACCTCGTCAAACCTTCCCGCCAGCACCAGCGGACCAAACATCGCCGCCTGCATGCTTTCATCGTCCGGCATCGACTCCATGTGCAGTCCCATCGGCAAGCTGAGTTCGATCTTGTCCCCTGGCTTCCACACTCGATTCAGTGTGAGATAGCTCCCCGGACTGGCAAACGCCGGGAGCGCCATCCCGTTGATCTTGACGCCCCCACCCTGAACCCAGTACGGCACTCGCAGATGAATACCGAGTTGGACAGGCCCTTTGCCCGCGATCTCCAGCGTGGTTCCCTGCTCCTGCGGGAAGCCAGTCTGCTGCTTCACGCTCAATCCCTTTTCCGGCCAGTCCAGTTGAGAATCGATGTAGAGATTCACGTACAGCGAGTCATCACCATGAAAGTAGATCGAATCCCCCAGCTTGGCGTATTCCTCCGACCCCGTTCCCGTGCAGCACCAGAACGAGTCGAAGGCCGTGCCGAACGTCTTGTAGTATCCCGACGCCAGCGGTAGGTAGTACATCATCGCCCCATCTTCCGGATTGATCGTCCCCAGCCGGTGGTTGAACAGCGCGCGTTCGTAATAGTCCATGAACCGCGCATCCCCCGACCAGCCGAACAGGTGTCGCGTCAGCTTCATCAGGTTGTAAGCGCAGCAGCACTCCGTGGTGGTCGGTCCCAGCTCTGTCGCCAGCTTGCCCGGATCCGTATTCCACGACTCGTTATTGCTGGTGCCGCCGGTGCAGTACGACCGCTCACTCACCACTTCGTCCCAGAAATACTCGGCGATGTCGCGGTAACGCCGTTCGCCCGTGAGTTCGTAACACCGCGCCGCCGCGATGACCTGTGGAATGTGCGTGTTGACGTGCAGCCCCTTCAACTCATCGCGGTGATCCGCCAGCGGATCGAAGAACTGCTTCTTGTCGAAGCGAGGGGCAATCTCCAGGTAATCCCGCTTGCCGGTGACCGCGTACAGATTGCAGAACACCTCGCCCATGCCTCCGAATTCCGTGCCCAGCACGCGCTGCATGTGCTCGTAACTCAGGGACTCGGTGTATCGGTCGGCCCACCCCGCCATCTTCTCGGCCAGGTCGAGCGCCTGCTCGTTGCCGCAGTAAACATAGGTATCGAGAAGCCCGGCCATGATCTTGTGAATGGTATAAAACGGAGCCCAGACTTTCTGCCGCTCCCGCAGCCGGTCGAAAAATTCCGCCGGAAACGCGCTCAGGTAGCCGCTCTTCAGTGCTGCCTGGCATTGCCCAAGCCCGGCAACGACGTGGTTCGCGTTCTTCTTGAGATCGTCATCGCCCGAACTGGCGTACATCAGCGCGCAGGCCGAAAGGTAATGGCCCCCCGCGTAGTGCCCGCGCAGTTCGCAGTCCGGCGCCTCCCACCCTCCCAGCGGCTGCGCCGAAGATGGAATCCCGGCCGTGATGCGGAACGTATGCAACAGTCTCTCGGGCGGCAGCGAGTTCAAGTAGCGCCGGTCAGCCTCCATCGCATCCTTGCATGGCCCTTCCCCCAGCCGCACTTGCTTCATGGGGAAGGGAAGCACTCTCCACGGCACCTTCTCCTTGCGGATTGCCTTCCCATCCTGCGGAAGCGAATCAACGACTGGGTCTTGGGTCGAACGTCCCATCGCGAACGCCGGCGTCAACGCCGCTCCCGCGGCGGCGGCCACCGCTGTCATGAAATGTCGGCGAGAAAAACTCCCTGTATCACGCATGGTCCACGCACCTCCATCCCTGCCACAGCGTCTTGCAAGAGTTCGGTTTTCGGCTGCACCGCAAGCTAGGCGCTCCACTTCCGCGCCACCCCTTCCAACTGCTGGAAGACCTTTTCAATGTCTTTCATTGCGCTCGGTGATGCCATAGGTCACCGCCGGCGGAATTGTTGGCTCATAATGCCGGAACACGAAGCTATTGTCCTGCTGGGGCATAGCCGATCCCATGATGCACCAGATGCAAATGGTGATGTTCATGAAGAACCTCTCCATGCTGGGCGGCGCGCTGCTCATCTCCCAACTCGGTTCCGGCCCGTGGAGCGTCGACCGGCGCCAGTAGCTCTCCAAGCCGGGCCAGCAAAAAAGCCGCCCACGCAGGGCGGCTCTCCGAATCACGCGTGGAGGCCAGACTACGCAGCCGTCTCTTCCGCGGACGGCGGTACGAACGGCTCATCGTAGCTGCCGCCATAGATCGACGGCACCTTCGATCCCATCGGCCGCAGATAGGTTGCCAGCTCGCCGCGGTGATGAATGCTGTGGTTGTTCATGAACCCCAGGTAAAAGACCGCCGGGAAATTGAACACGCCGAAGAACTCGACCGGCGTCATCAACTGCTCCGGTGTCATGGCGGCCACGCGCGCCACGGCGCGCTTCATGTTCTCGTCGTACCAGGCCACCACTTCGGCCGAGGTTTGCGGCTTGTGTTCGGGGTTTTCCATGGTGAAGTTCAGGCCGCCGATCCCGTCCAGAAACTGGATGTCGGTGTTGGCGAGGTGCCAAGCGAGTTCCTTCGCCGTGCGCGCGTGCGGGTCGGGCTTGTAGCTGGACGCCGCGTCGGGCACAGCGCCGATGACCTTCTTGGTAATTTCCGCTTCGCGCTGAATGCCGTCGAGCATCATGGCGCGCAAGCCGAGGGCAAATTCCGGAGTGAGGCCTTGGGACATTTCTATTCTCCTTCGAGTGAGGGTGTTATGTCTCTGCCGGGCTAAATGGGACGAAAGGGGCGCGTGACGCGCCCCTTTCAGGATCGATCCGAACGAATTATACGCCGACTGGCTGCTTGCTGCGCACCGGGACGGGCGTGAGCCATCCGTAGCGGTCGGTCTTCTCGCCGCGCACGATGGCGTAGAACTCTTTCTGCAGCACCTTGGTGATCGGCCCCATCGTTCCCTTGCCGACCTTGATCCGGTCGACCGAACGGATCGGCGTGACTTCAGCCGCGGTGCCGGTGAAGAACACTTCATCGGCGATGTAGAGCATTTCGCGCGGAATCATCTGCTCGACGATCCCAATATTCAGGTCGCGCGCAATCTGCAGGACCGAGTCGCGCGTGATGCCGGGCAGCACCGAATTGCCCAGCGGCGCCGTGATCAGCTTGTCGCGATGTACCAGGAACAGGTTCTCGCCCGAGCCTTCGCTGACGAATCCGCTGGCGTCGAGCGCAATGCCCTCGACGTAGCCGTTGGCGATTGCTTCCATCTTGATCAGCTGCGAGTTCATGTAATTCGCGCCCGCCTTGGCCATCGCGGGCAGCGTGTTCGGGGCCAGGCGCGTCCACGACGAGACGCAGACGTCGACGCCATCCCCGTCGCCGCTCAGATATTTTCCCCAGGGATAGTTGACGATGTACACCTCGACCGGGCAGTTCAGCGGATTCACACCCGCGTCGCCGTATCCGCGGAACACCACCGGACGCACGTAGCACGGCCAAGCCCCGTTGTGCCCGACGGTCTCAAGCATGCCCGCCACCAGTTCCTCGCGGTTGAAGGGCAGATCCATGCGGTAAACCTTGGCCGAATCGAGTAGCCGCTGCATGTGTTCGACGGCGCGGAAAATCGCCGGCCCCGAAGGCAGGTCATAGCACCGGATCCCCTCAAACACCGACGAGCCGTAGTGGATCACGTGCGACATCACGTGGATGTGCGCATCGTCCCAGTTGATCAGTTTGCCGTTGTGCCAGATCTTCTCAGTCTTCTGGATGGACATCGATACTCCTTAGCAATTCAGTGTGGGCAACGAGGCTGAGGCGTTTATGCAACCGGCCCCGGCAGAGGACTGAGGCGCGAACCCAACCAGCGTTACCGTAATTATAGCTGAGGTCATCGGCCATCCCGGAGGTAGCGAAAGTCACCTTCTGACCTCACGCATGTGGAGACAGCGGCACGTAGGGACGGACGCACTCGTCCGTCCAGCGGCCGGGTATATCGCGCACCAAGTTTTCGTTTGTCATCCGGAAGGCGCGCGTAGTGCGCGCTATCCGATATTTCTATGGTGTGCCTACCACGACATTCCCACCCCGATGCCGCACAGATTTCC
>Ga0209698_10000970_pt1 | contig 32940 bp, 43 predicted proteins | sample LitLauG_LLR_2012_FD_187203 | JGI IMG/M metagenome (GOLD analysis project Ga0209698, IMG submission 187203) | Freshwater sediment microbial communities from Pennsylvania, USA - Little Laurel Run_MetaG_LLR_2012 (SPAdes) (version 2) | ecosystem: Environmental > Aquatic > Freshwater > Creek >... | reverse complement strand
CATCATGCCGGAACACATCCATCTTCTGCTGAGCGAGCCTGAGGTCGGAACACCTTCGACGGTGATGCAAGTGTTGAAGCAGCGTACGGCTCGCGCCTTGTTGCCGAAAAAGAAACCCTGCGATCCCCGCCAGAGCAAATTGTTTGGGGAGATTTCTGAACGCGCGCCCTTCGGGCAGACCCGTTTCTACGACTTCAACGTGCGGACGGAGAAGAAGCGGGTGGAGAAACTGCGATATATGCACCACAATCCGGTGAAGCGAGGCCTGGTGGCGGAACCCGAGGACTGGCGCTGGAGCAGTTATCGCTTCTATCTTCTCGGCGAACCGGGGCCGGTGCGCGTCAATGAGGGCTGGGGACATATTTCGTTTCGGGCACGCGCGGCGTAATGACGCGGGGCGCGCGGTGCGGTCAGTCTGGCGCCCACCCTTCGCAAAAAACGCGAAGGATGGGGCACCCGCTTCGCGGTTGTGCCGGCGGAAGGCTGGGCCACCCGTCCCCTGTGCTTCAGCCGCAGGAATTGGAATCGAGTGGAGTGGTGAGCGCGGTAGGAATCGAACCTACAACCTACTGATTAAGAGTCATCCACGGTCAGTAGGTCAATACTTTGCAAGTCACATTCAACCAATAACTTACAAATAACCTGCGCGCACAGAGGATCACTCGTAAATGCTTAAAACGTTGCCGATGTGGAGCAACGTACAGCCACACTTACAGCCACACCTCGGCAAGCCGCTGACCTTGAGCACAAACGTTCTTGAGATCTCAACACCCCACACTCCTGCTCTCGCTCTTTGAACACTGGATCATGATTGACCTAGGTGCCCTTCTCCTCGTCTCCGGAGAGCACTGGCCAGATGCCATGAGGGTTCGGCGCGCAGAATTCAAAACCCTGACCACGTTCGATGTCGCGCGCAGGTGCCGAGCTGAGTGCGAGCCCGAGGTAGCACACCGGCTCGATTGCGTGCTGCGAGGACGATGCAAGAGCAGCCCAGCTTCCACACGGGAGCTGTCGCGGGGAAAGTTCCGCTAACGGGGTGTTGAGCGCAATGGGGTCGGTCGTCACAATGGGCACTTTGTAGTGTGAAACCTCATTAGTGTCAAAACGCGCCGTGACGATCGAGATTTATCAGCTGTAAGTCCAACCATTTTGCCGTTCGAGAGTCGGAGAACTCTGCTCCTAGTCAAAGTGCGATTGGTGAAACAAAAATGGCGAGCGCCGCGCGAACGGAGTGCCACTGCGGACTCCATCCGGTTCGGATCGTTGGCGCGCAAAGGCGCGCACACACCGGAGACAATGCGACAAAGTCTGATCATGGATCTTCTGCCGACTATGGGAACTTGCGTTTGGCGCTTCCGCAACTCCGGCCCACGATCGCCGCGCCAGCACTATGTCTGTTCCGTAAAGGCATTAAGCATCGTCAGGTCAACGAGAACACCCAAGAAGGACGGCGCGTTGGTTGTGCAGCAACTCCAGGCATCAACGGGTTACCCAGAAAAGCCATGCTCACCGCCTACATCGTCGAGGACGACGAATTCGAACGCTTCTGCCCGGACAATCTGAATTACCTCATCTTCATGGTCGGAGAACGCGTGGCTCCGCGCGAGCGCATCCTCTTTCTGAAACAGTTTGTCATTGCCGCCGAAATGCCGGACGATCACACGGCGCGCAGCCATCGGCTTGAGCGGGAAGCCTATGCTCAGCTCATCGATTCGGACGAAATGACAGACTCAATCCAATCTGCCTGACAGATCCGAAATCCTGCAGAGCGAGTATGCTGCCGACAAATTGGCAAACCGAAAAGGTTGGCCGGCCAGCGAAGGTGCTATCAAGCTTGCACGCGTTGAGCGAATCAAGGAAAGTTCAAGAAAACCCAAAAATCAGCAGATCGGCCGAGAAGGGGGTGTTCGGCGAAGAGCGGTCACGAGCTCACGAAGGCCCCGTTCTCTGCCAAAGCAAAGTACTGCTTTGAGCGCAGGGCTCGGCAGAAGTGGGTAAAGGTCTTGCCGCCGCAAAGCCCGGACTTCGTCGATCGCCGCTTAGGGACATTCGTCGACTTAAAAGCCGTGCCGGCGACTTGCGACGCACCTCCGCTGTAGCCTCCCGCACCAGCATGCGAGTTTCAGGGTCTCGTAGATGGGCTCGCTCTTGAGCAGCATCGCCACCACCATGGCCACCAGCGAAGGTCCAAGCAAGCGCGCATTCTCGCCTACGCATCAGTGATGATGCGCGCACTTTGGAGCTTAAGGGCCTGCTCAGATCTGCGATTGTGGTGTCTTGATCAGCCTCGCGGGGTCGTAGCCGAGTTCCTGTATTCGTCTGGTGATCTTCTCATACGTTTCCCCGCTCATTTGTGGTGAACGGCTCAGAATCCAAAGATATTTGCGGCTTGGTTCACCAACTACGGCATAGCTGTAGTCGGCCGCAAGGTCGATGATCCAGTACTTGCCGTAGAACGGTTTGAAGAACGCGACCTTCAGCTTGGCGTTGGTCGCCTTATCCTCGACCTTGGCCTCGCCCTTCGACGTCTTGGCCGTTCCGTCGCCTCTGCGGCAGGAGTTCACAACCGTGATCGTGCCGTCTTCGCGGGGAGTGTACTCGGCGGTCACATCGCCGACACCATCCTTCTCAAACCAGTTTGGATACCGCGCTATCTCGTACCATTTGCCGACGTAGCGGGTGAGGTCCACGCTCGAAACGGTAGGTAAGAGGCCGTGGGTCAGCTAGCGTCCTTCGTACTCGCTGGCGCCGTGAAAACGTCTATGGCACGGCTGGGACAGTTCTGTCTGAATAGTCTATGGCAGTTGGCACCGGCAGGCCTCCTCCAACTCCTGCTTCACGATCGCGCTACGCAGCTGCACTAAGCCCTCCCGCTCGGAAGGCACCAGCTTGATGGCCTGATTGAGGTCGTCAATCGCCGGCTCCCACTTGTGCAACTTGCCTCGCACCTGGCTACGAAACACCCACGGCGGCGCCCACTCGGGCTGCAGCGCAATTGCCGAAGTAAAATCCTGTTCTGCCAGCGTATATTGCTTCAGTGCTGCTTCACTCTGACCGCGGGACGAGTAAGCGCCCCAGAGCATCATCTTGGGCGGATGCAGTTGCACGATCCGTGTCGCATCCTCGATTGAGTCGCTGTAATCCCCGGTCTCGCGGCGCAATTCACTTCTTTGCCACAGCGCATCTACATTTCCGGGCTGCTGCTGGATGGCCGCCGTACAGTCATTTAACGCCTCAGTGGGCATGTGCATACTTGCGTAGACGACGCACCGGGTAGCGTGTGCAGCGGCGTAGGAGGGGTCGGACTGTATCGCGTTGTTGACAGCGCGTAACGCACCATTGTAGTCCTTGAGCCCTATCAACACCATGCTTGCAGCAACATGAGCCATCGGAAGATCGCCGTATCGGATGGCAAGCTTCGCATCCTCCAGCGCACCTGCGGAATCCCCGGTCAGGTAACGAGCCAGACCCCTGCTAGCGTAAAACACTGAAGATGTAGACTCCATTCTTGTCCCCTGAGTGAAGTCGGAAAGGGCTCCGTTGTAATCCTGGTTCATAAGACGAAGGCCGCCGCGCAGCAAGTAGCTCAAGGAATTTTCGGGATTCAATACCATGGCCCGGCCACAGAGAACCTCGGCGCGGCGTGTGTTCCCCGCCTTAGCCTCCAGGGCTGCTTGACGGAGAACTCCCGAGGCTAAGCGCGCGCGCACGGATGGCTGAGCTGCCCGCGGATCGATAGTCCTTCCGGCCTCCAGGAGAACCTCGTACCTAATCTGCTGCATGTCTTCATCGCGCGGCGCCAACTGAACAGCCCGATTTGCGGATTCTTCGGCCTGCGAAAACTCCTTAGCCCCTGTGTAGGCAAGGGCTAGGAGCCCAAACAGTTCGGGCACGCGTGGATTCGCCGAAACTGCGCCTATGAGCTCTTTTGCGGCATCCTGGTAGCTCCCCTTAGCCAGCAATAGCTGGGCCCTGCTCACGGAACGTTGAATCAGGTCCGCATCCCGGTTGGGTGAAGCAATCACAATGGTGTTCAGACCGGCCTCCGCTATGAATTGTCCGGAGGATGCCAAGCGATGAGCCGCATCTGCCAGGCGCCTGGTCTGGTCGTCTGAATACGAATCGAACACACGCTGAGATACTCGCTGTGCAAGCACCGCGCCACCGCTGATTGAATAAACTCTACCCTCAGACTCTCCGATGACGCGCTCGATACCGGGGTACCATGCTTTCACATCGTGCTCGCCGCGGGGAAGAAACATGATTAATTCGGTTAGAGCCGAAAGTTGTACGCCGGTGTATCGCAACACGGTTGCAAGCAAAGTCACGTCGGCCAGCGCATGCACACGACGAAAGATGGGATACCGGGCCTCGATCTCGGGGTAATTGGCCGTGAAAGACTGAGCCGCCTGCTCAGCAACGGGGTCTACGCGCCCGGTACCCAGGAAACCCGACTGGGATTGCGACATCTGTTCCGTCAGCACTTGTATTTTCGAGAAAAACAGTGCTTGCTGGAACGTTGGGGAGGTATGCAAATCATGGCCTGAGGGCTGCAATGGCGAAATCCAGAATCGAGCTGCCGTGTCCTGTAATGTGGGCTGACGAATCAGCAGATCAGCTAGCGATCGATAGCCCGCAAGATGAACCAGGTCGCTGCCGAAGAGAATCCTCTTCATTTGGTAGTCGCCGTCAAGGAGCGTGCCAGCAAAATGGCTGTCCTTAGGAACACCGATCACACGCGTGATCTGCGGACCGGCCACCTGCGTGGGCGCGAGATCGAGGGAGACCGCAGGCTCGGCTCCGCGATCGTAGACGGCTCGTAAGCCCGTTACAAGGTCCTTCGCCGGAATACCCGGTTCACCCGGTCGGACCTCGCCCAGGATTATGAGGTCTTGCATCGCGGGATCGACTACATAGCCATAGATGCGGGAGATGTGCGCGAGATCGCGCACACCTTCCGGCAAACGATCGAAATCGCCACCGGCCTCCTTGAGCTCACGGACAAGGGCCTTCACTGAAACGATCTTGAAGTTGCCGTTCAGCGTGGTTGCGCAACCTTGACCAACCGCGGTGGCTGAATCGAGGGCCTTGAGCACATCAAGAGCGAAGCCGAGCCGGACACCGCCAACGGCCGGTGGCGTCTGGAGAGCCCTCGCGACTATCTCTGGAGGTGCAAGGTATGAACGGGTTGTTCCTGTAGCAGTCTTCTCGGCCAGCTCTATTCCTCGATCCGTCTTCTGCCATGCGCGCGTTGTCCCATCGCTCGCGCGTTCAATGACGCGCAAGCCTCCACGATCATCGCGCTCAAATTTACGGCAGGCGCCGGAACCATTGCATCCCTCGCCGCCTGACCAATTCTGAACCGCTCTCTCGAGGACGGGAGCGGGCACTGGCACGGCCTCTAGTCCTCCCAGTTGAGAGGGGTTCATTTGCGAGACGGCCACCACGGGCGCGCTGGCCCACGCTCTGGCCGTTTCCACTGGGGTCGCTTGCACGGGAGGGGTTACGTTGACCGGCGTGTCATATCGACTTTGATCCTTGTCCACCTTCTGTAACTCGCGGAAGGTCTCCCCAAGAGCAGGAACATGCCGAGCTAATACCCTAGTGGTTCTATCAAGGTCAGCACGGGTAGACGCGGCTTTGTTTACAGCGGCCGTTACGGAAGCGACGGGGTCGGACGTTGCCATCGCCTTTTCCAGCGCTTCTTTTGCCGAACGCGCGTCCGACTTGATAACCTCCAAGCGCTGTTGTGCTTCCGCCAACGCCGCAGCTTCGGGAATTTGTGCCGCCTTCGTCCCAGCTGGTGCCTCTTGCCGAGCGGGCGAGCTCGCGACGCTATTGATTCTTGCCTGGATCGCCGCGGCCTCTTTCAATGTGTCATCGAGATCGTTCTCGCAGTTCTGCACCACCTGGGCCAGCGCGCTCAGTTCGTCGCCAGCCCAGGAACTTGTGGCTAGCCCAAAGGCCGCAAGTGCCACGGCCAAGGCAATCCGGTACGACCTTCCCGTCATCATAAATACCTCCTCCTCCAAGACCACCTTCTACCGGCCCCTCGCGGCGCGTAGCTCTTGCTGGCGCGCTTTCAAGGTCCGCTCCTTATCGTTCAGAACCGTGAGCCATTTGCTCGCGGCCGCACGCTCGCCGTCTGCGGCAGTCCGAAGCTTCTCAAGTGCTTCCAGATTGTTCGAATCCACTGCCAGTTCGAAATACTCCAGGGACACCCTTGCAATATCTGGCGCAAACCCCAGTATTCCGGTCGTCTTGTCAAAGCTCTTGAGGGTGGGAGCCAAGCCTTCGGTGATGCTGATGTCCAGAACAGCTATGATTCGCGAGTAAGCTACGTCGAGCGATGTCGCGAACCTGACGTCCGGCGATGGTTCAGTGTCCTCGGTCAGTTTCTCGCTGAGGGCTTCCTGCCCGACAGAGATGGCGTCGGAAGCAGCTTTCCTCTGAACATCGAGCGTTGCCAGAACGAGCGCTTTTACCTCTTGCAGTGTCTTGCCCTGGGCATGCTGAGCGAAATCTTGGGCGAACTCTTGCAATTCGGGCAGCAGCCTGAAGTTGTTCGTGTATTTGAAATGGCGCGTCTTTTGTTCAAGGGGGGCCAGAGCGTCTGGCTTCAGCACCCCTTGAACGAGCGTGGCAACGGCCCCTAGGCTCAAGACGCCCTTGAATTCCTTAACGGCGGCGTCTTGAGCGCGCAGAGTATCGTTTGCCCAGCTCTCGTAATTCTTCCTCAAGCCATTAAGCTGAGAACACCGGGACCGCAGCCGCTCAAGCATTCGAGCGCGCTCCAAGGCAATATAGTCGAGGACTGCCTCGTTCCCCCGCGACTCGCACGCGGCCCCGTCTTTTACAATCGCGGCGCTGAGGTGCTCAAGGTTGGCCCGCTTAACGGACGAGTCGCATTTGCAGGCCGCTATAGCCTCACGGATCCGGGCCGCAGCGCGTTCGTTATCGGCCAAGCAGGGCTCTACGACTGCCGCGAAAATCCTCTTTTGTTCGGCGGCGAATCGTTCTTCTTCCAGCGTCTCCGCGCCTGCCGGAACGACTGCGGCCATGAGAAGCGCCACGATGCCCAAGTACCCGGTCTTGGCTCGGCGACAAGCCAAGCCGGCGAACACATATCCCATCTTCGTCGCCATAATTCGACCCTCCAGAGCGTTTGACATCCATCTACGGCCTTCTTCCCTCCACCACTTTGCGCAAGGTTTCCAACCTTGCCTTAGCTGCTGAGGTGAAGTCATCCGAGACGTCTTTCATATTTGCGACCTTCTCCAGCCACACGAGCGCCTCCTCTGGCTTGTCTTGCCGCAGCAGCAGAGTCACAAGATGGATTCCGGCCAAGGCGCGAATGTCGGCGAATTCGTGGTCCTCATCCTCCATCCCCCAGACCGTTGTAAAGCTTTCCTCCGCCAAGGCCAGGCTGCCGCTCTTCTCGTACCGTTCACCCGCTCGAAATTCCAGCTCTGCCAGACCCCTTATCGATGGGATCTGCGCTGCAACAATCGGCGCAACGCAAAACAACATTACGAATACGCCCTGCAAAACAAAATGACTGGATCGCGAACTCATACTTCCCCCTTTTTCGAGCTCTGTCTGTCAAACTCTTCATCGTGGGCGGCGCGGGTTCGCGCCGCCCAGTCCGCCTCCTTCGTCGCGCACCGTTATTTCCTGCAGCCACTGAGGCTAGTCACAACGTCTGACGAATTCGACGTGGCGAACGCCGTTCGAATCGGTCCATGTGAAAGACTCGTCGTGACAGATGCGGACCGGTCGGATCTCCAACGGCCGAACCTCAGGAGGCGGTGGAGGCGGAGGCGCGAGCACCACGAGCGGAGGCACAATCGTCGGCGTCAACGGCCGCCATATCGGCGGCGGATCAAAACGTGGAAGTTCTCGGTACTGCGCAAGCGCCGCTGCGGATAAGACCGTAACGGCTCCTAACAAGACTGCTGTTCCAAAGTTGTTTAGTGACCTCATCGAAATCATCCTTTCGTGACAAGCACACTCTCAGGTGGCCTATGCATCTTCCGGATGTCGGTTTGTGAGGTAGCGGCACTGACTTCGAATCACCACCGGCACCCATGCTCTAATACGATTGCGAGGGCCGAAATACTGGATTAGAGCGGTGACTTTTTTCGGAAGCTAACCTCGCTAGCGGTAGGGTTCGGGAGGTGACGCGCCCCCAAAGAGTCCACGACAAGTGCTTCGTCCTGTTTAGACCTGAGGGTCAGACTGGATGCAACGTCGCATGGCTTGAAGGCGTCTGAACGGCATTACAATTGGTGCGTTACGGGCCTGCAAGTGACACTAATCGCGAGCTGCCCGTTGATCGGTCTGCAGCAGACGATTACGAGCGTGTTGTGGCTTTTCTGCTTGGAACGTTCTCGGGGCCGTATCTCCGCTGGAGGCAAAGAAGTGTCCTCTGATTGGAAACCCGGCGACCATATCCAAGGACGCTGGGAGCTTCGAGAGGTCATTGATCGTGGTGGAATGGGCCTCATTTACGTCGTTGTCGAACGAAAGGATGGTGGGTTGCTTGCCGCCAAAACCTTCAAGGACACCGTGTTCGACCGAAGTCCTGCGATCGCCGAACGGTTTATCCGGGAAGCAATCACCTGGATCAGCTTGGACTTTCATCGAAACGTGACACCTGCTCTGTACATGGACAGGATAGAACTCAAACCGTTTCTCTTTCTGCCTTACATAGATGGTGGCGACCTCAGTCAGTGGATCGGCACGCCTCGCCTCACTAACGACTTATCGCAGGTTCTCCGTTTCGGCATTGATATTTGCGACGGTATGACATTTATCCGCTCGAATGGCATCCGAGCACATCGAGACCTCAAACCGCAGAATTGCCTCATCACGCGTGACGGCATTCTCAGGATCACTGATTTCGGCATCTCTAAGGTCTTTGAAGATCTGGAAACTAAAAAACCAGCGCCGGGGACGTCGCACGAAGCCGAGGCACTCACAAGCGATCAGTGGCCTGGTTATGTGACGCGCACGGGCATGGCTGTCGGAACCCCGGCGTACATGGCGCCGGAGCAATTTTTGGATGCCAAACACGTGACGGTGCGCGCGGACATCTATTCTTTTGGTGTCATCTTGTTTGAGATGATAACTGGACGACTGCCTTTTCAGGCCACCACTGTCGAAGAACTCGCACACCTCCACATGACCGCGCCACCGCCGCGACTCGACATCCACCCAGGCCTCATGGCGGTGGTCGAGACGTGCCTAGCCAAGAATCCGATAGAACGCTTTCACGACTTTGCCACCATCCGACTGCGACTGGAACAGTATTACCAGGTTCCTTCTGGCCACTTTCAGAAAGACCGAGTCAGTCAGTCAATGGACACTGTTATGAAGCTCACGCGGATGGCCGACAGTCTCAGTGTCCTCGGTCGTCACCAAGAGGCTTTGGCTTACTGCGAGCAAGTTCTCAAGATCGATGGATCTTACGCATGGGCTCTCCTTGTGAAGGGAAAATGTCTTTCTTCTCTCGGCCGACTAGATGAGGCGCTCCAATGTTTGGACCTCTCATCTGAAATTGAACCCGAAAACGAACACGTCTGGCGAATTAAAGGATCGGTGCTGAGTAACTTGGGTAGGCATAGCGACGCCATTACTGCGTTCGACCATTCTCTTGATTTGAATCCTTTACGAGCAGAGGTCTGGGACTCCAGGGGGGATGAGTTGGGTAGGTTGAGACGGCACGATGCCGCACTCCGCTGCTACGAACGCGCGCTTGAACTCGATGAGCGCCACGAGCAGGCAATGTTTGGGAAGAGTCTGACGTTGGCTGTTTTGGGCCGAACCAAGGAAGCATTGATTTGGGCAGATCGAATTCTCGAACTTAACCCATTTAACAGTATTGCCGCAGACCTAAAGGTTGGTCTGCTGCAACAACGTGGCCCGATTCCATATGACAGAAAAGACAATCTCACCGCGGAGGATTTAGGCGCGATGTTTGCCAGCGGCGATGGTGTGCCGAAAAACTACGGGGAAGCGCGGCGTTGGTACGAGAAAGCAGCAGCGGAGGGAAGCCATGAGGCGATGAAGCAACTCGCGGTTCTATTTGCCAACGGCTCCGGCGTGCCCCAGGACTATCAGCGAGCTCGTTTTTGGTTTGAAAAGGCCGTGGGTTTCGGAAACGACGATGCCATGTATCGTCTGGGAGATCTCTACAACCAGGGCTTGGGTGTCCCTCAAGACTATAAAGAAGCCGGCCGATTGTTCGGACAAGCGGCGAAGGCTGGACACTTGGCAGCGATGGTCGAACTCGGCCGGCTCTATGTATCAGGTCACGGCGTCACGGCGAACCTCGAACTAGGACGGAGCTGGGTTGAGAAAGCGGCGGCCACAGGAGATACCAATGCACAACAGATGCTTAAGAACGAGCCGTTCCGACGCACATTACGAGACGAAGCGGCCGCTTTTTATTGGTTCGACTCACAAGCTATTTCGGATACCGGGATTTCATTCTACGGCCGCTTTGTTTATGAGCAGTTCTTGCCGCACCTCGCTCCCTTGGAGCAGAACAATGACGCGGTGTGGTTTGTTTTATTTGACGGCGACTGTCTGGCTAAATTAGCAACATGGACCTGGTATTTCCGCAAACAAGATGGACAACTCCTTGACGAATTCGAGCGAAGTGGTGCGAGTCTTTGCTACGTAATTGCCGTGCTGGGCCAATCCGCCTACCCTCTGGAAGATCTAGACGTAAAACTTCGGGATAAGAACGTGATGGGCTATCTGGGTATGACACTGCCTGGCTTTTTCAAGCGCGAAACGTTCTTGCGGTGTCAAACATCAATGGCGCTCGTAACAGCTTTGCGGATAGATGGACGCAAGCTTAAAAGAATCAGCTATGAGTTTCACTCAGACAGTGAACTGCGAAAGATAGGCTTTGAGCCTTATTCGGAGCCCGAGCGCAATTCATAACCTCTCATCTGGAAACAGGAGAAAGCAGCGGTTTATAACCGCTACCGTTTGCGATGTCAAAAACAATTCTGCGCCGAGCCAGCATTGAATCTGGTCCACAGCCGGTTAGGTCTTCAGCATGTTCCGAATTCCCGCAATTGCTATCGCCAGGATAATTGTTAACCCGAATGCACAGCCCAGCGACGGCCAGAATCCCCAAATGCACGAGCATTTGATCACGTTTTACAATGAACATATACCCGTTATAACAGCCGATCTGAGAGCACGAATAGCTATTGCTCTAGCGGAAGTTAGAGCCCCAGCCGTTATCGCTGTTAGTATTACCAGCGTGGCTGTGGTGTCGCTCACGGTGATGTGGGTTGTGTCAGGGAGCCTTCTGGCAGCCGCCGGAACCGTCTTTAGCTACGGGGCTCTCGGTTTGCTCATTGAGGCTTGGCCCTTGTGGTCGGAATTCTCAGTAGTATTATGACGTTTTTTGCTGGCGTCACCGGGAAGGAGTCGGGGAGGGATGGGGGACGGCGCGGGATGCGGCTCAGACGGGCAAGCGGGCGAATGACAAACCCGCACGCTGCGGCGCAACATCGGCTTTGAGATGCCGAAATCAGTGATTATTCTTGGCTTAGTATCGAGGGTTCGACACCTGAACTCATTACAGCGCGTACGCCCGCTTCGCGGAGTTCTTCGGCGGAGAATGGCAAGTCCCCGGCGAAGACTCCAAAGAAACCTGCGCTGGACTGAAGTACGGACCGTGCGACTTCGGGGGCAGGTTTAAAGAGCTTCTGCAGCGTGGCCTCACGTTGAACCGAGTACGTCCTTACCGCAGCCTTGGCCCTATCGGTTGAATTCATTCGGCAAGTTTCGCCCAAATCATCCGCGAGCAAGAAATAGCCAGGCAGCCGAAAGTCTTCCGCTGTAAGCCACCAATAATCCATAACACGCTCAACTCCATCATGAGGCAACACACCTTGGAGTTCTGACCTTCTCTCGGATACGTAGGCGAGCGAATCGCTTGTGGCGTAGGCGTAGACGAGCCGCAAATCGTTCTTACCGATTCGTCCCTTCAAAATGCTGGCGTGTTGACGCAGCCAGTACGAAAGCAAGAACCGTCCTTCCTCCGCCGTTCTTGTCTGAATCAACATTCTTGGCATCACGTCCAGATTTCTGTATAGGTAACACAGAATCCTATGGACTAAGTGCTTCGTTTCCTCCGGCGTAGACCATTGATCTAGGGCGTTCACTGCTCCCCATACGCTCTTATCAAAATTCTCCGGCGTCAGTTTCTCTGCGGGAGCATGCTTACTCTTACCGAACAGAGAATCGAATAACCCCATCATAGCCTCCGCTCAACTGCGTTTCACAGAACTGATTGTTAAACTGTTAAACACTCATTTCTTCCGTACTGTCATAATGCATCAGGGTCGGTCTCGAGCGAGGCAGTGTGCCAAATACGATCGATCTGGTCCGCATTTTCAGCAGGAAGGCTCGTCCAGGTGAGGGCACCAACTAGTTCGAGAAGGGAAAAACGATCGACGTCCACGCATCTGATTGCCGTTTGCCTAAAATTAGTCGATTGGAACCAGTCGCACGGATGGAAAGCTAAGGCGGCTGATGAGATGAAGGCGATCCCATCCTTCAAAGTCTGACGATACCAATCGCCTATCTCGTGACCTGGTGCACCGAACGCGCGCCCTGGACGGCAGTTAAGCCCGTGGGCCGCAAATGCTTCGGCGAACTGGCGGAACCTTTCAGGTGGACAAACGAAGATCAGGAAATCGCCCCGGTTATGAATCTTCTGCATTTCTTCCAATAGAACAGCGGTTGAGGGCATTTGTTTGATGTTTTTGTCGTCAACCCCGCTCCTTCGGAGGATCTCGGACGCCGAACGGACAGTGGCTTCCGATGCCCGCTGGCCAGCGGAATTCAGAATAACGTCGCTGGTGGAGTGATGGTAGAAGCCAAAAGACTCTATGGAGACTCTAAGCCTGCCATTATCTAGCTCCGACGCTTTCCTCAGACACTCCACCGCAAGACCAAATACCTGCAATTCGTGGAGCATACTCTCGAGACTGAACGGCTCCCCTCGCCGTGTGCCCTCCGCGAGAGCTGCTTCGACGAGCCACTCTCCGACCGTGAACCACCCGTCCGGCCATTTCGGATCACGCCTACAAGTCTCCTGACTGTAAAGAACCGCCTCCGCAAAAAGTGATTTGTCAAATGTACCTGGAGTCTTGGAATCGAGCCACCACCTTCTCGACGTTCGAATCAGCATAGAAGCGAATAAGAATGGCTCTGGGTCTTTCGTGCCCGCCTCAATCAGTCGCCGCCAAGTTGCGAGGGCGACTTCTGGCGCTCGCCGAGGCAAAGCTCTTAGACCATCGTCGACACTTACGCCGGGGCGTAGATTGGAGGGCGGAATGAAAGGCCAGGAAACCATCACTTGGCTGTCCAGCGCAGCCGCACCCGCGATCCGCTCCAGCCACTGTGGCACGTTCGATCGTGGTATTGGTGGGCTGGTCTTTGGTCGTTCCACTCGGGGTATCTGCGGGTTGGTTTCTGGTCGTCCTGATCGGGGGACGGCGCGAGGTTGGCTTGGTCGTCGTGAGGATGCGCTCGTCTTTATGTTCTCTACCGCAATCACGGAGAGCCGGCGCTCGATGCCCTTCCGTACATAGCCCTCGACAGCAGCACCTACGACAAAGCCTACCATGGCAGCCATAGCTCCAAGCACAGGCCCATCCAGTATTGACCCAGCGACCCAGCCGACTACGACTCCAAGAAGGGGAAACACAACCCATCGGTACCATCGAAATTCGGCTATCGTCTCTCCGCATTCCGTGCATGTCACGTTCCGTCCGCCACGTCCAACGACGCCATTTCTCGGGAAGAGCGGGTTGTCTTCCATGAAAGGATGGCGGCATTTGGGGCATTTGAAGCTTTCCACCGCTTTACTCAATTCTTCCGAGTAAATCGGTGGCTCAGGCGCTCGGCTCAGGGTAAAAAATTCGCCTCCCGCTTGAGAGGTTGGTCCCTGCTTGCTAAACGGGATCTCGGGTTCACCTATTCGGGGAGTCGGACGAAAGGGAACCAGCGACGTTGTCCACCAGTGCTTCGCGTCCTGTTCTGCTACTTCGAGGTTGAGCTGTAGCTTCCTTGCGGCGACTTCGCATATTAGAATCGGTGCTGCGACGCCACGGCCAAGGACAAATACAGAGTCGGATTCCTTCTGGAGCCGTTCCATCTTCGTGCCGACCTCCTCCATTGTGCAGCAGTCCCAGCGAAAGTCGCAGCACGCACGCGGAATGTAGAGGTAGCCCTGCCCGACTGGAATCTGTATCCCATCGCCGGGACAGTCACATCCGGGAAGAGAGCATAAGCCCCCCGTTGTTGGAGCGGGACTCTCGAAATATTCCATAGACGGCCCCTATTGTGTTTTCAGTGCGGCAGCATCGCACCCATCTCCCATACGGTGTTTCCACTGAAATCCTGGATCGCCGAACCCGCTTTTTTGGCGGCCCGCCGAAACGCGACCAAACCGCACGGTAAAGGCCCGCGCAATGGCACAGTATAGGAGACCAGGCTGGCACCGTAAATAAACTCCGAGATTTGGTCTACCAGGCTGCCGGGGCCTTTTATCCTGCTGGAGGAGATCGAGTGACCAAATGCGCGTGTCCACTTACACCGCTTTCCACCAATGGATCGCAAACGGCCAGCGTGGTAAGAGGGCTACGTTTGGGAAGGGGAGACTGCGCTTCAATCTCCGGCGGACTCCCGCTCTGGCCAAGATTTTGCCACTCCCAAGGAGCTGGATTCGATGTGACCGTTTGAGAACAAACGCCTCGTTTACGATGATACAGGTGACCTTCACCCGAGTTCTATGGGCACATTGTCGCGCACGAGTACGTCGTGACGACGCGACGACAATACAGACATCGACGTTGATCCGATTGACGCGATACCATAACTTTATCGGACTAGGAAGGGGGGCGGCCATGACTAGCAACGAGAACCATGCGGCGCACTTTCCGTCTACGTCCTGGGATCTTCTCGCGGCGATCCGTGGAGGTGGTGATGCCGGGCGACTCGCCCTAGAGGAGTTCACGGGCCGGTATTATGATCCTGCGTTTCGCTACTTGCGCGCCATTATTCGAGACGATGAGGATGCCCGTGATCTGACACAGGGATTCTTCCTGACCAAAATCCTGGCGGGGAACATGATTGACCAAGCGAAGCGCGAGAAAGGTGGGTTCCGGCCTTACCTGAAACAATCTCTGCGCTATTGTGCGATTGATTTTTTGCGGCGGCACCGCGCCGACCTTCCGGTGGACGACTACGCCATTGCTCAGGCTCCTGATGCCGAAAGAGAATTCCACGATGCCTGTATCAAGAAAATAGTGGAAGTGGCAATCGCCGTATTGCTGAAAGAATGCACCGCCAGGCATCAGGACCAACACTACAAGCTCTTTCACGCATACTATATTGCGGGATTGCAGCAAGGCGACGAGAGTCTTTCGTGGAAAACGGTGGGATCTCCGTTCGGTCTCGACGAGAAAACAGCACGAAATCGAGCCGAGACAGCGCTCGCAAGCTTTCGTCGGATAGTGTACACCCTTGCGGTACAAGAAGTCGGTTCAGAGAATGCTGCTCGCGAAGAGTTTGATTTTCTGCGTTCAGCAGCCTCAATGAAAATGGTAAGGCTCTTGAACTTCGCGGTCGGACGTCACGATGCACTGGCCCCGAGCGCACAATGAGGATCTCCACGCAGATTCACTTCGCTCAAGTATTTTGACGATGTTCGGGGAAGATCAGCGAGCGAGCATTCTGGCAGCCCCGTGCAATCCAGAGTCATCGGTTAAGTTTGGAAACATCGTGACAGGGGTAGAGACTCCGGTGCTTACCAGGCGCTGGACACATTTCTCGCTGCCCGACTGTCTGGCAAGCACTGGAATATACACTCCCGTACTCGCAAAGCATTCGAAGCACTTCTCGCTGGAAGGCGACAGCTAAGCTGGTCCTGCAGGCGGTCCGGCCTTCGTAACCCGCAAATGAAGAGTCCATGTGCGGTTCCTGCGTCGCCTTTTTTACATCATTGGGATGACGAGGCGCGAGGTGGAGCCGCGTATCGGGCACAACACGGCACAGGGGCGTGAACGCCACTCAGGAGAAATGCAATGAAACTCAGAAGGAATGAATTCTGCCCGATTCAGAGCTCGCTGTTCTGCTGCGGCCGGGAGCATGCTCAAAAAGAAATGCCGATTACGGCTCGGTGGGATATAAGCCTCCGTTAGGCCCCAGCGAACTACTAGAAGCAGTGTTCTTGGGACAAATTTCGACGCGATTGTCGGCAACCGCGCTGACCAGCGCCCGGAAGCATTCCCACGTTGCTGAATTGTGATGTAGAGCCGGGCATCGCGGGGTAGGGGCGCAATTCCGAGTTTTCTCATCTTGCTTTGAAGAGTTGTGCGTCTTAGCCGCAGACGCTCCGCTGCGCCGCCCTGTCCGGAAATCTTACCCGCCGCCGCTTTGAGCGCCTCGATAATGTGTCCGCACCTGCTGCTATCCCCTCTCCTCGGGAGTGTGAGTTGATGAAGACAGAGCTTTGCTTGGGGTGAGGTGACCGCAAGCAAAGGCTCGCCGGTCGCGAACAATTCCTTGCTGGTTAAGCAGCGAAGAGTCGCCTTGACCGTGCAGACGGCCCAAGGGTACACGCTCTCTAGCGATCGCGAAAACGTCCAACAGCCACACTTTCTCCACAGATCGTCGCGGACAGGCGCAACTGGTTGAACAGAAGGCAATTGCTTATTTCTCGCCGAGCGCACAACTGATTCGAATCAGTTGTTGCCTGCCTCCGTAGATACCTGAAAACAAATGACCGGAGATTGAAGATAGAAGGCTATGGGGATTCATTTGGAAGGGGAGGCTGTCTGTAAGTTATTGATTCTAAAGGTGGTGAGCGCGGAAGGAATCGAACCTTCAACCTACTGATTAAGAGTCTGCCGCCTGGCGGTCGGCGGATCGCAAATAACCCAATAAAACCTGCCGTTTTCCGAACTTCGCGCCCGGAGCGCTTTGAAATGTATCCGCCGTGTATCCCGGGAAGGCCGTTGACACTTCGAGACAGTTCGGGTAGATTCCGAGACGTACCAACAAAGTCCGTGACGCTCCTCCCAAGTGGACGTCATGGCGCCGTTAACCAAAGAGCGAGCAAGCAGCTCTGATTCTGACGGCCAAAGAGGACACCAGTTCCCCGCAAGGGGCTGGGAATCTTTTTTTGGCTGGAGGATCGGATGGTTCAGACGGCGGCAGCGACCAAGGCGACCCAGAGCGCCTCCTACTCTGAGACTCCCCCGCTCGACAGGCTTTTCCTCACCGAAGCCCAGCTGGTAAAGGAGCTTCCTACTCGTGGCGTAAAGGTCACCGTCCGGACACTGAAGTACTGGCGCTCGGTGCGTACCGGGCCGGACTGGACGAAGCTCGGCCGCACGGTCGTCTACAAGCGGCAGGACGTCCTGGACTGGTTGGACCGGAACAAAAATAACCTTCAGCGCGAGCAGCCGCCGATCCGCAGGCGGCGTTCGAGGGGCGCGCGATGACGACCGCGACGCTGATCCACGGCTGGACCGCGACGCTCGACTACATCGAGTCGGGAGAGTTGTCGGGGGACGAGATCGACTTAGTTCGTCGTCAGCTTCCCCGCACGATCGAGGACGGTATCGCACGGCTGAAAAACGGCGCGAACAGGAATGACGAGAAGGAACTGATCCGCGTTCTGTCGCGGGTCCAGAAAGCACTCGAACGAGTGCTGGCGGTGCGACGGCTCGCCGCACGATGAAAAAAACCACCCTGCCGCGCGGGTGACGCCGCGAGAGCAGGGCCTTAACCCAGTGTCGCCGTAGGAGGGCGATCACCATGACCGATTCTACCAACGCAGTCCAGTCCACCACACGACAACCACAGCAAAGTTACGGCGAGAAGCACACGCTTCTCGGCGACATCAAAGGCAGGCCGCAGAGGAATGCGAGGGAGGCGGCGTCCCGCAAGTGGAACTCCCTTGCCGAGGACGAACGAAAGCGGCTTACGGACGCCATCTGCCGTGTGCAGTCGGAGTACGAGTGGGCCATGTCGGAAGTCGGCGACCAGATCCAGCAGGCGGAGGACGATCTGATCCGCACCATGGACGGCATTCGCGACCAGTGGGGCGACGACGCCGTGAACGGTTTCATGCTCGACGACGACTCCACTGACATCGCGCTGGCGCAACCGGAATCGCCGAGTGGCGGTCCACACGTTCGCATCGACGAGGTCGAGGAAGATGCGACGTGTCTCGTCAAGGGGTGACGACCATGACGGAGTACGACGACGATGCCGATCCGTCCGCACCTTCTCTGGCGCCGCGCACCTACGACGCCGACCCGACAGCCACGGTGCCGACCTGGAGGCCCGAGGTCGAGAGCCGGGAGCGTCGCTACCAACGGCAGGTTCGTGATCGGCGCCGCCAAAGACGCCAAAGGAAAACGAAAATGATGACGACGACGAAACTGGACGCGGAGATAACAAGGAAGCTCGACGCGGAGCTGCTCGCGGACAAGCTGCTGAAGCGCTTCATGGATGACGTGCTCGACGCGGTGAAGGACCTGCCCGAGGAGGAGAAGCCGCGCTACATCAAGGATGCGCTGATGCAGTTGGACGGGGCACTGGCGGCCCGGCTCCGCCCGTATCTCGTCAAGCGGTAGGAGGGAGAAGCGATGCGCTGTGCGTTGTGCGGCCAACCGGTCGAGGTTGATGACGACGATGCGGTCGAGATCGGCGGCGGACTGGCGCATGGGGATTGTTTTGCGGAGCGCGAGGACGAGGGGTTGTTCGGGTCCGAGCCGGATCCGGCGACCGGGCGCGCGGCTTCGTTCGAATGCAGTGTCGTCGAACTTGCGCGTGAACGGCGGGAACGCGCCGCACGCACACGACGACTAAGGAGGTCGTGATGGAAGAAGGCAAGGACAAGACGGAGAACGCTGAGCAGGACTTTTACCGGCCGCAGGGTTCCAGAGAACTTGGGCGCAGGCTCGAACTGATCCAGAAAGTCTCGATAGAGCTAAAACTCATCCATGCGGAGGTCGCGCGGTTGGCCGAGTTGGCGGAGCGCATCGAGCGCGTCGCCACTGCGTTGCGGGAGCTTGGAGAGCAGGATCGCAATCCGCCAGCGCCCAAGGATGCAGCATGAAGCTGAGCAAGGAGCAGGAGACACGGCTCACGAACGAAATGCTCGACATGCTGGCGGATGCTCGCCTGTGCCGCCGCGAACTGCGGACGGTGGACATACAACGCAAGCTCGGCGGCGAGATCAGCCTGGGCCAGATCGTGCAGCTCCTGCGCGAGAGCGGCAGGGCCAGGGCCAGCGCGAGGCGGGTCTACGACCACGACGTTTGGTCGCTGACGCCGGACGAACTGGTGGCGCGTGTGAAGGGTAGTGACGCGACATGAAGTTGGCCGTGGTTCGCGACACGCCGCGCTGCGCTTTCACTCTGGTCGCTGACGGTCAGCGCGGCGGCGAGTTCCCCACGGAGGCGGCGGCGTGGCAGTTCGCGGAGGATCGGTTCGGCGTCGCGCAGTCGGAGAACGACACGCCCGCGGAAACGGAGAGTTGAGCACCAAGAAGAACGAAGGGAGAGCGACGATGGACGTGAAAGAGATGATGGCGAAGCACGCGAAGGCCTGCGCGAGAATCGCCAGAGGGGAACGCACGGTCGAGGACGTTCTCGGCAACGACGACTTCTGCCTCATGCGGGTGCGTGTTGGCGCCTACGCCTGCTTCGACTGCGAACTGATCGTGTTCCTGGACAAGGATTGGCCCGACCGAGTGAACGTGACCATGCTCGAGATGACGGACGACCAGGTCGAGAAGGTGAGACAGGTTCTTCAGCACAGCGGGAAGTGGGACCGCGTCCATGTGCTCGACGGGACGATGGTAGAGCTTCATCTCGCGCTGGACGACTACGCCGCGATCAAGGAACTTCGACCGCTGCTGACCCCCGAGGACCGGCAAGCGTGGCTGGACATATCGGAGGCGGCGTACTGCGACCGGCGGGCCTGCGAACCGAGGACGACGCCCCCGACCGGGGCGCCGGATTGACGAAACGGCGCGACCGTAAAGCCACGGCGTAAACATTGGCGTTCCGCGCCTGGTCCGGGACGGCCGCGACGGGCCGACCGGAAGCGGTGCGGACGCGCCACGGGTTGACGAGTTGGGAGAAGGTGAATGATGGAGCGACTTGCAGACAAGCAGCAGGAAGAAGTCATAAAGGCCAGAGTCAAGGAAGTCCTGGCGCGGCGGCAGAGGGACGGCGAGGGTTGTCCGGCGATCTTGGTTATCGACGCGACTCACGGCTTGCAGCTCGACCCGGACGAGATTGACCTGGTCGGCGACAACTTCGTCTTGATGAAGACCCTGCCCGCGTACTGTTTCGACGCCTTCGACGAGTTCGAGCGAAAGGCGCTGGAGCAGGGCGACCGCAGTGGCGTCGAGCAGGTGCGCGAGGCCATGGCGGAGCGCCGGGGCAGACTCATCGTCTACACCATGTTCCCGTGGGCCAGAGTAGTCAGCGTGGTGCACAAGAACGTCGCGGAGATGGAGAGGACGATCGGGAGCGACGCGGGAGAGCGATGACGGAGCAGGAGCACAAACTGGTGATGGCGATGTTCACGGTGCAGCACCACCTGATCTCGACGCTCGTCGACGTCCTCAAGAGCAACGATCTGCTGACGGACGACGACCTTGAGGCGTTTGCCGCGGTGAACTTTGAGATGTCGACGACAGAGAGCGCGCAGAAGATCGGCGAGCTCTATCGCGCACTTGCTCGAAAAACGGGCGTCCCGCTTCCGTGGCCGCCTCCGCCACCTCCCGAATGACTTGCGTCCACTCGCGGTCGTTCGTTTCCGGTCGCTCGGTTTGCATGGAAGTACCCCCTCGCGCCGATACTACCATTCGGCCTAACGACGCGCTGCTACAAGATGCCGCGTTTCTTCCAGCGCCGCGCCACCGCTGCGGCGATTCGCCGATCTCTCGCGTCCCGCTCCGCGAGCGGCAGGTCCGCGGGATTCTCGCGCACGGGCGGCGGCGTTGGCTCCGGTTGCGAGCCTTCGTCTCGCCGACCTCGACGCACGCTGAACAACCACACGGCGACGAACCAGGAGGACGGCGACTCCGATGTAGAAAGCTGCGGTGCGGAGCACATGGAAAGTCTAGCCGAGTTGGAACGCGGCGCCGCACTCGCCGACGAGCGGAAATGATTGGCCCGGCCCGTTCTGGGAACGATGGCCCCCCGAGCAAAAAGAAACGCCGACCACATGCAGCGGTCGGCGTTTGGGTTGGGACTAGAACTGCAAAGCGGCCAACGTCAGCGAGTACGTCGCACCGGCAGGCGGCTCGCAGCCGGGCGTCGTGCTGTATGTGTTCGTCAAGTACCTGACGCCCGTCGTGGCCTCAAGGTGAATGCTCTGCGCGAACTGACCGAGCGCCCCGTCATAAATGGCGGTGAGCAGAGATCCGTCCACATAATCGCGAGCCGAAAAACTCCCGCTCCCAGTGACGCCGACGCAGGTGTAGCTCATGCTCGTCTGCAGCATTGCGACGACGTACTCGGCGGACGACGGAACCGTCAGCACCGTCGTGATGCCGATCGCCGACGCCTGGTCGAGGTTGGCGACCACGCCGGCGAACGGCCCCGGTCCCGGCGCGGGAGTTGAGAAGCGGATGCCGCGCACGTAGAGCCAGTACCCGCCCGCGCCAGTCGTGAGCGTGATGTTCGTGCCCGCGAGCGCATGGATCAGGATCGGGGAGCCGTTGCCCGCCGACGCGCTGTTCAGAGGGATGCTGCTGACGACGCGCTGCGTGTGGCTTCCGTCCGTATCGGTCCAGCCGACCGTTACGTTGTCCGGCATACCGCCGATCTCGGCCGAGATCAGGTACGTGCCGGAGTACGCCGGCGTCAACAAGGTTTCGCTGGTCGCGCTGGAGATGTACTCCGTCCGTTTGATCGGCTCGTCCATGCCGCCCTGCTGGTCGGGGCCAATCAGCGCCAGCGCCTCTATATAGGCGTCGAACGGTGCGCTGGACGGGTCGAAGGACTCGATCGCCGGAGCCGTCCCCGCCCCGACGATGATTCCCCACTGGTATTCGCCAAGGCCGAGCGGCAGCGCATGCACCTTGCCGTAGTTGTCGGTGTAAGCGAGATAGACCTGCTGGAAGCTGGTCACGTCCGCGAACACGATCATGGGCGTGTCCGCCGACAGCAGCGGCGTGATCGGCGTCGCCGGGATCACCGCGGTTTGGTTGGTGAACGTGAGTTGGTACTGCTGAACCTGCGCGCGTGCGAAGCTGGCGCAGAGCAGAAGAACGGCGGCGAAGATCATGATGGAAAGTCTGCGGCTCATGTGTTCCTTTCGTGGTTGTCGTTCGTTGGTTCCTCCTTCGCACGGCAGCCCGACGAGACTGCCGCCGCCAGCGTCGACCACGACGCTGCGGTCGCCCCCGGGTTCGGCGCAGCACAGGCACAGCGGTCGCCGCGGCGGGCGCTCCAGGAAGATGCAGCGCCGCTGGTGGCATTGCGGGCAGAGTTCGGGTTCGTCCACCGGGTAGATCACCAAGATGTCGCCGGTGAGTTGCTGGTGGAGACGGATGGCGCGGTCGAGGGATTGTGGCTTCACGCCCGGCCTCCCTTCGACTGCGGCGCCGCAAGACGCGGCGCGGCCTGCTGAACCTGCTGCGGAACCAGGACTGGGACTCCCGGCTTCTTGTACTCGGGCAAGGTTAAGAGCCGCGCATCAGGAAAAGCGACTCTCGCTTCTTCGACCGTGGCGTACCACCACACGACCTTCTCCATCTCCCGCGGTCTAGATAAAACGAAGTGCTGGACAACCGCGCAGAGGCATCGCTTGTTGTCCTTCCAGACGGGCAGTCCCAAGGGTTGCAGGAACGTTTTCGTGTGCCGCCGTTCGCGGTGACCGTGGCCTTGCGCCCGCAGCGCCCCGTTCTCGGCGACGCTGGCGACCGGCTTCTTGATGTTGCACGCGGCCATGATCTGCTCGTGCAGCGACTTCGCCGCGATGATCTGCGAAGGCGCGATGCGGTCGTCGAGCAGGAGTTCGTTCAGGAGCGACGCGGCGCGTTCCATCAGTCCGGCGTTCGGCGCAGCGGGCGGCTCGGCGCGGCGGTTATGGGCCGCATAGAGCGCGAGTTCGACTCTGGACGAGACGCCGAGCCGGTCGAAGATGCGATGGATGTAGGTCTTGACCGTGTGTTCGGAGAGGCCCATCGCTTTGGCGATCTCGGCGTTGCTCATCCCGTCGCCGACGAGCGCCACGCACTCCTCCATGCGCGGGGTGAGAAGCTCTCGACCCGCGGCGTTGACGATCGGCGCTTCGATGACGGGCGCAGGCGCGGGCGGATGTTCGGCGGCATACATCCGCTTTGCGATGGTGGCGCACAGCGCATCACCCTGCTCGCGGTCGAGCAGGCGAAGGCGCTCCTCCGTGCGGAGCGCGTTTGTGGGTTGTGGGGAAGAGGGCGAGAGGGTAAGGTTGGAATCAACCATGTCGGACTCCTGTAAAGTCTGATTTGGCCAGGAGCGGTCGGTGCTGATAACACCGGCCGCTTCCGTTTTTTCGGCCTTGAATCCAGCGTACGGCGGAGCCGCCCGCGATGCCCAGCAGATTGCGACACGAAAGAGGACGTGGCATCCCGAAACGGGAACGCCGTGGAAAAACTATCCCCACGGCTATTGACATTGCGCCCAGAACGCGACCCGGGATCGTCTGGGGCCGCCAGGGACCACGATCTCGAACCGGACGCAGCTAATCACGCTGCCCGTTGGAGTCGGGAGAACGCGCTGGAGTCCGCGCAAAAGGACTTCAGCGTGTCAGGTTTGACGTTGTCCAACTTGAAGATCGTCAAACGTTTCGGAACACTTCTGCGGTTGACGCTCTTGGGAAAAGTCCGGACGTGGCGACCGCGCTGCTAGTTGCGCCAGAAACGGCGGCGCGGGCGCTGGTCGGTCGTAAAGTCGCGTTGAAAAGAAAGAGATAAAAACCTTGGCGGCCTCCCCGTCCGCCGACCCCCTCCCGGTTTCAGGCCGCCCTGTGGCAGTCGCAGGTGCAGAACGCCGACTGGCAGCGCGAGTGCGGCGGTGGCAGCTTGGCCGCGATCGCTTTCGCGCAGGCGGCGCTCAACCGGAGGTCGCCTGCATGGGAGCGTGATCGGTAATACGGCCCGTGTTTTCGCGGCGGCGGGTGTGGCACGGGTACTGCGATGGGCATAGGGATTCCATGCTAACGCGGCGGTCGGGTCCAGGCAGTTGCCGTTGTTGCGGGTTTTGGTTCTCAGGCTTGCGCGTCCCGGCAGGTCGGGAGCAGGATCCCGGCATGGCGACCGCCTTGAGTCCGGTTGACGCCCGCGCCGTTGTCCGCTGCGATCTCTGTTTCCTGGTGCAGTTCCCGTCAACCAGCAACCTTTGTCGGCGCTGCCACAGGCCGTTGGAGCCAGAGCTGGTGCCCGTGCCACAGGCCGCGCCTCCTCCGCCCGTGATGCCCACGCTGGCGACGACGCTCCGCGAGCTGAGGCTGCGCGCTGGGTTGAGCCAGCGGCAACTGGCGGCGCGGTTGCCGGGTCCGCGCAGCTACGTCAGCAAGCTCGAGAACGAGAAGGCGACGCCCACGCTATCGTCCCTGGAGCGCGTCGCGACGGCGCTCGGCGTCACCGTCGCCGCGCTGCTGACGCAGTGCGAGCGCGGAACGGACGCGAGGCGCGACGAACTGCTGGCCGATCCGTGGGTCGCGTCGCTGGCGCCGTTCGTCTCCTCGCTGTCCCTAGTCCAGCGGTCGGCGTTGCTCGCTGAACTTTCGGCGATGACGCGGCGCTCCCGCGCAGCCGCGGCCTGACTGCGCGAACTTTCAGTTCTCGGGCGGCGGCGCCGCCAACGTGGTGAAGTACACGTAGTCACGGACGCGATCGCTCATCACGTCCAACTTCGACCGCAGCAAACCACTTCCGCGGCAGATCAGCAAAGCCGTCGCCGGGCATTCCGTGATGTGGTACGGGATGAACAAGACTCTCGGCTCCGTCGCATCCGTCTGCGCGTCGAAGGCGCGAAGCCGGCGCTCGACCAAGCCGTCGAGAACTTCCCGCGCGGTCACATGACACCTCCGTGCGTTCGCGAATACACCGCCCGCGGGCAACCCGGGAAGTCCGACTCTGGCCCCATCCTGCCCAACGTGCTGTCGTCGTCGTCGTGGCCCAGAACCTCGCGCAGAGCGTCACTGATCAACCCCGACATCTGCTTATCGGTGATGGAGACGCCGTGCCTCTGGACGTGCGCGTCGGCGAACTCGCGCAGGAAAACATCGAAGTCGTCCAGGTCGACGTCGCGTCGCAGGAAGCCCTCGTCCTTGGCGAGCTTGAGCAACCCGTTCACGCGCCGGCTGGCAAGCGGTGGTCCGCTTAGCACCAACCCGCGACACCTGTTCTGGATACTTGCCCAGCAGTCCGCGAACTCCCCCGGCGTTAGCGGAGGCAGCGCCTTCGCCCGCGAGTGGCGGCGCGGCGGCTCCTCGGCCTCGATCGTGCGACCCGGCGACTGCGGCGTCACGAACGCCGGCAACCGCGGCCTTGACGCGGCGGCGATCATGTCGCCGAAGATGTCCGTCGACATCTCCATGACGTTGAAGCCGCCGCTGCTCGTGTGGGTCGCCGCAGGCTCGGCTTGTTCGACGGGTTGTGCCTGCCGCTCTGCGTCGAAGCAGACCTTACAACGCAGCATGGACTCGTGCCCGCGTTCGTCGCGCGCGAAGATGCAACCGCCTTCGCAGTTGTGTTCACCCGGCTTCTCCGCGCAAGGCCATCCGCTGTCGGTCGTGACAATCCAACCCCGTTCCCTGAGCAACTGGACGGCGCTCTTCACCTTCGGCTTCAACTCCGGCTCTGGCGGCGGAGTCAGCTTGATCCCGAGCTTCGCCAGCATCCGCTCGATCGCGTCTGACGGTTCGCGCACTTGTGCGCTCGCCGTGCCTTCCCGTACCGGCGAAGAGATCGGAACCGGGACGGCGGCAGCGACCGCGCGGTTTTCAGCGCGGTGCTGATCCTGTGTGGATCTTGACTTTGGTTTTGATCTTGCTTCTTCAGGGCTTCTTGCTACTTCAAAAGCAGTTGCTACTTCGTGTGCCGTTTTTGGGACTGGAAGAACTGTCGTTTTTGAGACTGGAAGAACTGTCGATTCCGAGACTGGATTCTCCACCATCGTCAACTCGATCAACCCGTCCGCGCAGCGCCAGTCCACCCAACCGCGGCGCCTGAGTTTCCCGGCCAACCGATAGAACGTGCTGCGCGGCAAGCCGAGCGCCCGGAGCAGGTCGTCCAACCTCCTCGAGAACGTGCGCCTCGGGCCGGCCATCGCCAGCAGGACCGCCAGCAGGAAGAGCGCGGACGCGCCAGCGCCGCGGTGCGCCTCAAGCCACGGCTTCGAGATTTGCGCGTACCGCTGCTTCGAGCTGTCCGAATGCGCGACGGTGTACACCGACGAGGTGCGCCTGCGGCGACGGGCCTGGATGAACCCGTCGTCGCCGAGTCCCCGGAAGTGGCCGGATGTGGCCCGCGTGCTCTGCCCGGTGAGCTCTGCGGCCGTCGTCACCTTCGGGAAGCACGTGCTGCCATTCGACGAAGTGCGACCCGCGTGCACCGCAAGCGCCAGGAACGATGCGCCGGCCCGCAGGCCGCGCACCTTCGCCAGGCGCATCGCATCGCCCTCGAACAGCTTGTAGAACGCGACCTTCTCGCCGGGGGGAAGCTGGATCGGTTCCGGTTGCCGTGTCCGTTCGAAGGTTCGGCCGTAGGGTTCGGGCCTGCCGTAATACTCAAGTTCGTTGGTCATCGCGTTTCCTTTCGTGCTTGAACGCGACAACTAGAACTAGTAACATGAGGTCGCCATAGACCTCGTGACCGTCTTCGTCGGCGCGTTTCGAGTTTGAGGGTCAGCGTTTCGTCGCGCTGGCCCTTTAATCTTGTCTGCTCAACTCCTCCTGAAGATCAACCTGTTCGACGTCGGCGGTTGTCTCCGCGTCCTGCTTCGCGGCTTGCCGTTCTACTTCGGCGCGCACCGCGTAGTCGTCCCAGATGTCGTCTCGCGAGTTCATTCGAACTTTTCTCGGAAGTCGTGCGGGCGGGATTGTGTTACCGTGGCAATGAGCCGCCCGAATCGGCTTCGGCCTCACTCGAGGCCAGCGACGGACCGTTTGCGCGGTCCGTTCGCGCTTCAGAACTCTACTTCCCACTGTCCCACAGGTCGTCAAACCAAACCAACTTTCCACAGATTTATTTTTCGCAGGCCGGGCCGCGGCGGCGGGCGAGGAGAACAGATACCCGCCGCCAGCGGACTCCGGCCAAGGCCGAACCATCGGCCAACCCGTCATCACGCGACCCATCCTTCCGGTTGCCGGAGAATGGTCCACGTCACCTCGCCGGAGGCGAAGATGGTCGCCGCGATGATCTTGCGCTGCACGAACACCGCCACGATCTCGTTGAAGCGCGACCTGTCCATGACGAGCAGCGCCAGGAGATCGTCGGTGCCCATGTCGAACTGCCTGCGCCCCGCCGAGACCTCGAGCAACGTGTACAACAACCCGGCGGCGTCCGCGCCATGCCGGTCGACGATCTCTTCCCATGTCGGCACGTCGCCCCTCAGAGCGCCGGCGACGCGGCGCGTTCTTTCTCGGAGCCAATCAACAAACCACGGTTGGACAGCCATCGAAAACCTCCCCCCCGTTCATGGTTTCCCGGCCTCCGCCGCGACGAGCTCGGCATAGAGTCCCTGCGCGTCTCGGATCGCGCGGCGGTAGCCGAGGTCAGGCTTGCCGACCTCGTTCGCCGGTTTGTGCTGGTTGGCAAAGATTGTCGCCGCCATCAACAACACGATCTGCTTCTCGTCCATCTCAACCTCCTCCATTTCGCGTCCCTGCGCGGGCGAGCCGGAGAACGAACCCGCCCGCGCGGTCGGGACGATCGGCGGCAGCCCTGTCGCCGAACTCACGGCGGACTCCCGCCGCCCTTCTTCACGACCAGGCCGAGCGGACGACGGGCCTTCCGCGACGGCGACGGCGGGCTTCCGGCGAGCTTGCCGGCCTGCTCCTCGTGCGCGTGGCGGCAGTCCGCGCAGGTCTCCTTGCCGAGGTGAGCCCATCTCATCTCCCCTCGAGCCGAACCCCAGACAGCAGGCACCGCAATGCCGCAAAGCGTTTTGGTCGCCGCCGGGCCGTACGATTCCAGGAGATGCACATCGCCCTCGCTCATGACGGCGCTCCTTTCGCTGGCGCTGGCGGCGTCGGAATCGCGGGCCATATCTCCCAGTAGCCGAGCGCATTCCAGTAGCCGTGCACCTCGACGGTCGGCCTCGCGCTCGCCGCCGTCGTCCCGCTGATGCCGACGAAGCCGTGCTTCTTGTGGCCCAACGGCCAGGAGCACTGGTGGCCGGCGCCGTTCACTGCCGTGCATGTCGCCATCGAGTCCTCCTCAGTTCTCGTCACGATGAGTCGGCGCGATGTCGCCGAACAGTGTCGGCTGCGACTCGTCCTTCATCGCCGCCGCGATCTGTTCCGGCTTCACCGCCTGCCCGTTCGCGAGCCGCGTCGCCATCGCCTCGCGCTGCGACAACCACTTGAAGTAGCCGCGCTTCCCGCCGCTGCTCGTGCGGATCACCCGATTTTGGATTTCAAAGCCTTCCTGTCTCAACTGGTGAATGATCCGCCCGTACTGGCAGAACTCTGCGGCGAGCGCGTCCGACGGAACCCAGTCGTGGCTGCTCAGCAACCGCAACATGCGATGACGCTCCTTGCTCACGCCGCCGACCTCTGCCGGCGCGGCCGCTGGTTCGCCCGCTGTTCGGCCCGTGTCGCCCACTTGCAGTTGCCCGGCTCGTAGCTGCCGTCGTTATCGATGCGCTCGATGGTCAACTCTGGCGACGGCTTGACTCCCATATCTGCCAAGAAGGCCTCGAACGAGTCGAGCCAGCGCTGACACACGCGGATGCCGCGTCCGCCGTAGTGCTTCCATGATTTGCTCTTCGGGTTCGTGCATCGCTGGATCATCGCGGCCCAGCAGAGGTATTCGGGTGACGGTTGCGTCCTTCTGCGTGGTTGCTTTCTCCTGCCCGGCTCCCAGCTTCCCGCGTGACCGTGCTTGACCTTGAATCCGCCGCCTTCGCATCCGCACGAGTGGCGCTCCATCAGTTCGCCCCCGCGCAGGGTGACCTCGTTGCCGCAGTCGCAGCGGGCCTTCCATCTGTCCGCGCCTGCCTTGCCGACGACGACCAGCATCCCGAAGCGCTGGCCGTCCTTGATGCGCTCGGCATAGGTTCCGTTGGGATGCTTCCGGCAACCGCACGACAAGGTGGTCCCCGATTGCAGGTTGCCGCTCCTAACGACCGTCTCCGTGCCGCAACTGCACCGGCACCGCCATGTCGCCTGCCAGGTACGGCCGCGGATCATCCCGGCGAACTCGATCACGACGAGCTGGCCGAACACGCGCCCTGTGAGGTCTTTGCGGCGACCGGGCTTCGCCACGTAGGGCCGCGGCGGTTTGTGCTTGGGTTCGACGAGATGCGGGACGGGTGCCCTCAGGATCCCGACGCGGGCGAGCGCGGCCAGCGCGACCTGCATCACGTCGGTACTTGGCGGCGACGGCCTTTCGTGATATTCAAGTCTTGTCGTCACGTCTGTTGACTCCTGATCGGGCCGCGTTCTCCCTCTTCTCGGGGCGCGGCCATGATCTTGAAAGTCGGGGCACCTGCATCCCGCAGACGCCCCAGTTCAGCTCCAGCCGTCGCGAAGGGAACGCGCGGCGGTCCATTGCCAAGGCGCCCGATGCGGTCGGGCACGCCTGGCAAACTCCTACGCGGCCTTCTCGCCCGCGACCAGCTTCGCGATCCTCGCGCCGTGCTCGACCATCGCCTGCACCAGAACCCTGCGGCACAACTCCTGCCGGTCGGCCGTCAAGGTGCCGCACTCGGTTTCGTACTCGCAGAGCGTCGAGCGAGGTATGCGCGTGCGCCTGGAAAGCTGGGTGAACGTCAGGCCGACGATCTCGCGCATCTCGCGCATGTCCTCGGGCGTGAGAACGGCGGCGCCGTCAACTGGCATGATGAATCTCCTCTCCATCGGATTGATGGTCGGAGGCCCATCTCTATACGCAAAAGGGATGACGGAAAGGCTCGGACGAGCCTCCGTGTGCTACGCAGTCACGCCTACTGGTGGGGTCCTTCTTGGGAGTTGGCGGTACGGTGCTGCTCCCGACGACGCCCGCCACTATAGCGAACTTCTATCCGCTCCGGCAAGTGCTTTTCGAAGTGCGGGTCCCACAGTATTTCCACAGAGGCGGCTCGGGGTCCTTTCCGATCTAACGATTTGTCGAGTGCTGGTGACGCGACGCGCATTGCGAGGGAATCCCACGAAACGGGCCGCTTTTTGAAGGGAAAGTTTACTCGGTGGTAAACGTCATGCGTGCGCGTAGTGGTGCTCCCGCGGTTGCGGCGATCTCGGCTGCGGGATCATCTTGGTGCCGAGCATGGATGGCGAGACGCTGTACTCGGCGAGCCGGTCGGCGGCGTGACCGCGGCACAAACCGTTCTTGAAGGGCAGGAAGGGACACGCCCGCTCGCTGCATTTCGCTGGCCGCGATGGTTTCAGCTTGGCGTCCAGCTCGCGCACGAGCTTCGATCCGGGGAACAGCAGTCGCATCCTGGCAACCGCAAGGTCGTAGAGTGTGGTGGGCGCGGGGACGGCGTGCGGCAGATGCTTGGCGACGTACTCGCCGACAGTCAGGATTTTTCTTTCCGAGCGCATGAGGTCACCTTCGCGGGAAAGTCTGTTGCGGAAAGCATACGCCGGGCCAGACGGAGTTTGCTAGTAAGTTTTCGCGGGAAAGCTAGTGGGCCGAAGTTCAGTTCGGCTTGCGCTCTTTGTCGCCCTCGACCGTCTCCTCGCCGCGCGCGTCATCGCACAGCGCCGCGTCCTTCAGCGGCTCTGCCGGCTCGTCGGGGTACGGTTCGGCATCGAGCAAGTTGACGACGATCTTCGTGTATTTCGACTCCCGCTCCGGCCCGAGCGCCGTGTCCTCGAGCTGCGCCGCCGTTTTGCTCAGCAGCGCCGCGGTCTCCAAGCTCATGTTCAAGGGCAAACCCATGCGAAGCCTGTCCTGCCATTCCTTGATCGCGTGAGCGCTCAACCCTTCCAGGGCGTGAGCGATGGCGAGCCTGCGCTTTCGCCCCGACACTCGGTTCCGCGCGATCTCGGCGCGATCTTGTTCGTCAACCCAGATGTCGTAGTCGGCACTGCGCGCCTGCCATTGGTAGCGAGCGCTCCATCTGGCGACGTTCGGCACGGAGCACTTCGGCGTTAACCCCGCGGCGACCTCGGCTAACCTGCGGGTCGTGGAATCTCTGAACAACTGGAACGCGGTCCAGGCGCGTTTGCTCTCGTCTTTACGCCTGTCCCATGAGTTCCGGGGTCCCGAGGGCGCGATGGTTTGGTCGGCCATAATCGCATGTTAATGCTGGGAAGCGGTTTTGCACAGGTCGCGGATCAGTTCGGCTTCCTGCCAGACGGATCGAGCAGCTTCAACATCTGGCCGCTCATTGTCCATGAAGGCGCGAGCTTCCTGCCGAGGTCGAGCAGGGTCCTGCATTCGTCCATCGTGAGGTTCAAGGGTTCGCCGCTGACAATCCTCTGCTCCATCTCCTGCATGGCGCCGATGAGGAGAGCCTGGAGCCGAAGCACCATCTGAACGTGGCGTTGCTGCATGGCGCGGCGCTGCTCGCGGGAGTCGAGGTCGGGGTCGCCCTCGAAGTCTGGACGGGCGATGGCAATGATGTCCGTGATGGCGACGATGTGCTTGATGTCCATTGGAACCTCCGAAGGATTTGAGAGGAGCCGGAGGCGGCGGCTTGTTTTCCGCCGTCCCGGCAGGTTGCACGCGCAAAACTCGTGTCCTCGCGCGCGGAGTTCGACAGCTACTCGTCGCCGGCGTCCGCGGTCCCGTAGTCCTTCGCGCTCGGGTCGTCGAAGTTCGCGCCGCCGTCCTTCGTCGTGACGTTCAACGCGGCCTGCGGGATGTAGGCGTGCGGCTTGCCCTGGTAGACGCTGTCGTTCGGCACCATCTTGCCTGTCGGGCCGCTCCCGACCGCGTGCCCGTGGCCTCCGTACGCCGCCGAGTCGAGCGTGTGCCCGATCAACTCGGAATGGTGCGTGCGGTTCGCGGCGTCCCGCTCGGCCTGCGTCGAGGTTCCGGTCAAGGGCATCGCCGTTGACGGTTTCGCTTTTGCCATCGTCGTTCTCCTTCTCAGCCGCGCTGCGACTTGGCGCCGGTGGTCTTGTAGTAGTTTTCGTCCGGGTCGGCGTTCGGTATCGGCGAGCCGGTGCTGGGATGCGTGAAGCCGTGCCCGCCGTACTGCGCGGTCTGGCCGAGCATCCCGGAGATTTCGACCGCATGGCCGCGCAGCGGGCTGTCGTGCTCGACCACGACCGGCGCGTGAAAGTTCGGAGTTTTCGACGCGACGTCCTCGCCAACCTGACCGACAGCATCGGGCCGGTTCTGCTCGAGAACTCCGCGGTCGCCGTACGAACCACGCTCCATCGTCGGCCTGGTGTCGCTGGATTTGCGGGTGATCGCGTCCTGTATGTCGTCCTTCTTCGCCATGGGGTTTGCCTCCTGGAAAACTACCAACCGCTCGGGCCGCCAGAGTCCGCATCGCCAGTGTTGCCGGTCGAGGTCGTCGTGTAATCCGCGCCGGCCGCTCCGCCCTGCTGGAAGCCGCCCTGCGACGAGAAGCCGGTGCCGTGGCCCCCGTAGTCGTGAACCTCTGACATGGAAACCGTCATGTCCGCCAGATGCTTCCGGGCGTGGTGCTTCGGCAGCGTGGTGACGGCGATGGCTCCGTGCTTCGGCGGTTTGCCCTGCGG